>ENA-OROK01001305-OROK01001305.1-human-gut-metagenome-genome-assembly--contig:-NODE-1305-length-24684-cov-3.623249_pt1 | contig 24684 bp, 20 predicted proteins | sample MGYA00242127_ERZ509046 | MGnify/ENA primary metagenome ERZ509046 (study PRJEB26280, sample SAMEA2338728) | human gut metagenome | biome: human gut; feature: human-associated habitat; material: faeces... | reverse complement strand
TTGACTTAAAAAAATACAAGTCTGGCTAAACACAATACTGCGAGCCGGCGCTCGCACTTTTAAGCATAGCCAGGATCCCATTTTTTCTGTCCAATTATGGTAGAGACTGCATTGACTTATTCACAGAGACAATTTTATTTGCCAGATGTAGTATTTGTACCACAACGGGGCTATCTATTTTCAAACTTAATTTGCTTCTGCGATTGCATTTTTTTTGATTTTGTGTATTGTTGGAAAAAGAACACAAATAACCAAGTAATTTTTAGTCAGCCTATTTTGTTTTGCAACTATTATCCCCGTAAGAATGGGATTGCGAGAGGATGTGTCGAAACAGTTATGATTTCACTATATATGAGATCATTCGCATCCAATATTGGTACAGTATTTGCCAGCCTCGATAATCCCATAAACTCCTCAGAGGTCAGCAGTGGGCCGTCTGATTGTATATACTTTTAGAATTGGAGTAAGTGTTATGCAAAAAAGTATAAACACCAAAGAATATACATGAATTAAGGGTAGAGGTGACCGCCATTTAAGGGGCGGAGTTCGTAATGTGAACAATTCATGACTGGCTCCTTGTCAGCTCTCGATAATCACGACCGAATCATCGATCACAACCACCTTGCAGATCGCCACGACAAAACGTGGTATTTTACCATCTCTTCCCGAAAATCTGACCCGCAGAGAATGTTTGACGACTCATCTCTGCGGAGTCAGCTCAAATATCTTTCGGGCGCTTTCTGATCGTATTTTTAACATATGTCGATGAAAAGAATAAAACCTAATATGATCTCTAGATATTTACTCAACTGTCTTAAACCTTCATCAATCTCTAAAGATCATCATTTGTGTCTTCCATTTTGAATTTTACAAATTTCTTTGCTTCCTGCTTAGGGAATGATACATCATCCACTTCAACATCATAGATATCGAGTTTAGCACATCAATAGATGGCAGTATACCAATCAAGAATGAAAGGATATTTATTGAGATATACCCCCACTCTGTGAATGTTTTTGAAGCTGTTAGTGACTATCAAATAGGGATTTAACATATACAAAATGAATGAGTAGATGCTCTCTAGGAGGACTTGTATGGCAGAAAATCTGGCTAAGACTGCTGGAATGATCGATGAAATCTTCTCACTGGCAGACCATGAGTTTAATGTCGAGGAGTTCAATGATCGTCTCCTTGCTCAAAAGGGTGTGTATCTCCTAAATCTTGCCAGAGTCGGTCCGGTATACAACTTTACAAGATATATCCGCGGCCCATACTCTAGAGATCTAGCAGACGCATATTATAAAATCTCAGAAAAAAATATCGCTCCAGAACATATAGACATCCCAGAGGATGTGAAAAGTGATTTAAAGTATATACTTGCTCAAGGCTTGGAATATACCGAGGCCCTTGCGACAATCCTTGTAGTCGCAGAAACTAATAGAAACATCAGCGGAAAAGAACTAATTGAAACAACAATCCGTCTGAAGCCTCATCTAAAAGACCATGTAGAGGGGGCATATAAATATCTGGAGAACAACAAACACTATTCTACATTGATACGTGCTACCTGATTGCTTTCTGCGATCAATCTGATGATGTGCACGGAGATGTAAAACAAATTTTAAAAAACTGGAAGAGGGGAAAACCAAATTATCATGTCCCTTTTCCGGCAATCGACGAAGCGTATCTTGTTGCAACTAAAAAAACCGAATAGATGATATTTTTAATAATTTTCATGATAATGTGAAAAAGGGAATACTGGTTCCAGAAGGAATCCACAATCACAATTGCTATCGTTATGCTCACAGACTGCTGAATAGCACAATGTCTGCAAGAAATCACAAAAATGGATGGGGGAACAATACTTGCAGTCTACCGATGCCTTGATTCTCGCGTGCGCTCTATCAGATAGTCGTTGCACTCATTTTTTAACATCAGATAAACAGATCAATATGCTTGATTCTCTTAATGGGATGTGTAAGAGATATTAGAGATGAAATGGAGTTTGATTTTTTGAAGATAGATGAATTTTGTCCTCTTAAAAAATAGTGAATGATGTCTTCATTCAATTCTAATGTTATGTATCAGCGAGTATCATTCATTTCAAAGAACTAAAGGCCTCAAAGCTACCATCTGGTCTGTTTAAGTCTAGTACTCGCTACTCTGCTGGAATAAATAGAATTAGACAGATCTAGAATTGATGTGATCAGATCTGTCTAATATTTTAGAGATTAGTTTTCTACACCCTGCAGGATATACTTTTTTGCTTTTTTCCTAAACATCAGCACGAATGATAAACCGCTGAATATTGCAATAAACTCCTCAAACCAAGGATATTTTATGCCATCAAAAATTTCTATTCCAAGACTTTGTGCAAATGATATCAATCCATCCCAGAATCCCCCAAGATCTGCAGGAACTAAATGGAATCCAAATAGATAATACACATCTGCAATACACATGACTGCAAGAATCACCATATTTGCATAATACAATGATTTCTTGTTTTTGCCTCTGGTGTAAAACATCGAAGCCATCAATACTAGCGATACTATCCCCAATACTGCAAAGATGATACCAAATGCGGTGAATCCATCCTGAGGGGAGTTAAATATCCCCTGTGGGACCATATTCCCAAAAAAGCTCAGAAGTTTAGTATCACTTGCCTGTGAGAATATAAAATTGAAACATACAAATATAAACGCTAGAATTATAGCAATCATCTGTGAACCAAATGTTATCAGATTAGCTATGGATATCTTCCCAACGTCTATGTATCGTGGCATTTTTGGCTCATTTTGTTGAATCGGTGCTTCCGTTTCATCAGAATCTTCCATATTCTGACATCATATACGAAAATGATATACTTTGGCACTATGAGTGTACAAAGGTGATGATTAATGCATTAAGTGAAACTCATACCTAATCATATTTAGATGAAAACACTATGCAGATTATCTGGATGTGGTAACCTTATGGACTATGTTGGCTTAGAATGTAAATCAGCACTTCATCCAAATAAGCATAAGATGCCGTGTTCCTGGGATTTGAACATCTATAGGGGATGTGAACATGGCTGCAGGTACTGTTATGCTTTATACTCTCATGAGTATCTCAACGATGATCGTTTTTTCGACAGGATATATTACAAATCAAATATTGTAAAGTGTTTAGAAAAACAGCTTTCTTCAAAAAACTGGAAACACGAAGCTGTTAACATCGGTGGCGTTACAGATTCCTACCAGCCTATAGAAGAAAAGCTAAGAATCATGCCTGAGATCTTGAAAATACTGATAAGATATAAAACACCAGCAATTCTCGCTACAAAATCTGACCTGGTTCTGAGAGATATTGATTATCTTAGAAAACTAAGTGATGTGGCTGATATAAAAGTGTCCTTAACGATAACAACTATGGATAAGACCCTCCAAAGATCTTTAGAACCAAATGCCGCAGCTCCTGACAGGAGAATCGAAGCATTGAGGATTTTAAGAGAAGAGGGGATTTCTGCTGGAATAACACTAATGCCAGTCATACCATATCTAACAGACTCGTATGAGAATTTAGACTCGATATATAATGAAGCTTCCAAGGTATGTGTAGAATACATCAGACCAAATGTGTTGTATCTGATCGGAAAAACAAGAACGAATTTTTTGAATTTTTTGAATACATATGACCATTCACTCTATGAAAAAATGAAAAATTTATACCGCTATGATTTTCCACCACAAGAATATTTAAAAGGATTCAATCATAAGATAAACTTGCTTAAAGATAAATATGGTATTCCTAGCTGGGCAAGTCTTAAAAAATCAGAAGTTCACACACAGACTGCATTGACAGATTTTTAAATCATTTAACAAGAGAATAGTTCTTGACATCTTGACTATTTGCTAAAATCAAAAAGTATTTAATTTGCTGATTAATTAATGCATTATGTCTGATCTGCTGGAGATTATAGCTAGAAAGATGAATAGAAAGGTGTACAAGTCTAAGCAGATGATTGTTGTGCGCAAGGACCTTAAAATGAGAAAAGGTAAAATTGCTGCACAGGCCGGACATGCTTGCGTTACAGCTGTACTTTTAGCATTGGAAAAAGAGAATAGACTTGGAGAAATTAAATCAGTCGGTGGAAACATCGTCTTAACGCCATCAGACAGGCCTTCGACACCTCTGAGCGATTGGTTTAATTACGGTGTAGCCAAGATCTGCGTCAGCGTAGATTCTGAAGAAGAACTTCTTGAAATTGATAGAAAGGCAAAAGAAGCCGGTCTGATCTCGGCACTCATATTGGATGCTGGTCATACTGAGTTTAACGGCGTACCTACGTACACTTGTTTAGCACTAGAACCAGAATCTTCTGAAAAAGTAGATCCTATCACTGGAGACCTTCCACTATACTGAGCATCACTCACTCTTCAAATCTATAGAATCTATCTATTGCCGGTTGCACGGATGGATTTATAGGATACTTATGCATATGAAGAGGTACGAGATGAATGACATGTCGAATATATGGCATAACATAAATCCTGCAAGGATTAATCCAGATGATTTTATAGCAGTGATTGAAATCGAAAGAGGTTCTAAAAACAAGTATGAACTTGATAAAGAGACGGGGCATATCATATTAGACCGTATTCTATATACTTCTACACACTATCCAGCTAATTACGGATTGATTCCAAGAACGCTTGCTGATGACGGGGACCCTCTGGATGTTCTCGTTTTATGCAGTGAGAATATTCACCCTCTGAGTCTTGTACAGTGTTACCCAATCGGAGTCATTTCTATGCTTGACGGCGGTAAGCTGGATGAAAAGATCATTGCAATACCATTTAATGATCCCACATATTGCAACTATAAAGATATCAGCGAACTGCCCAGCCACATATTTAATGAAATGCGCCACTTCTTCAGTGTATATAAAAACCTAGAGGGGAAAGAGACCATTGTTAATGAGGTGCAGGGTCCGGACGAAGCCAAAACGATAATTGAAAAATGTCGTGAGGCATATATCGATAAATTCTGTAAATGATAATCTCATTTACACTCAATATTTTTTTTTAACAACAGAAATCATTAGACTTTTTACTTGTAAATTCAATTTAATCTCATTTTTCAGAATACTCTAATGACTGTATTTCGCATAAATACTATGTATGTCGCAGCATCGCTGGAATATTTACCGGAGTTTATGGAGAAAACACCGTTAACTTTATCAGTATTCGTATTTAGTAGCAAATTGAGGCCATTTTCACAGCTTAAATTGAATAAATCTATGCATAATATGCGGATAGTTTACTCAATATACCATATTTCGAATTTATTCAATAATTATGGCCGATATTTTGCAGATACAATTTCAAGAATCTTCGATATTCGAATTAATGCAAAGTTAAGGAGAATCAATGCAGTGTTTTACCGAAGCTTTGGTTGATGCAGGATATAGTGTAAATTCTTTATACACAGGTACAGATGGAATAAGAGAGGTTATTGCCTTCAGAATCTATCACTAGCTAACTAGACGATAACAGGGCTTGTGGTTACATTAAAAAAAGGAGAATTGCGTTTATGACGCATGACTATATTTCTGCTTTAGATTCTACACATCAACGGGTTTATTTCAAAACTTTGGCAATCATCATAGTCTTCAAAGTTGAGCAGGCCATAGTCCAAATTTCATAACGTTACCCTTCAGCATACCTTATATTTTCAAACCATTCAAACGCTTTTTCCCAGCTCGTATGCTTCATGGAGTGAAGGATTTCCTGCTATAGCACCGATCCCTTCTAATCCCAGGCCTTTGACCACTCCTTTAAGTTCTGTTTTTTCAAAACAATCTATCCATCCTTGAAGACCTTTAATCGCCCCGTCAACAGAATCTTCACTAGTGTCTGCTGCAGTTGCTATGAGATAGACATCTCGAAACGCATAATCTGAAGAGAAAAGAGGGTTTGTACGATCTAAGACAGTCTTCATCTGACCGCACATTTCATAAAAATATATCGGTGTAGCAAAAACAATAACTTCTGACTCCAGCATTTTTTCAATGATCTGGCATGCATCATCTTTAATAACACATTGTTTTGTTTTTTGGCAGCTCAAACAACCTTTACAGAAATTTATATCTTTATCATGTGTATTGATTTTTTCGATATTGTTTCCAGAATCCGCTGCACCTCTTGCAAACTCATCCGCGAGTGTTTCTGAATTACTTCCTCTACGAGGACTTGTAGATATGATTAGAATATTTTTACTCATATTATCCCCTTGCATCTATGGTCTTGATGATCTTGGCCGGGACTCCTCCGACAACTGTGTTTTCAGGTACATCTTTTGTAACAACCGCCCCAGCTGCAACCACTGAATTTTCACCGATTGCAACTCCTGGAAGAATTGTAGAATTTGATCCTATCCAGACATTATTTCCAATAGAAATCGGAGATGGATACATTCCAGCTCTCTTTTCTGGATCTAGGTTATGATTTAGAGTCGCTAAAACTACATTATGACCGATTAATACATTATCACCTATGGTAATGCCTCCCTGATCCTGAAAGCAACACCCTGCATTGATGAAAACATTTTTTCCTAATGCAATATTTTTTCCGCAGTCAGTATGAAATGGAGGGAATAAGCAAAACGAGCTGTCAACAGATTTTCCAATAAGCCGGGAGAATATGTTGCAGATTTCCTCCGGGCTGTGATATGAAGAATTTAATTCTGAAGTGATCTTTATTGCTTCTTGACTTACTTCACGCATGAATAAATATGCTTCAGAACTGCCATCCACATACTCTCCGCGTTTCAGAATATCCAGATATTCCTCAAGATCCATTTTATATCTCCTGTTACCTAGTTTCGAACTCATCATTCGACATTTACAGATACAAAATACCTATATTAAATGATTTGTAATGCCTAAAAAGCATAGATTATTTATCAATTCATTGCATCAATTTGAGCACCTAAGAGGATTATTTCTTTCATGAAAATGATTGGACAAGTTCCACAAATAACAAATAACTATGATTCATGCAATGTAATGCCTAAAAAGCATAATCTGTAATTGGAGAATGCAAATGGAGATCAGAATTCTGCGATACTTTCTTGCCGTAGCTAAAGAAGGGACCATATCCGGTGCAGCCGAACTTATGAATGTTACGCAGCCTACACTGTCTAGGCAGCTTATGGAACTGGAAGATGAATTAGGAAAGAAATTATTCATCCGTGGCAATAGAAAAATAACTCTTACTGAAGAAGGACACTACCTTCGAAAACGAGCAGAAGAGATTATAGAGCTTGCAGACAAAACGAAACTGGATATACAGACATCTGATGAAGTGATAACAGGTGATATTTTCATAGGCAGCGGTGAGACAGATGCGATGAGGACAATAGCAAAAACGATAAAAGATATGAATACAGCATATCCTCAAGTGAAATATCACATATTCAGTGGCAATGCCGATGATGTAACAGAAAAATTAGATCGAGGGTTAATTGATTTTGGTTTATTGATTGAACCTGTAGATAAGGAGAAATACGCATATCTCAGACTTCCTGTTGCTGATACATGGGGGCTTCTTATGAGAAAAGACAGCCCATATGCGAAATTGGATCACATAACTCCAAAAGACATTGCAAACATGCCTCTATTATGTTCACGGCAGACTATGGTAAAGGACGAAATAACTAACTGGTTTGGAAAAAGTTTTGATGAACTCAATGTTATTTCTACATACAACCTTCTCTACAATGCTTCACTCATGGTAGAGGAAGAAGTTGGATATGCTATTTGTTTAGACAGGTTAGTTAATACAACTGGAAAAAGTAAGTTGTGTTTCAGACCATTATATCCAAAACTTGAGTGCGGTCTCGTGATCGTATGGAAAAAAGACCAGGTTTTTTCAAGGGCGTGCGAATTGTTCTTGAACATGCTTCGGGATAAGTATCTAGCATGATCTTGGGATGGTAGCACATCGTTAAAAAGTGACAAATGGCTAATTTAAATCATTTTATTAATTTTTATAACTCATAGCATTTAAACTACTATGCATGAAGGTATCCAGATTGAAACTCAATGGATAAATGATATCAATTAAGACAACCATACAATCCCATGTATTGCGTCAAACTTCTTATCGGAGAAGCTGAAGGTGGCAACTCATGCTTCAAAATACTTCCCCCAGAATGCAGAGATTCTGACAATGGTGTAGAATGTGAGGTTATACAGTGTACCAGTTTGGCTGGGGAAGGAGGATGTGCCATGATCCGTGTAATGGATCCACACGGTACTCTTCAAAACATCACAGAAAAACAGTACTATGGTAATGAAATGGGTGAATGTACTATTGACAGAATCTCCAGCCATCAGCTTATGGCAATGGTCATGAATAACAACTGCCAGATCTCAAAGATGGTATCAGAATCAGGATGTATGATAACTTCAGCAGTTTCTTCGAAAGACAATGGTGATATATGCTGGACAATTGTCGGGCCAAATTCGGTGTATGTGATGAATCTCATAAAGAGACTAAACGCAGAAGGATTTCGTACGGAAAGAAAATCATCTTTTCAATCAGACTATGCCGCGTTATTGTCTGACAGGCAGGAAGAAGCTCTGAGGCTTGCTCTAGAGCATGGGTATTATGAGATCCCAAGAAGAATAAATCTAGAAGAACTCTGCCTTCTTTTAAACTGCTCCAAATCTACATTGGATGTTACTCTCAGAAACGCTGAAAGAAAAGTAATAACACATTATGTACTGCAAAACAGAGAGACCGTTTTCAATAGAAAAAAATAAACGGGCCCAAAAAGGGCCTTGAGGTTTAGAAATTCATAAAAACTTTAGACATTGCTAGAACATTCTCATATGCAGTGCCGACAGGTATATCGCATCCAGAACCAAGCAAATATCCTTTTTTACCGCCAGCTTCGAGAAGAGTCTGAGTGTTTACACGGACATCCTCTGGAGTACCGCAGTACAAGATTCCTGCAGGATCCAGATTCCCAATAATTGCCATGCGGTCACTCATACTTGAGACAGCATTCTTTATATTTACCTGGTAATCAACAGAAAATGCTGCACATCCTGTATCTGCAACAATATCCAAGCGGTCGCTGGTGTCTCCACAGATGTGATTTATGTGTGTTTTACCACCTTTTCTCACAATATTTCCCAGGGCTTTCATCGATGAAGCTGAAAAATTCGCATAATCTGGTGCTGATATCAAATCCCCAGACGCAGTAGGATCACAGATAATCACAGCGTCTGTATCCCATGTTATCATATCTTCAACAAATACTGTGAGTATTTCCAGAGATTTGTTGATGAGGTTATGTACAAATTCTTCTTCCATCAGACAGTCCATCATCAGCTGTTCTACTCCTCTGAGTTCCCCAGATAATGTAAATGGAGAGAGGATTGAACACATGAGAAAACGCTCTTTTCTCAATTTTTCTGCCATGGCTGATGCAGTACTCTTGGCACCGGCAAAGCGGTAGAAATCATTTATCTCCGGGATCTCAAGTTTATCAAGCATTCCCGGTTCATCAACGATGTGTGTCAGAGTAGGAATGGTTCCGTGTTCAGGAATATTAACTCCGCAGCCCATGGCCTCCGCCGGCAGGAGCCAATCCCACATTATTTCCACAGCATCCATGCAGCATGGCTCAACTACCTTGAACTGGGCTTCTGCAGCCATTTTAGGATTTTTAATGGAGTCTATTACAGAAACTCCGGCAAGGTTTAAAGCCCAATATCCCTGAAACGGGGGACAGAATGGTATTCTTTCCACTTCTTCACGCCTGAGTGCAGATTCAACTAATTCTTTTGATGATGTCAATTTAATACCTCCAAATTACTTGTTCAGTTCAACCGGCATGTCTACTACACTTTCTTCAGCTGTTACAACAGCTTCTTCCTTTGACAATAGTATAGGTTCCTCGACATACCTGTCTGGATTTTTCTGCTCATCTTTTTTCATGAAATATCTCATCACGCCGATAATCACGAAGAATACGATAGCCATTACAGCCATGATCGGATCGCCGTTGAGAACAGCGCTTATTACTGTCCAGATCATCATAAGGGTCATGAAGAGGGATGACGCTGCAGCAATGTATCCCATGATGGCTTTACCGGGTGCAGACCAAGGGCGGTCAGCGTTTGGATATGCTTTTAAAAGCTTAAGATACGACAGCGACACACCTAGATAGGTAAATCCTACACCCAGTGCCATTAAGCTGAATGTTGCATTGATCCAGGCTGGACCTGACAGCGCGATAAGTGTGAGAATGAGAACCATGATGAGAACGAAGTAATTGCCTGTGGAGGGCATTCCGTGTTTGTTAGTCTTGCTGAATACAGACGGAAGTGAACCTGCACTGCCCATTGCATGTAAGATACGCGTAGCTCCCATCCAGAAACCAATCAGACAACAGCCCATACAGCAGAAGTTGGCAATAACTATGAACCATTTAAGCCAGTTACCTACATAAGCCGCAGCGAATATTGCACTTACCATACCGTTGGAGCTGTACAAACTGGAGATATATTCATAGGTGGTCATAGTTGGATCTAGAGAAGTCATACCAAGCTCTGCCAAGCATATGATAGAATCGAATATAATTACAAAGATAATTCCGCCGGCCATAAGTTTCCAGTATTTGTTTGGAGGATAGTCCGCTTCTCCAGCGAACTGCGGGATCAGCTCAAAGCCAAAGAACATAGTTACCAGCGCTGCTATCGCCAGCAAAAATCCCGCATCCATGCCGATAATATCATTATGTCCAGTCATACCCTCTTGGAAAAACGGACCTATGTTGTCTATGCTCCATGCATCATTTAAGAAGAAGCATGCTACGAATAAGAATCCTACAGTTACAAGCACGAAGAACAACAAAGTCTGCACAGTAGTTGCTACTGACAAATCTCTAGTATTCAAGAGTGTCATGACGATCATAAGTGCAATGGAAATTCCTATGATGAGTGCCTGTGAGAATGCCCATCCTGCGATGTACTGCACAAGCATAGTGACACATATAATTTGGAAACAGATCAGTACAATATAAGTGAACATAGTTGTCCACGATATCCAATACCCCGCTTCCCTGTTGTATGCAGTACGGACATATTCGTACGTACCGCCTCTAGTCTTAAACATCCCAGCAAGTTCTCCATAGCACAATGCTATCGGGATACAGAGCAAACCGCATAATGCAAAGGCTAAAATCACCGATGCTCCGGTGTACCCTATCCACTGGGATGTGAGTACCAGCCAAGGTCCGACAATAGAAGAAGTTCCTATGATGAAGAGCTTTTTCCCTCCGACCTTTCCTGTCAAATTTTTATCCTCAGACATGATAGTCCTCCATAGTGATCCATGCCAGAAATTCCAGCTGGATGAAAGGTACAATTGCTTAGAAATTTTATAATGAAAATTACGAACATATCCGATTTCCTAAAATGCATCTTATGAATGGCACATCATTAAACTCAGCATTGAATTGAATAAAATGTCATAATGGCTGAGTTTTAAACTGTCTGAACAAATCATGAAGCAGAGTATGATGAGTATCACATTACCCGCATCAGTTATTTGTACAAATATGATTTAATTCCTGAGCACTCGTTTTGATTGACTGCGATGTATGTCGCAGCCCCATTCAATCTCAGATATCATTGCCTCAAATAAATGCTGTGAAATTCCTGTTTCAAAATGAATATATATTTGCAGAGTGTTGTTGAATTGATGCACAAAAAAGGGCTTGAGATCATGTCTGTCGTTCTGGCACTCGTGATTGCCACTGCATGTCTCATCCCCCTGACAGAAAATGCATCCAATCAAAGTTTTGATGACCACCGCTTAGCCGACAAGGTTGTGACGATAAGGCCTCAGGACATCGATGAAAACTCATCCATTCTAGAACTTGTTCTCAGTTATGAACAAGCATCAGCTGAGAAAAGATACTATGAATCTAAAGGGATGGAAGTTGAATTCTACAACCCAATGGAGTACATATCAGGTACATTCAAGGGGGATCTGATTAGAGAAATGAATTCTAAACTGCATTTACCAATGTTAGATAATGCAGATGCAGACAGACCTTTAGAACCTGTCAAAAAAGATATCATACCCAAGGATGATTTTTCAGATCGTTCATCAATCCCTATTAGCGGCATCATAGACTTAGAATTTTTAGAAGAAGTCATTACCTTTGTAGAAAACCGCAGCGACCGGATAGAGTGCTGCCTTTCAGAGCTTACATCTGCATTACACACTCAGCAGGAAACACTGTTAAAGGTCAAATTGATGTCTGCATATGATGACCTCTTCTGTGTTGATTTGAGATCCTTGGATAAATATAAGCAATCCATGGAGACACAGCAGTTTCAGCAGGAAAATCTGATTGAAGATGATTCAGAAACTGAGCTGGACATACAGACGTGTGAAAACGTGCCGGATATGCTATTAACCGAACAGCCGGTGACTGAAAATTTTTTAACAGACACATTTGTGCTGGAAGTGTACCTAAACAGTTTTAATTTTTAAAGTGGGCGCTGACGGCGTTTGAGTGATGCAATATGATGCATACCACATTATGCCGTCTGGCACCAAGGTGGTGATATATTGAGATATAGAGAGCATCTTCTCATTTCTGCCGTGCCGGCATCCCCGCAGCAGTTATGCTGTATGGATACAAAATCTGCAGATTCCATGAGATCAGAAAATAACGTACGGATAAGGTTGATATCTGACACAGATATTAGATGGAATGTTGAGGGAAAAACATGAATAAAAAATACCTGGTTTTAGCAGCAGCTCTGATTATTGCTTTAGCTTGCGCAGCCGGTGCTATTTACATCATTTCAGACGATGATGATAAAAGTGTTTCGAGCAGCAGCGGCGAAAGCTATTCAATCACATATGTTCTGAATGGCGGAATAAATTCGGATTTAAACATGGATAGTTATCAATCAGGAAATGAGTATAAAATATACAACCCTACATCTGATGAAATGTATTTCTATGCATGGTATCTGGATGAAAATTTTGAGAACGAATGCAACAAGATCACTCCAGATATGCAGGGAGACTTGACTCTCTATGCTAGATGGGCTGACAATCTGGAAGGAAAAGGAATCAGTTTCATGGTGTCGGGATGTGTCAAAGCCGGTTTCTTTACAGAATATGAAATGACTGGTGTTGAAAACTACATGTATTTGTACTATGACCAGGAGGCTGATCGGTATTTCATGTCTAATACCTCTGAATATGTATACTCCAGCGGATTCCTGAAGGAAACTAAGGACTATGAAAGCACATACTGGAGTGATGAAAGCGATATAATATGGACATATGCAGGAGAGACGACCATAGACACCATAAATGGAGAAAAACTATGCGAGGTCTGGCAGGGTACTGATGCTCAGGGGACGTTTGTGCAGACACAATACATCGGAGATGAGTGGATTCCATACATAATGACGTATGAATCCAAAACCACACGGTCCACTACGTATCTAGAATACATATTCGCAGGAGATTTTACATTTGAAGCGTCCGATGAATACAACGTTCAGGTTTATTGCGATGCAGGAATAATTGTTTCTGGAAATGGAAAATACAATCCAGGAGAGATTGTAATTTTAACAGCCTCAGTAGAGGAAGGCACAGAATTCCAAGGATGGTATGATGCAGCCGGCAATCTATTGTCTTCTGACCTTTCATATGAATTTGAGATAGTTGCGGCTGATGTAGTCGTCTATGCAATAAACAACACGGATCCAGATTTCACATATGAGTCAGGACATGAGATTGAATTCAATAACGGAATCAATATTGGTTCTGCATCGAGTAAGATTGTAGACATAGACAGTGGAGAAACAATTGCAGAGTTTTCAGGATCATCATTCGCATACACGTTTGATACTGCTGGAGAATATGCGGTATACATCACTGGAGAGTATGATGGAAGTGCATACTATGGATATTGCACAATCATAGTAACAGGGGATATTGCACGCAGCTACGAATGGTCATTTGAAGGAAAAACATACACATATGATCTGAATATAGAATATGCTGATCTTCTTTACTATCGCAATTTATACTCCACCGAGGAAAGACAGCAGGGGACCGCGAGCCATGACCGGTCTTTTGTCACATCCAATGATGAATATATCGTGCAGATTGCCGCTGATTTTAAAAAGATGACATCGGGAATGGATGATCTGCAGGTAGCAGGATTCATACTTAAATTTATACAGAGCTTGGATTACCAGGCAGACGACGTATACATGGGCTATGAAGAATACTGGAAATTCCCGTTAGAGACATTATTTGATTTAGGCGGGGACTGTGAAGACACGTCGATATTATACTGTGCAATAGCAGATGCAATGGGATATGATACCGCTCTGCTGCTGTTACCTGGGCATATGGCAGCTGGTATATCTGTAGACGATTGCAAGGGATTTGGCTTTACCACTTGGCTCAACACATACTACTATTGTGAAACTACGTCAGATGGTTATGATGTCGGTGAAAATCCAAATACCCAGCTCTACAATGGACGCACCGTCACTTTAATTACAATCTAAAACCATTTTATGGGAGTTCTCTCCCATCACCATTTTTATTTACCAGTCGTATGTACCAATACTGCTAACGGTGCAGGATAATGTTTATATAATGTTGTACATGTGAATATATTAAAATTACAGAGTGAAATATAATATGAAGATAGGACGCAATAAACATTTACATAAAGCAAATCCAAAATCCAGCAGGGCTAGAGTATTTATCTCCTACTCATTTAAAGACAGGAGTCAAAAAGCATTGGTTGATATTCATAAAGGTTCAAAGTCGATAGACTTTACAGACTACTCAATTAAAAGTCCATATGATTATGGCTGGAAAAGTTCTGCAAAATATAGAATTAGAAATTCTGACATGGTTTGTGTATGTCCACCCCGGAATGATGAGGTTGGAAAGGGAATGATTGATGAGCTGAAGATAGCTAAACGATACAAAAAACCAATCATATCTCTAAATACAAATCAAAGATCACTCCCTAAAAAACTTGTAAAAAAGTATGGAATTAAGGAGATACCTCACAACTGCAGTAAACTCCAAAAAGAGATTGATAAATCTCGCAAAAATAGGAAAGTTTGAAGTTCATATTCTTTCCTTTTTTACTAGATTCCAATAATGCTGGCCGGCTGATGTTAATCTACAAGGTTTTGAATTCATAGCTGCAAAATACATATGTTCTTCATCCAACGGAACTACAAGACCAACACTTGCTAATTTTTGCAAATCAGAAAAAATCTTTACGTGCTTGCTCTCTGCATATGGCTCGATAATCTTATGTTCAACCACTGGACTGTTTGTCGGTTCATATGATGGATCAAGGAGCAGTTTTGAATCGGGTGTTTTAAAATAATCAGTCAATCGACGCAATACCTCTTTTGACACTCGTGGAGTAACCTGTCTCAATGGAGAAAAACTACTGATATTTGTCTTAAATATCGGCCGCTGATCCCATGCACCTAATGATTTGTCAATGTATGAGTATATTCCACCTGGTGTTATATACCCCGTGACGTCTGCAGCGCCCCCGGATAATGCTTCTAAGAGTAATGAAGTAAATAACCCATGCCCATTGAATTCCATTGCAGGTTCATCAGATCTGCACGCAGTTAATAATGTGACGCCATCGCCGATTACAGAAGACTGTTGATTCACATTAATCTGGCCCAAATATCCAGAATAGCAACAGTCTAGAATCACAACCTTATTCTTACATTTTGAGTTGTTTACGATATTCAAAAGGTCTTGCATCGAGACACCCACATCACATTCACTACAATCAGGTGTGACGATGTATCCACCCGTAGAGTCTACATATCCATGCCCTGAAAAATAAAAAAGTGCAACCTCGGCGTCCCCTGAAAAACAATTTATAATTAAATGCTTCAGATGACCTTTATTTTCTACGTTTAAGTGTTTAAGTACGTCAAAATTAATGGTTTTTTCTTCATCGCCATTTTGCTTGAGTATGTCTGCTACAGCCTCTGCATCATTTACACAACCATAAAGTGGGCATGTGTCATAATCATCAATACCAACAACTAATGCTTTTTTCAACAGTATCCCTCCTAAAATACTAAATTACAATTATAATATTCTTTTACTTATTAAAATTTCAAAGCAACCTTGTGCATTCATAAGGCCGCATCCAATGCATGATTTATAATCATTTGAATTTTTAATTCATGCAATCATAACCACATCAATATATAATTATTATCCTTACATTCAATCAAAGAATTTGCATAATCCTGCTCATATTATGCATATTTCTGTCCAATGTATAAAAATATAGTGTATATCTAAATTATCGTTATTATTAATTGTCAGATCAATCAGTCAATAGGTTTATCTTTTTAGAGGTATCTTTTGGTGAATGCAGAGTTTCTCATTGTTCTTAATTTGAATTATGAAATGTAGGAATAAATCCCATAGATGTTCGTATACGCAAAATACATTAATAATATAACATGGATCGATATGTACTATAATATTACATGTGTTTACAAAATGATCCTTATTTTCATCACATGAGATGGTCAATGTTGATAAATCCATTGGTAAAGTATATCTCATACATTGAATAATATTAATATGTTGCAAAAAGCCCACATCTAATGCATCTTTTTTAATGACTATTACATCCATCTAAATAAGTATCTTAAATATAGCTAATTATGTTATTTTTAATTGATTAATCAACTCACTCTAATTTTTAAATAAATTTGGAGGTCAATATTGACATTCTCCGGATTTAGATTAAAATGAACACATTTCACTCCGTGAAAAATGTCTGAGGTTTAATGTAAACTATTGTTTACCTATTATAGTATACATATTGTACATAATTAAGTAATTTAGTCAACGACGGAGTCCCGAACATCAACTTAAATGTGGAAAAAATCCTTACTTTAAGACATTTTTTGATTGAATTTCTGGATTAACACTATTGAAAATAGACTATTTTTCTATAAATGCATTTATGATTGATTTGAATTTCTAAAAATCGTATCATTGTCAGATTTATCTAAACTAGATTTAAGTTTAATATAAAATCTCCACAACAAAGAATTCGCACAATAGCAAAATCTTAAGATTACTACAATATCCACATATACAATAATAATTTAATATCTAGCTATACATAATTAAATAATATTACAAATGCTATAACTATCGATTTTTTTAAGAGTAACATTTATCATTAAGTTATTATCGCCAGAATCTTGGGCGATTGTCTAGAAATCTACAATTATAAAATAGTATATAACGAGATATAAGATAAAAATATAGCTTAAACAGATATGTCTGATAAAATAAACAATTCATGTGGGCTTTTTGGGTGTTTTTCACTACTTTTTTGATAATAAAATATCAAATGATGGATAAAATGCAAATAATTAGTACGTATTTTGGATAAATAGAAAAAAATGAAGATGATAAATAATACTATAAAATAATCTAATGTATAGATACAACATATAATAATAACTAATTGAATTAATTATCAAACCTTGCTAAGTTCTCGAAGAATAAACACATAAGTTCAAATACATAATAAATCTAATATGCAATAGTTCACTACAATTCGTATTTCAGCTTAGATAAGTTTCTAACTATATGCTATATCCACAACATTGTATTCTAACTCAGGTAAATTTCTAATAAATAGATAGGTTCATAATCACAGATTCATCTACAAAATTCGATATAGCTTCATGCTATATTTATACATTATAAATCGATATCTAGTTTAAAAATATATTGTAGATGATTTTAACAATTATTAAGGAGCTCCTTAAAAAGTTTTAATAATCCTATACTTTATTGAAAATCAAACACTGGATATTTGATAATCTCTCTGAGCAAGAAAGCGAGAAAGCCTATCAGTCTTTAGTGGAAAGAATAACCGCCAACGAGTGGAGCCTGAATGATCTAACTTCTTCTGTGCGGGTGCAGCTCATTCAATAAAAGATTAGACGAAGATCTCAAAAAGATGAGATTATTGCAACAATATGTAGTTGGGGTAGATGTCACTTATCGCTATATGTTGAGTACGGAACGGATTCACATCCTGTGAGCAGAGCGAGAATTAAACAATTAGCAGACTGGGCTCACAATAAGCTAAGCATTCCTGTTGAAGACACTGAATATATAGCACAACTGTTGCTAATAAGATTCGCACAAAAAGGACGGATCCCCAACCATTTTTTGGCTTTCAATCGCTGAGATGAAGGTTATGATTGATGCAGGAGAATTCAATGACTCTACAAATCCTCTTGAAAAGATAGCCCAAGAATTAATTATGCATCTGATTGATAAGATCAATACCAATAATATTACTGAGAAAAGCACGTTGGTAAAATCAAGTTAGAAATCCATCTAAACTAGAATGTAAATGCAACGGTAAGCAGGTATGCAAAACGGGCAAAGGATGGTTAGAAATCCATCTAAACTAGAATGTAAATGAAATCGAATTAGCAAGAAGTTCTGCATTTTTTGCTAGTTAGAAATCCATCTAAACTAGAATGTATATCAATAGTACTGGAAGATTTGGCGGAAAATATGATAGCTTTGAATTGAGTTTCTTATGAAACGCAACATGAAACATATAATAACAAAAGTAATTATGATGACAAATTGACAATCATCGAAGTAGTGACGGTGGAATGAAGATGCACTTACAAAAAGATCAGGAGCCTTGGAGACGATTCGTTGATGGCGTCTCTTATGATGTATCAGAAGAGGAAGTGGCTCTGATATTGAAAAGACTCGGATTTTCGTCTATGGAGGAATTTAAAGGTTATGCAGACAGCATAGTAGAATACGAGTGTGGGCGAGATGGCACGAAAATCAAGAATAAGGGCGATGATGAACAACTATTGGAATAATAAGCAAGAGATGGGGGACACATGTGCAAGAGTTCGTGAAGGTAGATATTCCCTATATTTTTCGTCTTCTTGTGTTTGGAATACTGGTTGAAAATCCACCTAAACTAGAATTTAAATTAGCAACAATTATCAACATAATTAGCCAGATCCATCATAGGGCTAGCATATACCATTTATAACGTGTAATAATACAATCTAAGTGATAATAGTCATCTCATCTTAGATGTGATGGTGTGCCTGCAGTTTGGACGCGGCAGCCACTCGCGGATCTGCGTTTTATATCCTTTAGATTCATAGTATCTCTTCGCCTCTTCTTTGATAACCCTGCTTAGATCTTCTGGGCTGTCAAATCCGGCTGCAGGAGTTCTTGTCTTGATATTGCTGCAGATCTCTGTAGTTCTGTGATCACTCGGACCGCTCCAGTAATAGCCGTACTTTCCAGGAGGATCTCTTTCAAACTGCATCTCCCTGCTCTTGTTGACGATCAAAGTACTTTCAGATCTCGCTATTGCTTCTGCCTGTGCCTCATCGAGTATCGGCTCCGCTTCCTGGATAGTTCGTGTGAGATCTTTCAGTGACCACTTGTCAGCTGTCATTCTTTCCACCAATGCAGTATATAGGTTCTCGCTCTGTAAAGGAGTTAAAGATGCGAATACCCAGTGTTTAATGGAAAGAAGTGCTTGGACAAATAAGTGCAGATCTGCTTTGATGAGATCTCTGCGGATATATTCGTCAGCCCATTCTTCAAGAGGCAGTTCAGACTTATAGAAGTTTGAAAGGAGCTCTTCTTCTTTCTTCAACCTCTTTGCCGTAAATTCGCTGCGGAAATCTTCAACTCTTATTCGGATATATTCGTCATTTCTATACTCTTCAGCAGGTTCAAAAACAACTCCATTGTCACCATTAATTGGAATTACATGGTCGTTGTAATACGCTTCATCTGGTATTTCATCAGGAAAAACTTCACATTTGCGAACACCTTTGATTTTATACTTGCAGAAGTCACAAAGTGGCATCGCTTCCATCGTCATTGATCTCCTCTCCTGAAAAACTGATTGATCTTTTCGACTATCTCTTTTGCTATAGTAGAAGGATTATCACTATGCAGAACAGATACAAGGCATTCTGAGATGAACTCTTCCTTATTTTTAGCTGCATATCCCGATACAAAATCAGAATCATCTGGCGCGACAGTTCCCTCTGGAAACTTTTCAGAGTAGCTTTTCCAAATATCCTCGATAGATTCAGAAAAGTCAAAATCTATAAGAGTATGGCCGAATTCGTGAGTGATCACAGACTCTATTTCTTCTCCCTTTCGGATAGGGGGATTATAGCCTGCTGATGCACTTCTTCTAATGTCCTGTTCAACTCTTGCCGATCCAGGCCTTGTTGATCCTGGATTACTCGAAAAATATGTTGTATTTAATTGGATAGAGTTTCCATTCATAGATGTTCCGGCATAGGTACGTGAGTTTTTCAGAGGTTTGACTCTTATCTCTTTGCAGTTCGTTTTATATTGTTTAGAAAGATCTGCAAATCTCAGCATAGACTTTTTACAAGTCTCCATGTCACCAAGACTGATATCCATCTGCAGGTCGGGGATGTAAGATTTTAATTCTTCTTTTACTGACTCCTCTAGCTGTTCCAGATTTTCGGCTGCATCTATGCTGTTTTTACCCTCATCGTTCTGATTTTCCTGTGAGTTTGAAGGGTTTTCAGCGTCATCGTTCCTGCCTCTTTCGGTCCTGTGCTGTCGGTCCTCCGGATGGCAGTACGGAAAATCCGGATGTTCATGCTCCCCGGAAGGACACTTCTTCCGCAGTGCTTTACTCACTTCCCCGGAATTTGCAGGGACATCCGGAAGGGATACGGGGCTGTAGCTCTGTTCTTGCAGCTTCGGGGTTCCTGAGATTAGATAGGTCTTGTCTTTCCATTCCACATCAAGACCGACCTGCAATGCCTTGTTTACATTATCCAGCCTGGCAGACATCAACTGTTCGTCTCTCAGTTCATCTGCATCTTCCGCGGGTACCAGCTGCAGCATGTAGTCAGTAATGTGAAACTGCCTGCAGATCCATGGCAGGATGTCTTCATTAAAAATTCTCTGGCCTTCTAGAAAAGAACGGTTTGATATTGTCAGCTGCTGCTTTTCATTATTCAATCCTCCAGATGTTGCAACATCACCCTGCCAGAGGGGCATGACACCATACCAGGATCCCATACGTTTTCGTATGTCATCTTGACAAACATAATCCCTTGAAGATGGATAAATTCTTTATATTTGATGACATACAAATCCAAGAGTGAACAATCTAGTATATATGTAGAATACAGGTATGCGGGGACTTTATATCCATATCATCTAGCGAGTATTCAGTTCAGCATACTGCAATATAGGAATCATTGTTTCAAGAAATTGAAGATATAATTTGGAGATATTGTGGTTTTGACTATAGATGATGGATTTCTGACTTGCAGTTTTATATGCAAGAGTCAGCACAGATGACAAATTTACATTCTAGTTTAGATGGATTTCTAACCGTATGTTCTGAGAAGATCCCTTTTTTCTGAAGATGATTTACATTCTAGTTTAGATGGATTTCTAACTTGCTTACTGCTCTTATTTCCTTTTCTGTGAGTGCCATTTACATTCTAGTTTAGATGGATTTCTAACCTAAATCGTCAAACGCTTTTGCCGCTTGCTTAGTGATTTACATTCTAGTTTAGATGGATTTCTAACTTTTAGTATGAAGATCTTGCTTAAGATCGAAGATGCCATTTACATTCTAGTTTAGATGGATTTCTAACATTTAACATTATTTACTTGCATAAACACACCTCAAAAATTTACATTCTAGTTTAGATGGATTTCTAACGAAGCTTCGAAGAGTGCGGAGTTTCTTAAGTTACTGGATTTACATTCTAGTTTAGATGGATTTCTAACCTATCAGCACCAGATTAGAAGGCTCTCGATATATGTAATTTACATTCTAGTTTAGATGGATTTCTAACTCGCTTTAATCTCGCTCCTTCGTACGCAACGTTATAATTTACATTCTAGTTTAGATGGATTTCTAACTAATTGATCACATCGGGCGTCACACCAGGTGCTTGTATTTACATTCTAGTTTAGATGGATTTCTAACTCAACTCCTTCTCCAAGGCCTTTGATTAAGATCTTGATTTACATTCTAGTTTAGATGGATTTCTAACGAGTGAAACATGGATGACAAAAAGCCGATTGATTTCATTTACATTCTAGTTTAGATGGATTTCTAACAAGTCAACTAATCGTTTCCATCTTGTGTATAAAACGTATTTACATTCTAGTTTAGATGGATTTCTAACCTGTCTATAATGCCGGATGCAATGTTAGCCATTCCTAATTTACATTCTAGTTTAGATGGATTTCTAACTTCTTGTAATGAATCCAGGGGACTGCCCCTTCTTTCATTTACATTCTAGTTTAGATGGATTTCTAACCGTCTATCAATTCCTCATCAGGTTTATAGCCAGGTGCATTTACATTCTAGTTTAGATGGATTTCTAACCCAACACGGTAAGATCTTTTAGTTGTTCTGCCAAGATTTACATTCTAGTTTAGATGGATTTCTAACGACGTTAACCAGAAACGCGCCAATGACGATTGTTATATTTACATTCTAGTTTAGATGGATTTCTAACTCCGCCAATACACCGTTATTTGACAGTAATCAGCCTGATTTACATTCTAGTTTAGATGGATTTCTAACTAATACGATCACCTCCACAATTTCAGGAGCACTGAAATTTACATTCTAGTTTAGATGGATTTCTAACTTTGCTAGATCATACGCCCATACATTCCCATAGTTCGATTTACATTCTAGTTTAGATGGATTTCTAACACGACGATTCACAGAATATCACCCACCTCACAGAAATTTACATTCTAGTTTAGATGGATTTCTAACTGATTGGAGCAGTTAACAACCGGCTCAGGAACACCAAATTTACATTCTAGTTTAGATGGATTTCTAACTACTGCACTCCGTCTGTGAACCGCAGATCGGCATCAATTTACATTCTAGTTTAGATGGATTTCTAACTTGATAGGGACGGTGTTTATCGTTCTTATCTTGACATATTTACATTCTAGTTTAGATGGATTTCTAACTATGTGAAATGTTTTTAGATTGGTATGCTTCCACCAGCATTTACATTCTAGTTTAGATGGATTTCTAACCTACTATAGACTCAACCGGCTGTTAGAGACAGTCAGATTTACATTCTAGTTTAGATGGATTTCTAACATTCTCAGCGTCTATGATGCACTCACCGCTACCCTGATTTACATTCTAGTTTAGATGGATTTCTAACCCATGCAGCGGCTTGTATTTAGATACCCGTATATGCATTTACATTCTAGTTTAGATGGATTTCTAACTTTACCAAAATTCCGAGGTCTGCCAGCTGGTTAAATATTTACATTCTAGTTTAGATGGATTTCTAACGCTTCTTTAAGGTTGCATGTAAAGGTTCTTTGGTTGATTTACATTCTAGTTTAGATGGATTTCTAACCGGCATTTGTAGAGCTGGATAAACAACGTATGAATCATTTACATTCTAGTTTAGATGGATTTCTAACCTGGCCTGTCGGAACAGTTCGCGCGCGAATATTGGGATTTACATTCTAGTTTAGATGGATTTCTAACCCTACACGCGCGTAGACATTAGGCGCATGTTCGCGCATTTACATTCTAGTTTAGATGGATTTCTAACTAGGCGTTTTTCTGCTTTAGTGATGTAAACTGTATGCATTTACATTCTAGTTTAGATGGATTTCTAACTGTGAATGTCTCTCTACCGATGTATTCCCACTTAGAATTTACATTCTAGTTTAGATGGATTTCTAACTCGACATCATTATCTTCTATTTCTGTGCCCATTGTGTATTTACATTCTAGTTTAGATGGATTTCTAACACTCAAACCAGTAGGATCTACAGGCAGAGTAGACGAATTTACATTCTAGTTTAGATGGATTTCTAACGTAAGACTACAGACAAGCAATGATAAGTTTTTTGAAATTTACATTCTAGTTTAGATGGATTTCTAACAGAAGCAACAGACTCTTGGGAATATGAAAGGAAAGAATTTACATTCTAGTTTAGATGGATTTCTAACTTGAGCTGACACATACAAATGATGCAGACTTTGGTAATTTACATTCTAGTTTAGATGGATTTCTAACTTTTGAGACAACAGTAGAAATGCAATATCGCGTAGAATTTACATTCTAGTTTAGATGGATTTCTAACTTAGTCTTTATATATTTGTTTGTTCATTGTTGCTTTCATTTACATTCTAGTTTAGATGGATTTCTAACGTGGGAAGTTCCTAAGGAATACCCCTTGTTATACAATTTACATTCTAGTTTAGATGGATTTCTAACGTGACATGTTCAACCCTGGTCTTGTTCGCATAACGAAATTTACATTCTAGTTTAGATGGATTTCTAACTATCATTCAAATACTTACCCATGGCGAAATCGTATCATTTACATTCTAGTTTAGATGGATTTCTAACTAGGGCCGGATACAATGCCGTCACCACCATATAAGAATTTACATTCTAGTTTAGATGGATTTCTAACGTATTAGACAAGATTAAGAGGGCTTGCAGCCCTCAAAATTTACATTCTAGTT
>ENA-OROK01001300-OROK01001300.1-human-gut-metagenome-genome-assembly--contig:-NODE-1300-length-24760-cov-3.654200_pt1 | contig 24760 bp, 30 predicted proteins | sample MGYA00242127_ERZ509046 | MGnify/ENA primary metagenome ERZ509046 (study PRJEB26280, sample SAMEA2338728) | human gut metagenome | biome: human gut; feature: human-associated habitat; material: faeces... | reverse complement strand
GGAGAGAAACAATTCAAGGCTGCACTCCAGAAACTGATTGACGAAGGGCTGTTAAAGACAGGCTGCTACAACAGCAAGCCCTTTGACAGAACCCTCTGGTATGCACTGACTGAAAAGGGTGAATCGATGCTCTCAAATCGGACTGCTCCAAAAGCCCAAAACAGGCCAATGGAAGAGCCTAAAAGGGATTCACCAATACCAGATAATATACCAGATAATATACCAGATAGTATACAAGATAATAACCCCCCTATATCCCCCCAAGGGGGGAAGCGTGAGAGGGCAAAGCACTTCACACCGCCAGACATAGACGAAGTTAGAGCCTACTGCAAGGATAGAGCGAACGGTATAGACCCGGACGAGTGGTATGACTTCTACGCTTCAAAGGGATGGATGGTAGGAAAAAACAAGATGGTAGATTGGAAAGCTGCTGTGAGGACTTGGGAGAACAAAAGGAGAACGGCGGAATCGTCAGCAGTCCAACCCCCGCCGCCGGAAGAACAGAGGGACTACCACCAAAAGATGGCGGAGCAAACACGGGAAGCTATCAAAACACTGAAGCAGGCGGAGGAAATGGAGGAGAAACGGCGTGAAGTCTTGCGTGAGTACTTCGACAGAACTGGAAAGAGCGTTGCTGGGCTCGATGCTGATAAGCCGTGAAGCCTTTGAAAAGGGCTGCGGTTGCCTGCGTGTTGAGGATTTCGGGGAAATAGAAAATCAAATCATTTTCAGCACCATGCAAAAGATGTTCCGCGACGGTACGCCGTGCGATAACATTACGCTGATGGATGCGCTGGGGACTGATTTACAAACGGCAGGTGGGATAACCTATATCACCAAACTGTCCCTTGCCGTCCCCTCTGGTGCTAATGCCGCATATTACATCAATGGCGTTATGGCTGCTTCTTGTCAACGGCACCTTGTAGCCGGCTTGCAGCGGGTACTTGACGACATTAAAACCGGTGAGGGTTCTGACTATATCGCCGATGCCCAAAGCGTCATTGACGGAGTAAAGGCTATAGGCAGCGGCACAGTAGCCCCGGTAGGAGATAAGTTCCTTTCTGCGGTATTGAGCATAGGCGCCAAGGACAGCGGCCTCAAGACGGGATTCCTGGCGCTGGATACTAAACTGAGGGGACTGAAGCCGGGACATATGACTGTAATCGGAGCCCGCCCCTCTATGGGCAAGACCTCATTCGGAATGAATATAGCCGTAAATGTGGCCATGCAAGATAAGGTGGTGGCGGCGTTCTCCCTCGAAATGAACGAGGAGGATATCATCAGGAGAGCGGTTATGAGTACCGCATTATACAGCGACATTGACGCACAGTCAGGTGACCCGAAGCAGGTAGCCTCGGCAGCTGAAACTGCGGGCACGTTAAGCAAGACCAAACTGTATGTCATAGACGATGCGCTGACCGTGGACAAAATGAAGGCTCGTTGCTATGCCATACGACAGCAAGAAAAAGCCCTTGATCTGGTAGTGATAGACTATCTGGGCTTAATACAGGGACGGGGGAAAACCCGTGATAGAGTAACGGAAGTATCGGAGATCAGCCGGAGTGTGAAGCTGATGGCGAGGGAACTTAATGTGCCTGTGCTGATACTGAGCCAGCTTTCCCGCAACCCCGAACAGCGCAACGATCACCGGCCCATGCTGTCAGACCTTCGTGAATCAGGTGCAATAGAACAGGACGCGGACGAGGTACTTTTCCTCTACCGCCCGGCGGTTTATGACACCAGCAAGGACGAGAAGGAAGCCATAGTGATTATAGCCAAGAACCGTAACGGGCGGACGGGCGAATGCAATCTCTTGTGGGACGGCGAGCACTTCAGATTCTACGAACATGAGATAGACTTTGATGCGATAGGAGAGGACGAACAAATATGTATGTAGAGATAAAAGATGTGGATAACGTGCTGAACCTTTATGACGTGGACGCCGAGGTAATAGCCGCGGTGCATGACATACCCCCGGCCCGCGTTATACGGCCGCAGACAAGCCGTTGGATATTAGACAGACGGTATCAGGGCCGGAACAAGGTGCAAGTTTTCTGCGCTGTTTGTGGCCGCTACGAGAAGCGGAGCCGTAACGCCTACTACAAGCACGGCAACAAAACGGGCCTGCACTACTGTCCCGGCTGTGCTGCGGAAATGGAGGGGGAAAAGTGATTTACATCGGAATAGACCCCGGAAAGAAGGGCGGGTTTTCAAATGGCTAATCACGTAATAGATTTAACAGGCAAAAGATTTGGAAGATTAGTTGTAATAAGACCGAGTGCCAGAGACAAATACGGAAGTGTTGTGTGGGAGTGTAAGTGTGACTGCGGAATGATATGCCACAAGAGAGGTGCGTTGCTTAGAAAAGGAAGTACCAAGTCGTGCGGTTGTCTCGCACGTGAAATATCAAGCAGTGTGCATAGGTCGCATGGAGACACAGGCACAAAGCTGTATAAAATGTGGCGGGGAATGCATGACAGATGTAAAAGTGGCAAAGGTTCACACTTTAAAAATTATAAAAACCGTGGGATTACTGTTTGTACTGAATGGGAAAAAGATTATAGTGCCTTCAAGAAGTGGGCAATAAACAATGGGTACACAGAAGGGCTTACAATAGACCGGATCGATAATAACAAGGGTTATTCCCCCGATAATTGTCGGTTGGTAAACAATATTGTGCAAGCGAACAACAAAAGAACCAACAAACTCATTGAATACGATGGAGAAATTCACACTATTGCAGAATGGGAAAGGAAGATAGGTTGGCTGTCGGGAACTCTCAGGGATAGATTACGCCATGGATGGGATGTTGAAAGAGCCATGACACAACCTAAAAAGGAGAAACAACATGGGCAAGTCACAGCGAGATAAAGGTAAAGCGGGAGAGCGCGAACTTGCGGCATTATTCAGAGCGCATGGATTTACTGACGCAAGGCGCACATCTCAGTTTTGCGGGCAGAGCGGTGATGCATCAGATGTTATCGGTTTACCTGGCATCCACGTGGAGTGCAAACGCTGCGAGACAACCAAGATACATGAGTGGATGGAACAGGCTAAGCGCGATGCAAAAGAAGGGTTAATTCCCGCAGTATTTCATAGGCGAAGCCGTGAGGAATGGCTTGTGACCATGCCAGCGGAAGCATTTCTTGCTGAGTATGCAAGGAGGAAATTTTAAGTGGAGTACAAAGTAGAGGTATTGGAAAAGGCCGTTGATACCTACGGCAGCATGAATCAGACGGTAAAGGCAGCAGAAGAATTGAGCGAATTGCTTGTCGCGCTGAACAAGTGGCTGGGTATGTCGGAGAACGAGGATTACATTAGGGACAACATCAGGGAGGAATGTGCCGACGTGGAAATCATGCTTAGTCAGTTAAAGATAATCTTCGGCGACTGGTCTGACTGGAAGCACTACAAGATGGACAGATTGGAGGGACGGTTAAATGCAATCAACGGGACGAAAGAGAATGACTGCTGAAGAGCGGGAATTGTTCGCGGCACTGTTCGCGCTGGATAATATTCTCGACAAGTTTTCCGGAGGATATCAGAGGCTATGTCAGCGCGTACCCGGGTGCTGGCGGGACTACCGCATAGCGCAGAGCAGGATAGCAAGTGTTATCACAAGGCTGCTGGATACTGTGCCTGTAGAGCAACTGTTGACCGTCAAGCGACAACTCGACCTAACCGAAATCCGCATAGGCATTAAATCCGCAGCGGGCCGGGACAAGAATTACTGGGTAACGAGCTATGACGATTTGGCCGATCTTGCAGAGTACGCCACCAAAACCGAGTGCTTTACCTGTGACGGCGCGAAACATAATTGCCGGTTAAGGCAAATCTTGAAGGAGCTGCCTATTCAGGGCGTAAGCAAGCTGATAGTGAACTGTTGGAGGGAAGAATGAGAGTAGAACTTCTGGAATATCCGGGCGAGCGTGACTGGATAGAGGTATACCGCAGGGCGTTAGTAACGGTGGGGAAAGACACGGTAAAAATCCCCTCGGACGAGTGGAAAAGGAAAATTCTTGCGGCGCGGCATTCACCGATACGGTATTTAAGATTCTCTTTTTTGATAGAGCTGCCGTATTGGGTAAGCGTCCACCTCTGCCGCCATACTCACGCTCAACCGTATGTCAAAACGCAGAGGAATGACCGACAGCATGAATACGACAGGAACGCCGCACGACAGGATGAACCCGTGTTGATGATATGGGACATGAACGCCGAAGAGCTTTTGACGATAGCCAATAAAAGACTATGCTCCCTTGCGGCGGAAGAGACAAGAAAAGTGGTTGAGAATATGCGGCTGCTGGTGAATGAAAAATGCCCTGAATTTAAGGATTACCTTGTGCCTATGTGCGAGTACGCAGGGTGTCACGAAATGAAGCCGTGCGGGAGGAAATTATGACCCGCCGAAAGAAAGAGTGAGGTAGAGCAATGAAAAAGTACACGCAAGCGGATTTTGATAACTTTGAAGTAGATGATTATGATCACAAGATATGTCCTGCTGGGGATTATACCGCGATAAAAAGCTTTGGCGAGGGGTGTCACTTTGACACGGGGTGCTACTTTGGCGCGTGGTGCAGCTTTGGCGCGTGGTGCAGATTTGGCGAGAGGTGCAGCTTTGGCGAGAGGTGCAGCTTTGGCGAGGGGTGCAGATTTGGCGAGAGGTGCAGCTTTGGCGAGAGGTGCAGCTTTGGCGAGGGGTGCATCTTTGGCGCGCTGTGCATCTTTGGCGCGCTGTGCATCTTTGGCGCGCTGTGCAGCTTTGGCGCGCTGTGCAGCTACGAAAACGGCGCAGTGAAAAATGGCCGCTATGTCGCTGTGGATAGGATAGGCAGCGAAAACCGAAAAGCCTATTTTTACATAGACGAAAACGGCAATATGTTTGTCCGCGCCGGGTGTTGGTTTTCGGGTATGCAAGCATTTAAGAATAGGGTCAAAAAGGTACACGTCGGAACAATTCACGAGAAGACATATCTGGCGGCGTGTGACTTAGCAGAGATGATGTTGAAAGGCGGTAACGAGGAATGACACGCGAAGAAGCAGCAAGGATACTTGACCCGGAAACTACTCTTGAAGCCTATGCCAAGATTAGCTATTATGGCGGTTTTGAAGGCGAAAACGTTTGGCAAGATGCCGTAAACGAGGCTTGCCGGATGGGAGCGGAAGCCCTCCGCGCACTGGACGCGCAAGAGAAGCAGGAGTCGTTTGGCGAATGGATTAGCGTGAAGGATGGGCTACCGGACGATGAACGAGAGGTTCTTGTTATAGCACACGGATGGAACTCGGCAATTAAAATTATCGAAAATGCTCCAACCATTGACGCTGTTCCTGTGGTCAGATGCCGGGAGTGCGTGCATTGGAAGCTAATAGGAAGCAAAGCCGGAAACTCATTTTCAGACATGGAATATATCGGCGGTTGTGAACAAAATATTGCCGCCGTGAAAGCGATTTTTGCAGCTACGGAGAACGGAAAGAAGGTGCTGACTGATGCGGTTTTTCTTCCTAACCAAGAAACAGCAGAAACAGCACATCGCCTATCTGGTTGGGCTTACAAGAGTAATTCACAGAAATAACGTGCAACTATTTAAGCAGGATTTGGAATCTTACGAGTTCTGCCTTGAGGCGTTGTGTGAGCTGTCGTATCTCGTTGGTGGTATTCCTGCAATGCAAACAGTGAAGCATTTTGGACTGGAAGAAGGTGCTGACAATGAGTAAGGAGTACATAGAGCGCGAAAAGGCGATTGAATGGTTTATGGCGTTTGTACATATGGGCGAAAGCGACATTCCAGCCGAAACGGTTATCACGGATCTGAAATACGCTATTCCCGCCGCCGATGTTGCCCCTGTGCGGCGCGAAGTGAACAAGGAGGTAGCCGATGATAAAAAACAACCTGAAGAAGCTCCGGGGGAATAGGACGCAAGCAGAAGCGGCGGCTGCGCTTGACATGAGCCAGGGCGTGTACAGTATGATGGAGAGCGGACGGGCGGTACTGAATAAGTGCGAACTGGTCAAGGCTATGGCATACTACGATGTGCCCGCCGAAAAGATATACCCGCCTGATATACTGCGTTTATGTTTCGGCATAGACGCGGCAGAAAAGAAACGCAAACCGACTTCTGCTATGGTGAAGATACCTATAGCGTTGGCGGAACGGATTGACGGATTGATAACCGAGGGCCTTTATTTGAGCCGAACCGACTTTGTAGCGGCAGCTACGCGTGAAAAGCTGGGAGGCGATTCAAATGGGCAAAATGCACAAACGGGCGGAATGGTATCTGTATAACTACCAAAAAGTCAAGGCGCGTGAAGCTAAGACAAGGCAAGAGATTGTGGACGATGCAGTATACGCCGCATACGGCAGCGGGGATAATACCCCGGTCAAACACAGTGTTAGCACCAGCAAAACGGAATCTGGCGGCATAAGGCTGGCAACGGCAAGGGCAAAAGCCATAAATGAGGAAGATGATCTGTGGATCAAAGCTATTGAGAACGTCTGGTGCGCATATACGCACGAGGACAAAGGCATGGCCTATTTCATGGAGTTTGGTTTCGGCCTGACTGGCCGTCCGGTGAGCAAAGCGCGGGCCGGAGCCGTGCGCGACGAGATCATGGCGGCGCTGCACATAGAGCGGGTGCAGACATACTACACATACCGCAACCGGGTAATTGAAACTGTGGTTGAGGAAGCACTGGAAATCAAGGCGTATAACAAGGCAATAAAAAATAGCCCCCGGTAAGGGGGCTATTGTGTTATTTGCCGAGGTACTTTTTCTTGTACCTTTTCAGTATGTCAGATTGCGCGTCCTTGATTGCTTTAGCAACGTAGGATGCTTTTTCATCGTCGCTCATGCGGGAATACTGCGAACTGTTGATAGCGTCCTCTGCGGCCGCATACATGGCCCTGCCGTTTTCGATCTTGAATTCGGTGTACTCGTCTGCGGTAAGGACGTATCGCTCATCTCCGCTCTTCAGAGTGCGATATGGATAGTTCGACGGAACGACAGAGGAATCCTGCGTCACCGAATACAGGCGGGTCAGCTCCACATCAACAGGGGTCATATCAACCTCATCAAGGTAGCCGGGCAGTATGGTTTGCTCTAACAGACGGACAGGCCAGCTATGCTCGTTTATCTCCTGTTCGCCCCAAACGTTAATATATGGCTCAAGTTCGCTGGCAAAACCAGGTATCTTAGCCTGCATCTTGTTTGCCACCTTGTCCAGTTCTTTACCTACTGCCGTTGTGGGGTCGCCAGAAGTATCACGCCTTACAGGGTCAACAGTCCTTGAAATTTGACCGCCAACTGTGGGAATAAATGAACTGACGTAGTTGTATGCGGCGTTCTTTGTAAGACCCCATATCATGCTTTCGCCATTCTTTGTGGCTTTGACTGCGGCTTCAAGAGTGTCCTGCAAACCCTGAAGCATAGACATTTCTACGAGGGGGTCAGTTATGCCAGATAGAGTGTTAATAAGCGCATCAAGCTTATTCTCGCCCTCAGCAATTTCGCCCTCAAGAGTACTGTTCAAAGCAACGCCCATAAAAAGGGGAATGGTAGCAGGAGCAGCCCAGTCGATGGTTACAGACTTACCGTCGCCAAGATTAAGGGCAAAGTCCTGATGCCCAAGGTCGGACATATAATATTTATCCTCATCCTCATTGCCGCCTGTGATAATGCCGGACTTTGCAAGGAAGAAGCCAAGGGCCATAAGCGCAGAACCAGTCAGGCCAGAGGAAATCTTATCGACAGCCTGTGCCGCAGACATTTCGCCGGACATAACCTTAGTGACATACTGAGCAGTGCCCTGTATCAAGCCAATGGGAGAGAAGTCCACGCCACGAGCAAGAACATTGATAGGGGTTTTCTTAAAGGGCAGTACGCCGCCGACCAGTATTTTAGTAACGACGTTGCGATTTTCAAACTTGCTGATAGCATCAGCAACAACGCTTGCATCGTGGAAGGTTGAACGCTTCGCTTCGTTGATGGCGTAGCTCATGCACTCTGAGCGCTGCTTTGCCGTCATGGTGTCAGGAGTGTAGCCCCGTGCTGTCATAATCTGCGCAAAGGAACGCTTGTACTGCTTTTCAAGGAATACGGTGTCGCCCTTACTTAATGCCCAATTCGTAGCCTCGCGCCACTTCTCAACAGGCTTGAATTTGAATATCTGCCGGTTCTCATCTATCGCCCGTTCGATGCCGCTCTTTGTGTCGTACCTTGAACTATCTTCAAGGGCAGTGCGGGCATCGTCAAGGGTAGTTGCGGCATACGCCTTGTTCGCCTTATAAGCGTCGCCAAAAGCTAATGCTTTTGTTCGCTGAGACTGTTCAACACCCATTACCTTTTCAAGGGCCGCACCAACAGCATCTTTAGAAGTCCAAAGAACGTCGGACATTATCTCATTGCCTATGAGATTGCGGAGAACTGTTCGTGGATTGCCCAGCATGGAAAGATAGCGCCACGCCCTGATTTTATCCAATATGCCAGCTGGCATCTTTGAACCTATGTCGGCAGCAATCTTGTTCATGACGGCATCGCGCTCTGCCCGGGTCTGCGTTTTGTTCAACTCTGCCAGCAGTTCCGGGTTGACCTCAATGGGAGCCATCTTACCGCTGTCTATACGCTTCTGGTTCTGCTTGTTGATGTCAGCAACGGCCTTATCAAGGGCCGTTTCGGCGCCGATAGAACTATCGCGTGTCCACTTCGCAAGGGCCTGTATGGCCTGACCGCTTTCTGTCATGTGCCGCTGGATTTCCTTCTTCCAGTCATTAAGCTTTGTATAGTCTCCCGTTTCTGCCGCCTCCGCCCGTAGCGTCTCGCCTATGAGCATGGCGGTGTCAACGTCAGGCGCGTCCCATGAGCCATGGGCAAGGTCATGAATAGCTTCGTCTATGCCGCCGGTTCTGTCTATGGAGGCGCGGACTCTTTCTTTCGCCATGGCGATGCTGTCAGATTCCTTGGATACGGCATACACGGAATTTTCTGCGCTGTCAGCCGCCTTTTCCGCATCGGTGAGCCACTTGTCATAAGTGTTGGTGTACACCTTGGACTGTTTCAATTCGGCGGGCGTAGGCGTATTTGCACCAAGGTCTTTGAGGGCGGGTTCGGAGACAGCAACTTTGGGAGTGGGTGGAGTCGTGTCATACCGCTTTGCCTTTTCAAGACTCTGAGGGTACAGATTACCAGTGCGAGTATTAAAAAGGGATTTAAGTCCGTTCACACCGTCAACCGCATATGCTTCACTAAGAAGCCGTGCTGCCTGTATAGGCGTAATTTGTTCTTGCCGAACATCCTCACTTACCGCAATTACGGCGTCTGTTATAGGAAACGACATATTAACGCCATCGGGTGCGCTATAGACTTCGGACTTGAATGCCTCCCAAAGTTTTGCGTCTATAATGCGGAGTGCATCATTAACAGCAAAATTTGCCACAGAGTAAACTTCGCCCCAGCCGCCTTCGCCATCCCTATGTTTGTAAAGGACAGAATTGTCTGACACAACTTCTTCCGCTTTGCCCTCCGCAACAGGAGAAACTTCTGCGGTTTTCTCAACAACAGGTTCAGCCACTTCCATAGTATCCATTTTGACCGTATCAATACGGCTCTCAGGGGCATTTGCGGGTGTGGTGGTATTCTCGGTAGGCTGAACGGTATCGGGGCTGACAGCGGCGTTTAGGGCGTTTGCCGTGTCGCGTTCCAAATCGCTGCAATATTTTGATGCGTGATACTCGTCAACCAGCTGCTGATTGGCGGCATTCTTGCGCTTGGCCTTTGCCGCTTCGGACTTGTAGTCCGCCGTCGCGGTATCTACTTTCTTCTGCCCCTCGCTCGCCGTTTGGCTCGCTGCTGCCTTTGCCGCAGTCAGTTCACGGGCCGCCTGTGCAAGCTTCTTGCCTTTCTTTACTGGATCGGGATCGTCAATACTGGCAAGCCGCTGTTCGGCCTGAGTTACTTTATTGTTGGCGTTCTCCACCTTAATGGCAGCATCGTTTTCTGCGGATTCAACGGCCTGTTTCTTAGCAGCTACTACTTCGGCATTGGTCTGTATCTCAACTCCTGCGTTAATGGCAGCGTCGCGGGATACGTTGATCTCGCCGCTGTTATACTTGTCAATGAGAGCTTGCCGCTGCACATCGTTCATATTCTCCATGTGCATAGCAGACATGAAACTATCGAGGTAAGCCGCATAGTTGCCGCCAGTACCCTTGTATATCTCCGATGCGTATTTGTAGGATTGCGTATGCGCCCCCATAGAAAGGCCGTTCATTATGCCGCCTATGAGCAAACCGCCTTTAGCATTGTCCCACATTTCAGAGAAGTCCATTTCATATCCCTTATCCCATGTAGCCATTCTCGCAATTGACGAGCCGTAGTAGGACGCGGCTTCTTCAAGACCTTCACCGATGGTGCCCAATGCGAAGTTGATAAAGGGCATACCCTTCGTTATGGCAAACTGCTTGAAGTTGGCGGAAAGGCCGCTTGCCGCGATCTTCTTGCCTACAATGTTCATACCGAAGGTGTGCTGTAATACTTCACCCATCTCAAGTGATTCAAGGTAGCCCTCCAGCGCACCGGCGGGGATAGCGTACAAGGCCGCCATTCGGGGTGTAGCGCCGCCGTTTACAGCCTCAAGGTAGTAGTTGCCTATTGCACCGGATATGAATGGAAGGTGGCTCGCGTTCTTTTGCATGAAGTTGAAAAGAAAGTTAGTGCCCGCCGCGCTGCCGGATGTGGTAGTTGCGGCGGGGGTAAGTGCAGAGCCTATGAGTGCGGTTGCACGCATACGCATTATTTCAGCACCGACGTCGGCGGCGGTGGATATTATTTCGTGGTTCCTGTCGTGGGAAAACTGCGTCCACCATGCCGACATATCCTGAAGCTCGTCAGTGAATTTCCAAAGCTCTGCGCGCCCCGAAATGGTAGCCGCACCCATATCAACCAAACCAACCGCACCGCAGGCGATAGACAGCGCCGCACGAATGGGCATGGAGATTATAGAATTTGCAAGCTGATCTGCCATACTGTTTTCCACGTAGTCGCTTGCCAGCATATCCTTGTCGACGTTCTTCCAGTCCTCTTCGGTGTATGTCGCAAGCACCTGCTGAATCTGCTCGTCAGTGAGGCCGCACTCCTGCAAGGTATACGTGGCATAATTCGTGCGGGCGGTCGCCGTGGGTATGTATTCGCCTAAATCTGCGCGGCGGAGTGCGTTGTCGATTTCAAGGCCGTTGTAGCCCTGTGTTTCGAGTATGGCGCGGGTGGTATCCACATAGTTGTTCACAGCTTGCGTTTCCTGCGCTGACATGCCGTAGCCCTCCATCATGGAGATGGGGGAAAAGCCTTGCTGTGCCGATGTCCCCATGTTGCCAAGCTTTTTAGCTTTATCTACTGCGCCCTGCGTAAAACTGTCCATGCCGTTCAGTATCTTTGCGCTTGTGGCATCAGAGCTGTCACGCCTTGCTATGCGTTCTGCTTCGTTGGCCTTGCCTTCGGTGCTTTCAGAATAGGAAAGTCTGCCGTCCTGCCGTATGGCTTTTTGAATATCCTGGTTGGAATACCCGGCCTCGCGCATTGCGGCTATGGCTATGTCGGAGGCCGTCTGCTTTTTCTGCTTATTTGCGTTGTACTCTTTAAGCTTGCTATCCCTCGCGAGGCCGACGCGCTTGTCTATCTCGACGGAAAAGCCGCTGTCGGCTATTGCGGTGTTTATGATGTTTTGCGTTTTGACGGTTTCTTCCTGCTCCTGCACCTTCTGGGCCGTTACGTTTTCACGATTCTGGTATCTGGCGATATCGCTCATTACATCGTCAAGGCTGAGTTTCCCGGTGCGGTTTTTCTGCTCCTTCGCCTGTGCTGTCTGCTCGGCGAGAGCGGGGGAAAGGTAGCTGTCATAACTGGAATCACTGTCTTTCGGGTTGTACAGTTCAATATCCTTATAGATGGGATTGGATAGCTGTATTCTCTGTGCCGCCGCCGCAATGTCGTCCCCGGTAATGTTCATGGGATCGCTGGCGGTGCTCCATGTCTCATTAGCGACGGCCTTCCTAAAATCCTTTATGCGCTGCTGCGCGGCGCGATCGGCAATTACCTTGCTGTATGCCTTGGGATAATATGTTTTTGCAAAGTATTCCGAAGAAGCCTGTCCGTATGCCTTGAGGAACTGGTCAAAGGGATCGTCGGTGTATGTTCCCTCATATTTTTTGGATATCTTTCCCTGCTCATACCGCTGCACATCTTCGGGATCGTTCCAGTCGTACCCGTACTTCGGGTGATTGGCATTCTTATTTGCGGTCTTGGTGTTCAGCATGAAGTTATCCATGAAGTCCGAGCGTGCCGCATTAAAAGCATCTCCGTCAAATGTTTGAGAGCCGAAGTATACATCGTTGTTGGGCTTCATCCATGAAGCATATCCGGCCTTGTTGGTGGAGTTGGCGAGGGTAGGGGCTATCTCCGCGTATATATGACGGTTGGCAGCCGCACGGTCCTGCACCTCTTTGGAATCAGAAACAGAACCGTCCTTATTCTGCTTCTGATAAAGGCCAAGGTCGGCCTTACCAGAGGTTTGCTTTTTGTAGTAATTCTTGAGTTGCGAATCATATTTACCCATGTTATACCTTCTTTACATAGTCTGGCCGGACATGCGTCGGTTGCTCTTGCTCGTATCGGTGCTCTTGGTAGTATTTGTCTTCTTATTGCTACTCGCGGTTGTCTTCGGCGTTCCCTCCTTGGCGTAATAAGGGGTATAGCCGTTGCTTGCATAATAAGCATCACGGTTGTCCTTATACGCAAAGTTCAGACTGCCGTAGCGGTTCTTGACTTTGGTGCTGTCGTAGATGTATGAACCGCTGTTACCAGAAGAACTACTACCACCACGGCTGCCGGAAGATTTCTTCTTGCCGCTTCTGTAGGAATAACTGCCGCCGCCACCACCACTGCCGCCGGAACCGGCCATGCTGCCTACGCCGGCTTTTGCGTTCTGGCCCAGCGAATACAGGTCTTTGGCGAGGTCGTAGGCGTTGTTCTGCGCCGCGAGGCCTTGAGCTACTGCCTGATTGTACTGATTAAGAACAGCCTCATTAAGCCCGGCCTGATAGTTCGCTTCCATCTTTGCTATGTCGTCGGCCTCTGCGTCCTGTAAGCGCTGCTTCGCGTCAGTCACCCATGTACTGCCGCCCATGCCGCGAGAATAGGCATCGAGGTCTATCATGGCCCTGTCTGCTTCGGTCTGCTTGCGCCTGTTTTCTATGGACTGGTCGTATGCGGTGCGTAGATAGGATTCTACATAGGACCTTATCTCGTCCTTGTCCGTGGTAGGAAGGTTGTATCCTTCCAGTACCATTTTTGCAAGGTCAGACCAATCATTCACGCTGCCCTTTGCCGCAAGGTCGCCGCGATAGGCAAGCTTGGTAGCGTCGTCCCATGCGCCTGTATCCTCTATGCCGCGGGATAGCTGGTAGTCCTTTATGGCCTGTTCGGTCTTATAGGGCAGGGCTCCGTAGGTGTCATATGCCGCCTGTTCAGCTGCGCCCCATGTGCCGGTCTGGTCAAGGCCGTATTCCTTCTGCCACTTTTTTATAGCTGCTTCATCGGTTAGGCCGAGCTTTTTAAGCAGCTCATCGTAGTTAGTTTCTGCCATATCGCTTATCTCCTTTATAAAGAATTGCCCCCGGCGGCGAAACCATACGGGGGCGATTGAAAGGGATTCCCGGTCGGGGGTTAGAAATCATCTTCTTCGGGGGTCTTGGGTGCTTCGGGAATACCGGTCACCACGGAGGTGAGAATAGAGAGTATGCCGGCCACGGCAGAGGCAGAGCCTACCATCACCCAATTGATATCGGAGAGTACGGCGGCGGTGCCAATGGTAGCTATGGCGGTCTGACAGATGGTCCTTATCGCTCTGAGAGCAGCAGCTTTCCAAAATTCTTTCATGGTGTTTATCTCCTTTTTATTTAATGCGAAATGAAGTAGGTTATTGCCGCACCCACAAGAGCGCTGATGACCGCGTATACTGCGGTGTCCCAGCGTTTGGCGGGTGCTTTTTCCAGTGCGTCGAGGCGGCCTTCCAGTTTATCAACTGTATGCCGTAGCTCGCGCAACTCTGCGGCGATTTCTGCCAGTGCTTCTTTTATCTCCATGATGGTGCTATCTACATCTAAACTCATAGGACTACACCTCCTTGATGTATTTCGCGGAGCTGTAGCCGCTTATTACTTTGCCGCCGATTATAGCCGTAACTACCGACCACCCATTAACAGGGGGCAGCGCTATGAGCTTCGTCCCCTTTTCCGCCATGTCAAGCTTGGCGTAGGAGGTAGAGGGGCCTTGCCGTATCCACACATTCCCGGTAGTGGCAGCATAATAGGGTTTTGCCGGAACCTCGTCCCAAAGCAGGTCCAGCCTGCCGTAGCGGTTCCAGTAGCCTGTGCCACTGGCGTTGATGTCGCGGCAGACAACGCCGTCATCCCTGCCCATGGATTCAATGACTTTGCTGTCACCAACGTATGCGCCGACATGATAAATGCGAACGCCGTTGTGCCTGAAAACAAGGTCGCCGGGTTTAAGGTCTTTCCGCTCTATCTTCGTACACATGGAGTACAGGCCGCGTGAGGAAACGTCAGCCTTGATGAGCTTATTATCCAGCAGGAATTTGACTATCAGCCCGCTGCAATCGTAGGCCTCGATAGGGTTCATGCCCTCTGCAACGCGCTTGCGGTACAGGGCTATCGCCCGGTTGGCGTTGCGCTCGGAGGTTTCCTCCTTTCGGATATAGTCCTCCGGGTCTATGATGCAGGACAGGCATTCCCCCTGTGCGCCCCAAACATACAAATTGCCTACCTTGCTGCGAAGATAGGCAATGAAATTATCTATCGTGTTCATTAGCAGCCGCCGCCTTTACTGCCCTTACCGCATTTGCCGCCCTTTTTTCGGGCCATTGCATATACCTTGCCTATTCCAAAGAGTGATGCAACAGAGATTGCACTAAATGCTATCATACCGGGTGCGTCGCCGGTCTTGGGTATCACCACGGGATTTTTTGCAATGGGCTGTTCGGCGGGCTGCGCGGCGTTAAAATAGTAGGTCTTGCTTACAGTCCTGTCCTGCTGGAGTGCATTGTAAAGCTCTTCGGCGGTTTCGGCGTTATTATAAGCCATGTCCTTGATAGTGACGCGGAGGGCGGCGGGCTGGTCTATGACTATGCCAGTAATGTTGTAGGTGCCGTCCGCAAGCTGCAAGTTGTTCTCGTCGAGCTTTACGCCGTCCAGTTCCACGATAAGCTCCATGTCGGTCAGGTCGTAAAACCGGGGTATACCTATGTCTACCTTGAGCTTAAACAACTCATTAGGCACGTAAGTCTTAGACACTACCTTGTCGGTCTGATAATCCAGTGCGGTAATGTCGACGGTCATGGGGTCGGCGGCGTATGCTACGGTGCAGAGGCACAGCATGAGCATAACCGCGAGGATACAGGTGAGTTTCTTCATAATAGTTTTCCTTTCTATTCGTAGATTATTTCTAAGCCATAGGCTTTAGCGGCTTCATGTTCTATGCGACATCCACGTGCATTCTCCCAGCCCTTGCAAAAGTAAGCAGCATGACAAAGGCTCATGTTCTCCAGTGACTTAGCGAGGAAACATAAGGGTATCTGTACAACGCCTCGTTTTTCCATGTTTTCGGGGTTGTACCACTCGTCTGTGAAAAGAGTGTTCACTACCTCATATCCTTTTGAAGTCAGTGCTTTTATCGCCTTTTCTCTCGTGGCTACAATTTCCTCGTTTGTTTTGCCAGCCATGGGCTGTGATAACATAGCTTTCATTTTGATTTATCCTTTCGTTTTTTGTATTAAAAAAGAGCCGTGCGGCTCTTATTCCTGAAGTTCCCATCCCTGCGGGTATGCGTCTGGGGTGTAGACGTTGGCAGCTATGAGGCTCTTGTATATCGCTCCGTTCCACCAGCCCAGTTCATCTTTACCAAACGCTTCCGCTGCCGATATGACATCGGAGATCACCCTAACGCCATCCTTGTACAGTATCTTTACCCACAAGTCGGGCGCATGGTCGGGATCGTTTTCCTCGGTATCCCATAGGTCTACGGTTGCCTGTTTGAGCCAGCCGCCCCAGTTGATACGGGTTCCAGCCTTTATAAGATTGCCGTTCTGTTTCAAGGTGGGATAGAGGTCTACGCAACCGCTTGCGTCTTTATCAGGTACGGCGGGCAATGCCTTATCAAGTTGCGCCCGCCATGCCCTTGCTTCTTCTGCCGTGCGTACTATCATTCTTTTTCTCCTGTTATAATATCGAGGACTTCGGTATAATCAGTAACCGGAGGTCGTTCATGTTCCTCCCACTCCTGCACTATTGCCGTTTCGGTTTCCGTCCATATCTCGGTGTAGTAGTATCCCTCCCGCGTGGGCATTGCAGTTCGGGTCACGGGCTTATAGCCCAACTGCCTTATTGCCGTATCGTCATTGGTGGAGAGGTGCGCCCCTGCGGGGTGCGTCACACCGTTGATTATAAGCGGCGATTTCAACTCAACCGGCAGGCGTAAATATTCGGGGTACTCACCCACCAGTTTGGCATAGTTTGTGTTTAGCATTGTATCCTCCTTTATAGGATTAAATTATATGAACCGTCTGTATTTGGTGTAGGGTCATATGGTGTTTTTAAGGGTATTGCAAAAGCATGGACAACCCCGTACATGAACGACACGTAGCCGCTGCTGCCGGAGCCGCCCGTGTAGACGACCCACGCGTAGGGAGAGGAGGACTGCGAAGAAAGCCACCAGTCGGCAGCCGAGCCGTTAAAAGTTTTAATCCTGCTGGCGTTGCTCGTGTATAGCTGGAGCGCCTTGCCCTCTGCAACTCCGTTGTTATTGCCAAAGCCCGCCATGGTGTAGGTCAGAGCGAACATCTTGCGGGTTATAACCCCGGAACCGGAAAGATTAAACGTTACGTCCATCATTTTATCCCGGAGCTGCTGGGGCAGTGTGTTATAGATGGTGGTTTTTATCAGGTTATCCAGCGTGCTGTTGGGGTAATCTGTGTTTGAGCCGAACGCCGAGTTAGAATAGATGTTTTTTCTGACCAGCACCACGCCACCGCTCACAAGATTATTCTTATCCGCTATCTCATAGTTAGGCGCACCCGCTCCACCATCCGCGCCTATATTTATCAATGTACCCAGCGGCAAATCCGATATGGACGCACCGCCGCCTCCTGCCATCATCATTCTGCGCCGCAAGGCAAACTGCAATGGTATCATAGCGCATAGGCGCTTTTTATTTTACGGAGGCTGCCCCCCCCGATAAAATTATTTTCATAGTGTACTCCTTTTTATAGTGGTATTGTAAGTGTGATATAGCCATCGCCGCCAGAATTTGCTTGTATTGGATTACTAATTGAGCCACCATTAGGTTTTCCTCCTGCAACAGCTCTTAACACTCCTTGTCCAGGTGTACTTCCATTTCCTCCGTTCGGCTTACCGCCAGTGCCGCCATAAGGAGTATATAAGTTTTCGCCTCCCCCTGTGCCGCCAGTACAAGTGTAGCCGAATCCCGTGGTATCGCCTCCATCACCGCTACATTTACCGTTAACATACTGACCAGCACACCCACCGCCTCCTTTGCCTATCACGAGGTTATATGTGCCATCGCTCAGCATAAAGTCATTGACCGTTAAGTTTCCGCCACCGCCGCCCGACATTACATTTTCATAACCCGTGTCATATTGCGCTCCACCACCGCCAGCCAACAAGTAAAGAACAGCCACAACCGAACCGCTAACATTCAGTGTACCAGATGAAGTGAATTTGATAACGCGCTTTGAACCTTCTATCTTGTCCGTAAATTGGCCTGTGTAGGTAAACTCAAAAGCTCCGCCGCCACTCATCAGCCTCCTTCGTAGCATACCTATCATGCGCTTACAACCTCCTGTACTGCCCACACGCCATCAAAAACATCAAATTCATATGCTTTAGATGCTTCGACAGTCGGGGCCGCGCCCATAAATGTACCGCTAAATGACACTGATACACTACTGTCCGTGGTAAACATACCATGTGCCCAACCAGTAGCAGGGGGCGTAAACGCGTATGTTCCTACGGCAGTGGCAACTGCATAAATAGTATTAGCGGTTAAGGCCGTGCCGCTGTCGGGGAGGGAGGAAGAGAGGGCGGGCGCGGTCTGCTTGTTGTTGAACAGCGCGGAATGTGCGTTGCCTGCGCTGTTATGCCCCGACACGGCCCCGGAAACATCGTCCGGGGTGGCGTAAGTCCCGGCGGGCTGATACACGCCATCATGGTTATGGGTAGCAGGGGAGAAATAAGATGCAGCATGGCCTCCCAGCTTTTCGGCGTTGTCTACTACGCCGTTACCGTTCGTATCGTAAACAGACTTCGACATATCGCCAGTGCCGGAACCGTCCTGCCCTTTCGGTATGCCCAGCTTTAAGACTTTGTGATCGCCGGATTCTACCAATTCAGCCGTTGCCTGTGCTCCTGCGGCCAGCGTGGTAACTTCAACGGTCATGCCAGCGATTTTCAGTATCTCCGCTTGCCGTTCCTGCTCCTGTGATACGCGGGTATTTTCAGCGCTGACACGCCCTTGCTCAGCCGTTACGCGGGAAGTCTCTGCGGAAGTCCGCGCTGTCTCTGCGGTTTCTCTTTCACTCTCGGCCGTCTCTCGCGCTGTCTCGGCGCTGGCTCTCACAGTCTCGGAAGTAACGCGGCTCTGTTCGGCGGTTTCCCGGCCTTGTTCAGTCGCAACACGGGATGATTCAGCGGATACCCTTGCGGTTTCAGCAGCTTCCCGCGCTTCTTCCGCTTCAACCCTTTCGCCCTCGGCTGTTTCTCGCGCCGCCTCGGCTGCTGCCCTTTCGCCCTCGGCAGAGACACGGGAAGCCTCGGCAGTAACACGCAGTTCTTCCGCATCGACTATGCCGTTGCACACTGAAATCAGGGACACAAGCAGAGGATATTCGTTTGTAGCCATGGCGGTATCTTCGTTAAAAATAGCCCGCTGGCACTCAAAGTTGAATTTTGCCGTGGTTATAAGGGTTGTCTTGTTCTCGTCAGAATAAATCTGCAACTCGCATTCCACCTGTCCGGGGGCAATGGAGGCGGGGCGAAGCGCAACGGTCACTTCATTGTTATATGTGCCGCCAATAGTCACGCCGCCGCCAGCCTCGGCGCTGTCCTGCATGGACGTACCGTTGGACTTTGAGAACACGGCGATAACACGGCAGCCAGTCAGGTCAACGGCAGAACCGCCGTCCGTGACGGTAATCCTTATCTTGTTGCCGTTGTCGCCCTCAATGACATAAAAAGGGGCGTTGGTAGAAGTCTGCTTTAACTCCAACGCTACGTCAAAGGTCTTGTATATCGTTCCCATTAACTGCCTCCGTTCAGCTCATCCAGCTTCTTGTTTATCTCGGCGAGAGATTCCTGAACCTGTGCAAGCGTGGCATTAAGTTGTTCTTGGCTCGTGACTGCTGTTTTCAGCTCGTCAACGCCGTCAAATATCGTCTTAAAATTCTGGTTTATCCATTCGGACTGCTTGTCGTACACGGTCTTTTCCTCAATGCTCAGATTCTTGGGGGAGGGTAGTTTAATGATCTGCAATCCTCTTTGCATCATACAGGACGCACCTTCCCTTCATATTGGATTTGAATACCGCCGTATATGGTAAAATGGCTGCCTGCTTCGTTGGATAGCTTAATGCTGAACCGGCGGCAGGGCTGGTTATTCATGGGCAAATCAATCATGTCGTCGTTCTGAATCACGCGGCGTTCCCTGTTGCGGGAATTGCCGTTAAATGTTTCAAGAATTATTACAGAACCTACGTTGCCAGCTCGGAAATACACTTCCTTTAACTGTTTGTTGACGTACTTCAACGTTAGGTCTGTTGGCTGCGTCTGCCAATATGCCGATATAGCCTGCCCATCGTACTTTTCGCCTTTATCAAATTCGTACAGATAGCCCGTATCGTTTATGAGGTAGATAGTATTTTCAAAAGCGCACATGTCAGCTATCTTGAAGCCGTCCCGCACCATGTAAGTACCATTAACGGTATCATACACTATAACAGAATCGTCATATGTTCCGGTGTTGCCAACGCGGCAAGTAAAATACAGCTTGCCATTAGCTGTGAACGCCTTGCTCTGTGATACCGTTTTAATGGTATCAATGAAGCTACAAAGGTAGTTTTGACCGCCATCAAGCAATTGCATATCCGCGCCGTTAAACAGCTTAATACCGCTCCTGGTGAGCCAGTACGGTATATCGGTCTTGACGGCTACTCCCGCGTTGCTCATGTTCTCGGTAAACTTCTCTACACGCTCCACGGTGTAATAGCTGGGCCTGTCGCCGTACAAGCGATATATGCTGTACCGCTTGAATATGAGTATCTGTGTTGACAGCTCGCATATGCCGATTATGGGGTCTGCGGTTGTATCTCCGACTTCCACGTATCCCCCGGATAAATCAACGGAGGATTCAATAGCAAGCCAGTGTTCAATAGTCCTGCCATCGCCCGGTATTGTTGACCAGTAAAGGCGGTTAGGCGCGTCAGGGTCGCCGGCAGCAAAGAGCCTGCCGTTGTGCATACATACGAAATTACAGTGCGCGTCAGAAGCACCACCGCGCAGTTTGACAGTATCGCCCGCAACAGGGACAACGCCCGGCGTGGTATCCAGCGTTATAGTAGTATCCGAAGTAATAGAGCCTTTGCGGAATACGCCGTTGATGTATACGCCCTTTTCTACTACAAACTTCTGCTGAATGTCCTGCGACATTGCATCGGCCAGTGTTACCACCTTGTCAGCGTATGAAGCGACAGTAGTTTCAAAGATGTACAGGCCGGAACCGAATATCTCTGCGGTGACGGTATCTCCCATGTTGACCTTGATAAGCTGCGTTTTGCCAGTGCCTATGACGACAACATTTGTGGTATTAATCTTGCCAAGTGCATAGCCTATTTGGCAGGTTACAGGCAGGGTTGTTCCAAAGGTGTATATGGGAGTGAGGTTCCATGTGTCGTATGTGCCGTGGTATATGCTGTTCTGGGTAACAGCGAGTATGTTGCTTTCATCCACAGGGATTATGCGCAGTATCTGTCCAGCAGAAGAAGGAATGGCGTTGCCTGATTTACGCACATAGCCCTTGGCAACAGAGAGATTGCCGTCGGACGTGTCCATGTTGCGGGCATCGATAGCCGTTCCGGTATTCAGCAGGGAGCCGTCCCGGTGCTGGGCTATGCCTAAAAACTCGCCTATGTTATAAATATCAGCCATGTTACCACCCCATGTTTTTTAAGGTATATGCGTCCTTAGATGCGTAGTGCTGGGAATATATGTCGGACACCTCGCGGTTGAACAAGTCGAAGTGCGCTCCTGCCGTGGCCTGTGTATCTGCATCTGAACCGCAGCGCTGACAGCCAACAACATAATAGGGGATAGCGCTGTGCATATAAGAGGGAAGCTCCGGAACATCGGTAGGGGAGGACATCTCGCGGGGCATATACCGATAGTACACGTTGACATCGGCATTCGCACCGTTGGTCACTTCGATAAGCCCGGTCACTATCTCGCCCCATGACATCTCAGCACCGTTTCCGTCGGTTATTTTCTCTATCAGCACACAAGAGCGTTCCAGCGAATCCACATTGAACCGGCCTTTGTCATCCAGCGTAACGGTTTCAAGCCGCGTTACCTTGAAGCGATTGGCAAGGCGGCGCTGCCCGCTGTTTGCATAATCGGTGAACACGCGGCGGAATTTGTCAACGGTCTGCGCGTCTGTGCCGCGTTCAAGCTGCCTTAGAGCAGCGTATATAATATCGTTGAGGGTCATGTGATATTCTCCTTATAAACTCAAAAAACCGCTTGCTTTACGGCGCGGCAGTTCAACAAACGGGTCTGTCAGGTCTATGACCTTGCGTTGCCGTTCCCGCTGTATGGAGGCAGGGGAGGGGCGTGACATAAGCCCATAGCGCAAAGCTTCTGGGGCATGGTCGTCGCCGTCCAAAGCGTCCTCATGGTCGTTGGGGTCATACTGCATTTGCGGCATATACTTAATGAGATTGCGGCAGTTTGAAAACACTTGCAGCCACGGCTTGCCGTCTGGTGCGTCTCCCAGAAACTCACGGACGCGCTGCCAGCCTACCATGCGGGAGTTGTCGGCAGGCATTACGGGTACACCGGAAAGGATCAGGCTTTCAGCTATGCTTTCGCCGGAAAAACCTTTCCTTGTCATGTTCGTCATTCCCCTGTGCTGCCACATATCGGGGGAACCTACAGTGTAATCAATCTTGCGTGTGCCGGTCTTTTCGCGAATGGTGTGTGCCACATCGTTCACAAGCCGCTGGTCTTGGTAATACTCGTCAAAAACGAATATGCGCCTGTCGGGGGATACGGCAAGCCACAAAACACAGCACGGGTCGTTATAGCCCCAGTCCATTGAACGGAAACAGCGCCAATGTGACGGGATAGTAAATGGCTTGATAACGTGCTTCTCCTTGCGCCACTCCTTGAAAAACTGCCCTTCTACTACGTCCCAATCTCCTTCAAGGAATGCCCTGCGCTGATCTTCGGGCAGAGCTTCCAGCGTATGGACATAATCAGGGTCAGAATCCATAAGGGCTACGTTGTCGTAAACCTTCGCAGGAATGAATACATAGTTTTCGGGCTTTTCGCCGCTACGAAATTCGCGGTCTATGAACAGGCGTTTCACCCAGCCGTGACCTACGCCGCCCGGATTGCACGTATAGTACATTCTCGGCGTAAAGTCTGTGCGGACGCTACGATTACAGGTAGTCAAAAACTGCATCTGCGTTTCCGTGAAGTGTGTCGCTTCTTCCAGACATATCACGTCGTATTCATGGCCTTGGTACTGGTATACATCGGCCTCGCTGTCACAAAAGCCCATTCGAATTTTAGAGCCGTTGGGGAAGCGAAATACTCGCTCTGTAACGTTGTATTCCGCAAAGCCGTACAGCTCCTTCATAAGGGGTTCAACGATGTTTACCCTCAATTCGGGGAGCGTTCGGCGCAGTATGAGAATATTCAGATCGGGATAATTGAGGGCAAGCAGCACAGCCTTTCGCCGCATAGCCCAGCTTTTCCCGCCGCCTCTCGCGCCGCCGTAACAAGTGTGCCTTGCCCGGGACTTGAAAAATTCAGCTTGTTTAGGGTTCGGCGTACCTGTCAGAGTCAAGGATTCTGCCGCCGCCATAGGACATTATTCCTCTGCGGGAGCGCTGTCCGTCAGGTTCCTGCCGCTGCCGACAGTCATATCGCGGTATTCCTGATTGATCTTGCGGAGCGTTTCGTTGCTGTTGTCCAGTATCCGGGCTACGGATTCAGGGATTTCAACGCGCTCACCGTGCTTTATCTCAAAGCGATAGCCGTTGATGGTGACTGCGGTATAGGGCAGATTTTCACCATCGGTGTAGGGAATCAGATATGATACCTTGGGCTGTTCGTCCAATATTTCCTTCATGGTCTTTTCTTTCTTGATAGCCATATTTAAATCTCCTTAAAAAGATAAGGGGCGTTATGAAACGCCCCTTTGATAGTTGGTTTAGGCGGTTACGCCGTGGTGGATGGATACGAGCCAGTCGGAATTCAGCACGCAAGCGGCAAAAGCAGTAACCTTTGCGCCTACAGTAGCCCTCTGGTCGAGGGGGTCAGCGGTGCCGGAGGAACCGTGAGGCTTTACGATAGCCTTTATAGCGCCCTGACCGGCGACGTCAACCACGCCGTAGGAATCGGCGCCAAACACGAAGGTCTGGTGTACGCCGTACGGGGTTTGGGCGGCGTTATTGACGATCTTGGCGTTGGTGGTCTCTATGAACACCACGCCGAACATCTTGCCAAGCTCGCCGTCATATATCTGCTCTGCGTTGCTGTATTTGGAAACGTCCTGCCAGAGGGAATCGCTCTGAAGGTCGTATACGGCGTCGGGGTCCACTATGCAGATATAGTGGGGCTTGCCTCCCTTGCGGGTGAACTTGCGCGCCTTGGCCTTCTTGAGGGTGCGAACTGCCTTGCGGATTTCCTCAACAGTCAGCTTCTGGGTGGCGGTGATGGTGTTATCGGAGGCCTGGCCACCGGCGTACTGAATGTTGGTGGTAGCGGACATAGCGTCTCGGACTATCATATCCAGAACGTTACCAAGCTGCTCACCAAGCAGTTCGGAAGAATCGGAAATTACGTTGTCTATCGCGGTCAGGTCGAGCAGGTCGGATACTTCCACGTATGCGCCGTACTGCTTTACAGTGGCGGTGATCGCAGACATGGCGAGATTCTGTGCGGTGGGGGTGGAGCCTTCGGTCAGGGTCTGGGTCGTGGGGTCAGCAGTGAACAGGGTCCAGCGGCGGAATTGAACGGTTTTACCGTTGTTCTTAGGTATGCTGCGCTTCTGCGCGTAATTCGCAAAGACAAACTGGGTCTTTGCGTACTCCAGCATCTTGCGGTCGTAGTAGGACTGCATAGTGGGGGAAAGGCCGGAAGTAGTAGTTATCATGGTTGCCATAGTGATTAAATCTCCTTATTATTCAAGTTTTACTTTCTTCCCATCCATCTGCGCCTTTTTGACTTTGGCCTCAAACGCAGCAAAGTCACGGTCTGACATCTGCGAAAAATCGGGGGCCTTGGTCTGTGCGTTGTTGGTGGGCCGTATGGGCTGCGGCAAGCTTCTGTTCTTGGCAAGCTTGGTCGCAATGGTCTGGTTCTTCGCGGCTGCGGCACGGGCTCTGTTGGCCATCTTTACGGCTG
>ENA-OROK01001298-OROK01001298.1-human-gut-metagenome-genome-assembly--contig:-NODE-1298-length-24766-cov-4.849217_pt1 | contig 24766 bp, 21 predicted proteins | sample MGYA00242127_ERZ509046 | MGnify/ENA primary metagenome ERZ509046 (study PRJEB26280, sample SAMEA2338728) | human gut metagenome | biome: human gut; feature: human-associated habitat; material: faeces... | reverse complement strand
AGACTTTGGAGATGTTTTTAGCATTTTCATAGCAAGTATATTTTTACCTTTTTTACCATTACTACCAATTCAAATGCTTATACAAGACTTTTTATATGACTTTTCACAAATTGCAATTCCATATGATAATGTAGACAAAGAATTCTTGTTGAAACCTAAAAAGTGGGATACTAAAGGATTAGGAACATTTATGAATGTAATGGGACCTGTAAGTTCAATAATAGATGTATTTGCATTTTTAGCATTCTGGTTTATACTAGGATACAATGGAGTAGCATATGAAACATATTTCCAAACAGCATGGTTTGTAGAATGTTTAATCAGTGAAACACTAATTATTCATTTTGTACGTACAGCAAAAATACCATTCGTACAATCTAAGCCAAGTCCAATGTTGTTTGTGCTTACTATGGTAACAATAATTGGAACTATATTAGCACCTATAGTACTACATAATGTAACTGCATTCCATTTTGAAATATTGCCACTAAAATATTACGGAATAATAGCAGGACTTACTGTATTATATGTAGTTTTAGTTCAAATTGTAAAAAAGATATATATCAAAAAAATTGGAGAGTGGCTATAAAAAAAGCGGAGATTGATAATAGAAATTATTAATCTCCGCTTTTTGAGGATAGATAAGGCAAAACTTCGCCAAGAATTTTTCCGCCAACAGGAGCTGCTACACCACCACCTTGATGACCACCTTCTCCAGTAGGATTATACAAGGTTATTAATAATACAATACTTGGATTATCAGTTTCAGCAACACCACAAAAAGAAGTGACATATTTACCTGTGTTAACACCATCTTCAGAAGTACCAGTTTTCCCACCAACTTGATAGCCATCAACTCTAGCATTTTTTCCAGTTCCCTCAGAAACAACACTATTCATCATACTAAGCACTTTTTCTGCGTTTTCTTTAGAAATAATTTGTTCGCCTGTTTCAATAGGTAAATCAGTTATTTCACCAGAGGCACTATTTTGAATACTTTTTACAATACGAGGCTTTATATAAATGCCTTCATTAGCAATAGAAGATACAGCTGTAATCATTTGAAGAGGAGTAATTTCAAATCTTTGTCCAAAACTTATTGTTGCTAATTCGACAGGACCTGCTTTTTCTTCTTTAACGAAGATACTATTTGCTTCACCTGGAAGATGAATTCCGGTTTTAGAGAACAAGCCAAATTTTCGTAAATATTCATAATATTTAGTAACTCCTATTTTTTGACCAAGACCTATAAAAACAGGGTTACAGGAATTCATTAAAGCCAATCTTAAACTTTCAGAACCATGAGGTCTATAATATCTCCAACATTTAATTCTTGTACCTGCAACTTCAATTGCACCAGTGCAACAAAATTGGCCCTGCTGGTCAACATCAGTAACTAAACCTTCTTGAAGAGCAGCAGAAGCGGTTACAGTTTTAAAAACAGAACCAGGTTCATATGTATCAGAAATTGCTTTGTTTCTCCACATTCCTTGCAAAGCAGCAGTTTTACCAGCAGCATCAAGAGAATTCCAGCTAGCTTTAAGTTCATCAGAATAAGGTTCATAAGGAGTGTTTAGATTATAACTTGGATAATTTGCCATTGCTAGAATATCGCCATTTCGAGGATCCATTGCAACAATACTTCCGCCATCTGTACAAATATTATCAATACAAGCTTCTTCTAAATATTTTTCAACAATAGATTGAATTGTCATATCAATTGTTAAAATCAGGTTATTTCCATCAGTAGCAGCAACGTAATCTTCTTCACCAAGACTGACTCCAGAAGCATTTGTTTGACGATTAATTTTTCCATTTTTGCCTTTTAATTCACTATCATATTTAGCTTCAACACCATCTAAACCTTGATTGTCACTACCACAAAAACCAATAACTTGCGAAGCAAGAGAGCCATAAGGATAATATCTTTTAGAATCTTCATCAATATTTATTCCAGTAGTTATACCATTAGTATCCATCCAATTTCTCAATTCATCAGTTTTAGATTTATCAACTTTTTTTACAATACTCTCAATAGAACTTCTTTTGTGAACTTTTTTGGATATTTTTTCATAGTCAAGTTCAAAAATATCACATAAAGCATGTGCAACTTTATCTTTGATTTCTTCTGGAATATTAGTTGGATTAATGCTTACAGATTCAACACTTGAACTTTCAGCTAAAATATATTTTCCAGTACTATCATAAATAGTTCCTCTTTTAGCGGTTATAGTTCGACTTTGAGATTGTTGTTCCCAAGCTTTTTCACTTAATTCTGCACCCCAGACAAATTGAATATAAGCTAATCTTATTGTGAATAAAACAAAAACAATAAGAACAACAAATAATGCGTTTTTCATTTTCTTTTTATTACTCAAAGAAGTAAAAACGGTTCTTGACATATAATCACCTCATAATAAAATATGCTCACAATATTTGTAATATATCTGTAATATTAAAATTCACAAAAACTATTGACAAAAATAAAAAAATAATATAAATATAAAGTATATATAGTAATATTTGGAGGTGAATACATATGAATAGAAATACAAGAGCAGTGGTAGGATTAGTATTATTAATAGCAGTGCTATTAGTGGCAATTGGTTATGCAGCAATAACAGCAGTAACATTAAACATAAATGGATCTGCACAAGCAACACCAGAACAAACAAACTTTACAGTAAAATTTTCAGGAACACCAACAGTTTCTGATTCAAGTAAAGTAGTAGCTGTAATAAATCAACAAGATCAATTAAAAGCTACAATGAATGTTAATGGATTAACAGCAAAAGGTGATACAGCAACAGCAACATACACAATTGCAAACACAAGTGCAGACTTATCAGCAGTATTATCTGCAACAACATCAAATACAAATGATGAATTTTTCAAAGTAACACAAAACATTGCAAAAGGTACAGTTGCAGCTGGAGATTCAACAACAATAACAGTAACAGTAGAATTAATCAAAACACCTATAACACAAGATGAAGAAACAACAATAGGTGTAACAATTACAGCAGAACCACAACAACCAAATGCATAAATAACAAAGGAAAAAAGGAGGAATAATGAAGAGTGAAAAAATAAGATTATATGTTATAGAAATTACACTAGTAATATTCTTCCTTTTAGCCATGATATTTAATGAAACAATAACAAGAACAGTATTAGCGATAATATTATTAGTGTTTATGGCAATAACAGTAAAATTAGTGAAATCAGAAAAAATGAATTTAACAAGCAACAGACAAATAGCATTTTTGTTTGGAGGAATGGGAATAATATATGTAGCAATAATATATTTCCTAGGAATGATAACAGGTTTTTATAGTTCAACAGTAAAACTAAGTATATGGTCAATATTTAATTACATAATTCCATATATAGTAATAATAATATCAGCAGAAATAATTAGAAAAACAGTATTATTAAAAGAAAGTAAGTATTCGAAAATAATAATACTCATAGCAATGGTAATGTTAGATGTAATATTAACAACAAATATTTATAATTTAAAAACAGCAAAAGACTATTTCACATTAATAAGTTTTGTAATATTTGCATCAATAGCAAACAATTTATTGTTCAATTACATGATAATAAAACACAGAAATATGAAAGCAATAATAATATACAGACTAATTACAACATTATATGTATATATAATACCAATAACACCAGATATATACATATTTCTAGAATCAATAATAAGAATGGTAATTCCATATCTTATATATATAATAATAGAAAATACATTTAATAAACGTCCACAGCTTATGACAATAAAAGAAAGAAAAAAATCAAGAATAATTACTGTAATTGTTTGTATAATAATTGGATTTATAGTAATGCTAGTAAGTTGCAAGTTTGCAATAGGAGCATTAGTAATAGGTTCAGGAAGTATGACAGGAACAATAGATAAAGGAGATATAATAGTTTACGAAAGATACGGAAAGAATGAAAGTGTAAAAACAGGTGACATCATTATATTTAGAAGTGATGATTTAAAAATCGTGCACAGAGTAATAGACCAAAAGTTGATGGGAGAAGAAACAAGATATTATACAAAAGGTGATGCAAACCAAAAACAAGATGATGGATATAGAACATCAAAAGATGTAATCGGACAAGTAAAATTCAAAATTCCGTATATTGGATATTTAACATTATGGGTAAATAATTTGATAGGGGGAAATAAGTAAATGAGAAGAAAAGAACAAGATATAGCATTGATGCATCAAAGAAAAAGAAGAAAACATAAGATAAAATTAGGAGTATCAAGTGCAATTCTAATAGTAATGGCAGCAGTATTAACATTAACATATTTCAAATTAAGTAAAAATGAATACAACACATATACAGAAAAAGCAAAAGTAAATTATAAAGTGAATTTAAAAGAAAATGAATTTTATCAAGACAACTATGTTGATGAAAAAAGTACAATAATAGCTAGCTTAATAAATAATATTGATGTAGATTTTGATTATAAGATGAACCTAGCAAATGAACAAGATTATACATATGAGTATAAAATTGTAGCAAAAACAAGTGTAAGAGAAAGTTCAAAATCCACTTCAATATATGAAACAACAGATGAATTAGTAACCAGTTTACAACAAGAAGAAAATTCAAAACAATTAGATATAGCTGATAGTGTTACAATAGATTATAATGAATACAACGAAAAAATAAATAAATTTATAAATTTGTATCATTTGGATAATACAACAAGTACACTAGAATTAGAAATGTATGTATATGTAATAAACAAATATGATGGAAAACAAATAAATCAAGATAGTAAAGTAATGACACTTGATATTCCATTAACAACAAGAACAGTAGATATAAGCATTGGTTCAAATGTAGTACAAGGCGAAGGAAAAATACTATCAAAGAAAAGCGAATATGAAAATATTCAATATGTTCTTTGGATAGGAATAGCATTAGCAGTAGCAGGTGTAATAGTATTTATAATGTTAATAAAATATATAATAGAAAAAAGAAGTGCAGAAACAATGTATGCTCAAGAATTAAAACAAATTTTATTTAACTATAAATCATATATTCAAAAATCAAACACACCAATAGACACAAAAGGATATAAAGTAATTTCTATAAACACATTCGAAGAAATTTTAGGCTTAAGGGATACAATGCAATCACCAATTTTAATGTATACAGAAGAGGAAGAAGAAAGAACTAAATTCATGATTTTGACTGATAAGATTATGTATTTATATATTTTAGGTGCTAAAGAAATAAGAGAAGAACTAAGAGCAAAAAGTGCTGAAAAAAATAATAAAAAGAAATAAGTAACTTTATGCAGAAAGAGTGCATATGCAAGAATATAAATAATATGAATGTATATAATAGTTGACTAGGAAAATTAAGAACTTAGTCAACTATTATTGCTTTTTATAGGGAGTTTAGTAGAATTAATTTGAATTGCACGGAAAAAAAGCGATCTCACGTGTGCACTAGACAAAAAAATGCAATTGTGATAAAATTCAGGCTAATCAAATATAAATATATCTGATAAAAAATTAATACCTAATAGAGGGTGATAAAAATGATAAAATTTACAAAAATGGAAGGGCTAGGAAACGACTACGTCTACATGGACGCAATAAATCAAAAGATTGAAAATAGGTCAGAGCTAGCTCGATTTGTTAGCAACAGAAATTTCGGAATAGGTTCTGATGGACTAATTTTAATTGAAAAAAGCGAAGTGGCAGATTTTAAGATGACAATGTTTAATTCAGATGGTTCACAAGCAGAGATGTGTGGAAATGGAATAAGATGCGTGGCAAAGTTTGTTTATGACAAAGGAATGACAGACAAAACAACACTAAAAATTGAAACATTAGCAGGAATCAAAATATTAGAATTAAATGTAGAAGATGGAAAAGTAAAAACAGTTAGAGTTGATATGGGAGAACCAATTTTAGAAGCAGAAAAGGTTCCAGTAGTATCAACAGAAAATCCAGTAAAAAACTTGGTATTGAAAGCTAAAGATAGAGAATTTAAATTTACATGTGTATCAATGGGAAATCCACATGCAATAACAATTGTAAAAGATACAAGCAAATTTGATGTAAAAAAATATGGAGAAGAATTAGAAGTAAACAAAGCTTTTCCAAGAAGAACGAATGTAGAATTTGTTCAAATAATAGATAGAAATACAATAAAAATGAGAGTATGGGAAAGAGGTGCAGGAGAGACACTTGCATGCGGTACAGGAGCATGTGCAACAGCAGTAGCTTGCAATCTAAACGGATTAACAGATAGAAAAGTTACAATTGAATTATTAGGTGGAAACTTAGAAATAGAATGGAATAAAGAAAATAATCATGTATATATGACTGGACCTGCAACAACAGTGTTCGAAGGGGAACTTATAGAACAAGGAGGCATATTATGAGTTATATAAACGAAAATTTTTTAGAATTACAAGACAGTTATTTGTTTTCAACAATAGCTAAAAAAGTTGCTGAATATTCTTCACAAAATCCAGACAAAAAAATAATAAAGCTAGGAATAGGAGATGTTACGAGACCAATTGTACCAGCTTGTATAGAGGCTATGCATAAAGCAGTTGATGAAGTTGCAACTCAAGATGGATTTAAAGGATATGGACCAGAACAAGGATATGAATTTTTAAGAGAAGCAATCTCAAATGAATATAGAGAAAAAGGAATTGATATAAAACTAGATGAAATATTTATATCAGATGGAGCAAAGTGTGACTGCGGAAATATTGTAGACATTTTTGCAATAGACAATAAAGTAGCAATTACAGACCCAGTATATCCTGTATATTTAGACACAAATGTAATGTCTGGCAGAAGTGGAAAGTTTAACAAAGAGACAGGAAAATATGAAAAAATAGTATATTTGCCAGTAAATAAAGAAAATGACTTCAAGCCGCAATTGCCAAAAGAAAAGGTAGATATAATTTATCTATGTTTTCCAAACAATCCAACAGGAACTGTGCTAACAAAAGAAGAATTAAAAAAATGGGTGGATTATGCAATAAAAAACAAAGCAGTAATATTATATGATTCAGCATATCAAGCATTCATAACAGAAGAAAACATCCCTAGAAGTATATATGAGGTTGAAGGTGCGAAACAAGTTGCAATAGAATTCAAAAGTTATTCAAAAACAGCAGGTTTTACAGGATTGAGATGTGGATATATAGTGGTTCCAAAACAAGTAAAAGGATATACTAAAAATGGTGAAGAAGTAGAGCTTAACAAGTTGTGGAATAGAAGAACTTGCACAAAATTTAATGGTGCATCATACATAATTCAGAGAGCAGCCGAGGCAATATATACCGAAGAGGGGCAAAAACAAATAAAAGAAAATATTAATTATTATTTAGAAAATGCAAAAATAATAAGAGAAGGATTACAAGAAGCGGGATATGAAGTGTATGGAGGAATTAATGCACCATATATTTGGCTAAAAGTTCCTGATGGATTAACTTCTTGGGAATTCTTCGACAAATTACTAAAAGAATACAATATAGTAGGAACACCTGGAAGCGGCTTTGGACCTAGTGGAGAGGGCTATTTCAGATTAACTGCTTTTGCAACTAGAGAAAATACAATCGAGGCAATGAATAGACTAAAATAATTTGAATAAATAGAATTTTAGGTCATATAATTAAAAGAAGCGGAGGATTGTAATATGATAAAATTAGGAATTGTTTATGGTGGTGTATCAACAGAACATGATATATCAGTAATGTCTGCAAAGTCAGTTATAGAGAATCTAGATAAAGAAAAATATGAGATACATGAAATATATATAAACAAATATGGAAAGTGGTATGAGGTTATAGATGATGAAAAAGAAGAAATTTATAATCTGATATGGACACTAAAAAAGTTGGATGTAGTGTTTCCAGTTTTACATGGCCTTGGAGGAGAAGATGGAACAATACAAGGAATGTTAGAAATGCTACAAGTTCCATATGTGGGCTGTAAAGTACTAGCATCAAGTGTAGGGATGGATAAAGTATACACAAAGATTATTTTTGAAAAGGCAGGAATTCCAGAAGCACCATATGTATATATAAAGAAAAAAGAGAATGGATACATAATAGTAAATGAGAATTTTAAAGAAGAAGAATTCAAGGTGGAAAGTATAACTAAAAAATTGAATTATCCAATGTTTGTAAAACCATCAAATTCTGGTTCATCGGTAGGAGTAAAAAAGGCTACTAATAATGAAGAACTAAAAATGGCAATTGAAAATGCAGGTCAGTATGATAACAAAATTTTAATAGAGCAAGGAATAAATGCAAGAGAAGTGGAATGTGCGATTTTGGATGGAACAGAAGTAAGAGCTTCAACTGTTGGTGAAATAATATCAGCTGAAGAATTTTATAGTTTTGATGCAAAATATAACATTCCAGAGTCAAAGACAATAATTCCAGCAGATATTTCTAAAGAACAGATTGAGCAAATTCAAAAACTTGCGATAAGAGCATTTAAAGCAATTGATGGAAGCGGATTAGCTAGAGTAGACTTTTTTATAGAAAAAGATACAAATAAAATATACATAAACGAAATTAATACAATGCCAGGTTTTACAAAAATAAGTATGTATCCAAAATTATTTGAAGCAGTTGGAATTAAATATTCTGAACTTTTAGACAAATTAATAGCAAATGCAATAAAAGATTAAAAAAGATGCAAATATATTGAACCCTAGTTATTAGACTTTTGTGTTTAATAATTGGGGTTCATTCTATATAGACACCTTAAAATTATTTTTTTGGAACAATTTCATATTTAACTTTAAAATAGTTAAATTTATCAAGTTCATTAGAAGACAAACAATCAAGATAAACATCAAGTTGGTCCAAATTGTTACAAGCTGTTATTACAGCAGGATTAAGAGAACTATTAAAAACAACTTCTGTAGCAAGACTTATGCTATCAAAAACAGAAGCTTTTTCTTTTTTTCTCATTAAATTATAAGCCTCTTTAAATCTTGACTTAGATGAATTTTTGTATTTATCAATTGGGAAAGTATATTCACCATCAATTACATCTTGAATGTTAGAATAACTTTTATTTTTATCAAGAATTTTTTCAACATCTTCTATTTTGTAAGGTAATACAACTTTACCTTGAGTTTCTGAAATCAAAAGTACATCACTATCTTTAGGTTGTTCATCAATTTTTTCCTCATTGTTAGAATCCTTTTCTTCATTTTTATCAGAAGCAAGAGAAACTTCCAATTCAGAAATATTAACACCTAAATTAGTTAAAACATTTTTTAAATCTTGTAAAATATTTTTTAAATCTTCTAAATTAGTTTCATTATTTTCAACTTTATTAACTGAGTTAAATTCAGTATTGTTTTCAACTTTTGTAGTAGTTTCAACTACATCTTTTTTTTGCTCTTGTTTTTTTGTTGAAGCTTTTGCCATTAGTATACCTCCTTATAATATAAACTCCATATATGATAATATTTTTTTGTGAAAATTTCAAGGTCTTTTTGAGAAAAAATTATTAAATCTGCACGGAAAAAAAGCGATCTCAGGTGTGCAATGCACCGAAAAAAAGCGATCTAAAATGTGCAAAAATATAGAATAAAATCAAAAAATGTGGTAAAATACAACAAGGAAAACAAGAGATTCAAAGATCAGTTAAAGCAAACAACCAGTAAAAGAAAGGAAAGAAATCGAAAATGGCGCAAACACAAGAAAATCAAGAAGCACAAGAACCAAAAAAAAGCAGAAAAATAGGAGATGTATTTAGCGATTATAAAACAAATAGTAACATAGCAGATGCGATAATAACAAAAATGAACCTAATAAAAAAAATAAATACATTAGAATTAGGTATGGCATCTGATGAATATATAGAAATTAAAGAAATATGGTATTTAGAAAAATTTTTAAGAGAAAGATTTCAATTTGGACAAGTACATATGATAATAACATATGCAGAAGGCACATACATAAAGAGAGTAGATGACGAATGGGAAAATTTGATATGTTATATGGCACATAAATATCCACTAATGAGGCCATTATTGCTATTGAAAAGTAAAGTTGAATTAACAGAAAAAGATGTAAATGTATATATGCAAATAAAAGGAGCAGACTTTTTAAAAGCAAGAAAATTAGATAGAGAACTAGAAAATGTAATACACAATTTATTTGGAAAAAAATACATTGTAAATATAGAAGAAAAAATCACAGAACAAGAAATGAAAGCTTTTCAAGAAAAAACAAAAGAAATTGAAGAACAGGCAGTACATGAGGCAATGAGAGGAATGGAAATAAGAACACATCAAGAAGGACAACACAATAATGCTTCAGAACTGCAAGGAATGCCTTCAATATCAACAATGTCAGAAAGCACAACAGGAGAAATGCCACCAATTCCAGAAGGACCATATAATGATGTAGATTATGCTATGCCATCTGTAGACGAAAATGGATATGTACTAGAAATGGAAGGATTACCACAGGCAGAAGACATAATATTTGGAAAAGCTTCAAGAGCTAAAGAAAAGAAGTTAAAAATTAAAGAAATTGATGCAAACTCAGGAAGAATTACATTAGAAGGTAGGATAGTAAACAGTGAATGTAGAGAGACCAAAACTGGAAAAGGAATGTTAATATTCGAAATTTATGATGGAACAGGAGTTATTACATGTAAATCATTTGCGGAAGATGCAACTAAAGGAAATGAAATACTAGAAAAAATGAAATCAGCAAAAGCTATAAAAACAACGGGAAAAGCAGGATTAGATGCATATGCAGGAGACATCACTGTAATGGCAAATATTATAGCAGAAATAAGTGATGAAGGATTGCCACCAATTCCAGAAGAAGATGACAGTTCGCCATTAATCTTAGGTTCAGCACCAGTGATAAAAGAACCATTAGTAAAAATAGCTGACCTTAATCCAGAGTCTGGAAGTGTATGTATAGATGGCGAAATTCAAGCAATGGAAGATAAAGAGACAAAATCAGGAAAAGTAATTTTAAGTATAGATATATATGATGGAACAAGTACCATGACATGTAAAGCATTTTTGCCAGGAAATAGTGCAAAAAAAATAATAAAGCGTTTAGGCTCAACACCTGCTATAAAACTTGCGGGAAAAACACAAATGGACACATTTTCAAATGAATTAACAGTAATGGCAAATACGATTATGGTATCAGAGCCAAAGCCAAAAACAGTGAGAATGGATAATGCGGAAGTAAAGAGAGTAGAACTACATATGCACACCAAAATGAGTGCAATGGATGCAATGACATCAGCAACAGACTTAATAAAAAGAGCGATGAAATGGGGAATGAAATCAATTGCAATTACAGACCATGGAGTTGTACAAGCATTTCCAGAAGCATATCATTTACTAGGAAGAGACAATCCAGATATGAAAGTTATTTATGGTGTAGAAGCATATTTAGCACCAGATAAAGAAAATTCAGTAACAAACGCTAAAGGTCAACCACTTGACACCACATATTGTGTACTAGACTTAGAAACAACAGGATTTTCAGCAGTTACAGAAAAAATAACAGAAGTAGGAATAATGAAAGTTAAAGATGGAAAAGTAATAGATGAATTCAGTTGCTTTGTAAATCCAGAAAAGCCAATTCCACAAAGAGTTGTAGAAGTTACTAATATCACAGATGAAATGGTAAAAGATGCAGAAACAATAGACAAAGTATTCCCTAAAATATTAGAATTTTTAGGAGATTCAATAATTGTTGCACATAATGCCAAATTCGATGTAGGCTTTTTAAAGCAAAATGCAAAAGTTTTGGGATATGATTTTGACTACACAGTTCTGGATACTCTAACACTTGCAAAAGATGTATTCCCAAATATGAAAAAATACAAACTAGGTAAAATTGCAGATGAATTAGGAATAAAAGTAGAAGTAGCACATAGAGCATTAGATGATGTTGATACAACAGTAAAAGTATTTAATGTAATGTTAGACAGATTAAGAGATAGAGGTGTTACTACAGTTGAAGAGATTGATACAAAAGGAAGAGATGAAGAGGCAAAAAAAGAAGAGTACAAAAAGTTAAATACATATCATGCAATAATTTTAGCTAAAAATTATATTGGGTTAAGAAATCTCTACAAATTAGTATCATTATCACATTTACACTACTTTTATAAAAGGCCACGTATCTTAAAAAGCTTATATAAAAAATATTCAGAAGGCCTAATATTAGGTAGTGCTTGTGAAGCTGGAGAATTATATCAAGCAATAGAACTTGGAAAATCAGATGAGGAAATAGAAAATATTGCAAGAGATTATGACTATCTAGAAATTCAGCCAATAGGAAATAATGACTTCTTAGTAAGAAATGGAGTAGTACCAGATAGAGAATATCTAAAAGATATAAATAGAAAAATTGTTGCATTAGGAGAAAAATTAGGAAAGCTAGTTGTAGCAACGTGTGATGTCCACTTCATGGACCCTCAAGATGAAGTATATAGGCGTATATTAGAAGCAGGGCAAGGATATAAAGATGCAGATGAGCAAGCACCATTATATTTAAGAACAACAGAAGAAATGCTTAAAGAATTTGAATATTTAGGCAAAGAAAAAGCATATGAAGTAGTAGTAACAAACACAAACAAAGTTGCAGATATGTGTGACAGGATAGACCCAATATCACCAGAAAAATGCCCTCCACATATACCTGGATGTGAAGAAGATATCAAGAATATAGCATATAAAAAAGCACATGAGCTATATGGAGATACATTACCAGAAATTGTTCAAACTAGACTAGACAAAGAACTAAATTCAATAATTAGTAATGGATATTCTGTAATGTATATTATAGCTCAAAAATTAGTATGGAAATCCAATGAAGACGGCTATATTGTAGGTTCAAGAGGGTCTGTTGGTTCATCACTTGTAGCATTTATGACAGGTATAACTGAAGTAAATTCATTAAAACCACATTATAGATGCCCTAATTGTAAATACTCTGAATTTGAAGATTATGGAGTAGGAAATGGATTTGACTTACCAGATAAAGACTGCCCAAAATGTGGTACAAAAATGGCAAAAGATGGAATGGATATCCCATTCGAAACATTCTTAGGATTCAATGGAGACAAAGAGCCAGATATTGATTTAAACTTCTCTGGAGAATATCAAGCAAAGGCACATAAATATACAGAAGTAATATTTGGAAAAGGAACATGTTTTAAAGCAGGAACAGTAGGTACAGTTGCAGAGAAAACTGCATTTGGATATGTAAAAAAATATTTTGAAGAAAGAAACATACCAGTAAATAAGGCAGAAATTGCAAGACTATCAGTAGGATGTACAGGAATAAAAAGAACAACAGGTCAGCATCCAGGGGGAATTATAGTAGTACCTAAAGGAAGAGAAATATATGAATTTACACCTGTACAGCATCCAGCAGATGACCCAAATTCAGATATAATAACAACTCATTTTGACTATCACTCAATAGATGGAAACTTGTTAAAATTAGATATATTGGGACATGATGATCCTACAGTAATTCGTATGTTACAAGATATTACAGGGATTGCACCAACAGAAATCCCATTAGATGATAAAGAAACAATGTCAATATTCAATTCAACAAAAGCATTAGGGGTAACACCAGAACAAATCCATTCAGAAGTAGGAACATTTGGAATACCTGAATATGGAACAAAATTTGCAAGAGGCATGCTTTTGGATACACACCCAACAACATTTGATGAATTGATACGTATATCTGGATTATCACATGGTACAGATGTATGGTTAGGAAATGCGCAAACATTAATAGAACAAGGAGTAGTAACATTACAACAAGCAATCTGTTGTAGGGACGACATAATGATATATCTAATTCAAAAAGGTTTACCACCAGATAAATCATTCAAAATAATGGAAGCAGTACGTAAAGGAAAAGTTGCAAAAGGCAAAGAACCGAAATGGAAAGACGAATATATTCCACTAATGAAAGAACATAATGTGCCGGACTGGTATATAAAATCATGTGAGAAAATAAAGTACATGTTCCCAAAGGCGCATGCGGCAGCATATGTAACCAATGCATTCAGAATAGCATGGTTCAAGGTACATATTCCATTAGCATATTATGCAGCATATTATACAATCAGAGCAAAAGCATTTGATGCAGAAGTAATGATAAATGGAAAAGAAAAAGTAAAAAATAAAATGAAAGAAATAGACATGATGGGAAATAATGCAACACCAAAAGATAAAGATATGTATGATGACTTAGAAATAGTCTTAGAAATGTATGAAAGGGGCTTAAGGTTTTTACCAATTGATTTATACAAATCACATGCGACAAAATTCCAAGTAGAAGGAGATTGTTTGCGTCCACCATTAAATAGTATAGCAGGACTTGGTAATGTTGCAGCAGAAAGTATAATGAATGCGCGTAAAGACGAAAAATTCATGTCAATAGACGATATGAAAATTCGTGCAAAAATAGGAGACTCTGTAACCGAATTACTAAAACAATTTGGTTGTCTTGAAGGAATGAGCCAAAGCAATCAGCTGAGCTTATTCGGCTGATTTTGCACACTTGAGATCGCTTTTTTTCGGTGCAATTTTGCACACAAAAAAAGCGAGATAATCGGTGCAGAAAGGAGTAAATAAAAATGCAATTAGCAGATATTTTTTCAACAAGAAACATATTAATATATTTAGTTGTAATAAATTTAGTTGGTTTTTACATGATGTGGTCAGACAAAAGAAAAGCCAAATGGGGAAAATGGAGAATTCCAGAACAAACACTTTTTATAGTAACAGCTTTAGGGGGAGGAATAGGAACAATTGCAGGAATGTATACATTTCATCATAAAACAAAGAAACTAAAATTTACAATAGGATTGCCTACAATATTGATTTTAGAAATTATATTAGTTATATATTTAAAATTTTTCTAGTTACATAAAAATAAAAATAAAAAGCGAATAAATGTAAAAAAAAATTATCAACATATAAATGTGAATAACGTGTGAACGAAATGTTACTGTTTTGAGTTATTCACAGAGTTATCCACATTATCCACAACTTGCGGATGATGAAGAAAATCTGAAAACCGTAAACTGAATTGAATACATAAAATTAAAAACAAAACTGAATGCTTATTCTAAAAAACAAAAAAACTTGCATTAAATTAAATAAAATTATATAATACCATTTATAAAAGAAGATAGGTGAAAAAATATGAATAAAACAAAAAGAAAGATATTTGAGACGTCAATGAAATTATTTGCAGAAAAAGGATATGATGCAACTAGTATAGAAGAAATCACAGCAACTGTTGGGGTAGCAAAAGGAACACTATATTATCATTTTTCAAGCAAAGAAGAGATATTTAATTTTTTGATAGAAGAAGGGATAAAATTATTGCAAAATAGTGTAGATATAAAAACTTCAAAACACAATAATTATATCGACAAAATAAAAGCAATTGTTCTAATTCAAATAAAAATTGTAGCAAAATATGAAGATATAATAACAATAATCTTAAGCCAATTTTGGGGCAATGAAGCGAGAAATAAAAAATGCCAAGACCATGTATATGATTATATAGGGCAAATCGAGAAAATTGTACAAGAAGGAATTGAAAAGGGAGAAATAAAAAACGGTGATGCAAGAGCGATTGCATCAGAAATATATGCATTAATATGTTCAACATTAGTATATAAAAAACGTGAGGGAGAATATATGGATGTAATGCAATTATACCATGAATACGAAAATACTGTAATTAATGGATTAAGAATAAAGTAATAAAAGAAAGGGGTAGCTATAGTGGAAATTAAATCGAGAAAAATGAAATTTACAGATTTGAAAGATATGCTAAAACAAACAGGAGAAGCTTATGGAGACAGACCAGCATATATTTTTAAAACAGAAGAAAAGGAAAAATTCAAAACAATAACACATAAAGAATTCAGAGATGAAATAAATGCATTAGGAACAGTTTTAATAAACATGGGATTAAAAGATAAAAGAATAGCAGTAATCTCAGAAAACAGATATGAATGGGAACTTTCATATTTAGCAGTAGCAGCAGGAGTTGGAGTTATAGTACCACTTGACAAGTCATTGCCTGATAATGAGCTTGAAAGTTTAATTCTTCGTTCACAAGTTGAGGCAATAATATATTCATCAAAATATGATGCAATAATGAATGTTCTAAGAGAAAAGAAAAATACCAACTTAAAATATTTTATCTCTATGGATTTAGCAGAAAATACACAAGGAATTTATGCTGAAAGATCATTGATAGAAAAAGGAAAAAAACTATTAAAAGAAGGAAAAAAAGAATATCTAGATGCAAAAATTGATGCTGATAAAATGGGAATAATGCTATTTACATCAGGAACAACTGCAATGTCAAAAGCAGTAATGTTATCACATAAAAATTTGGTAACAAATGTTATGGACATAATCCAAAGATTTGATTTAAATGAAGATGATAGATTTTTGTCATTTTTACCATTACATCATGTATTTGAATGTACAGTGGGATTCTTATATCCGATATCAATAGGTGGTTCAATTGCATTTTGTGAAGGTGTAAAACATATGGCAGATAATATCAAAGAATTTGGTATTACTGCAATGATATCAGTTCCAGCAGTTTTTGATATAATTTACAGAAAAGTAATGAAAACAATTGAGAAAAAAGGCAAAATGCAAAATTTAGAAAAGGGAAAGAAAATCTCACAACTATTATTAAAAGTAAAAATTGACATAAGAAAACAACTATTCAAAGAAGTACATGAAAGTTTAGGCCCAAAACTAAGATTGGTAGTAACAGGTGGAGCTGCACTAGACTCAGAAACAGAAAAAGGATTTAATGACTTAGGTTTTGATGTTGAGCAAGGATATGGATTAACAGAAACAGCACCAGTAATTGCAGCAGAGACTCCAAAATGTAGAAGATTAGGCTCAATAGGAAAGAAATTTCCAAGTGTAGAAGTAAAAATTGATAATCCAGATGAGGAGGGAATTGGAGAATTAATGGCCAAAGGTTCATCAATAATGTTAGGATATTATGAAAATGAAGAAGCAACAAAAGCAGCGTTAGATGATGATGGATGGTTCCACACAGGAGATTTAGCAAGAATAGACAAGGATGGATTTATATATATTTCAGGAAGAAAAAAAAGTGTAATCGTATTAAATAATGGTAAAAATGTATTCCCAGAAGAAATTGAAACTTTATTAAATAAAGTTGAAGGAATAAAAGAATCATTTGTTTATGAAAAAAAAGAAAACGATGGAGATGTTAAAGTTTGCGTTGAAATTGTTTATGATAAAGAATTGATTAAAGAGTTATATAACATAGATGGAGAAGAAAGTATAAAAGAATTTTTATGGGAAAAAGTAAAAGAAGTAAATAAATTAATGCCAAAATATAAATATGTGAGAGAAATGATAATAACAGAAGAACCATTAGTAAAAACAACTACTTTAAAAATTAAAAGACATGAAGAATTGAAAAAGGTTTTAAATAAATAAAATATAAAAAGGTCCTAGTTCGAATGAAGAAAAAGGATCTTTTTCTTTTTAAAGTATAAAAAACAAAAAAATAGCAAATATTACAAAAATATTACAAATGTAATTAAAATGTAACATAAAAATAAATTAAAAAGTATTGAGCTTTTAATGAAGCTGTTGTATAATAAAAAAGAATTTAATTATTTGACTACATAGGAAAAGGAGGAATTTGCATGTCTAGAAAGTCAGGCATAGTAAATGTGAGAATGGTAATCACTGAAGAGAAAATACTATCCAATATAGATAAAGTACAAAAATTAATAAATCCAAAAAGCAAGAAGCAAATAGTTCAATTAGATGATGATACATATTTCAAAGACTTAATTGAATCTATAAAAGCTTATTTAATAGAATATCCAAAGAAGAAAAACTTTCCTGCAAGTGTATATAAAGCAGCTTATGGTTTAGTTGAATATGCGACTATACAATTCGAGGAGAATACTAAAAAGGTTGAAGAATTAATAAGACAAAGAGAAGAAAATATAGCTTTAGCCGGAACATTAAGAGAACTCGTAGAAGCAGTAGAAAACAAAGATTCAGAATGGAAAGATAAAGTTGAAGAAAATAAAGGACTATTTTCAGAAGATCTAATAGATACTTTAAAATTAGTTGGAAAAGATAGAAGTAGGAGAAGTCAGAATTATAAAGATGCCATAAAATTATTAAATGCAAGAGTAAGTAATCTTGAAACGAATTTACATATCGAAATAGACATGGAAAGAACAGAAGATAAATCAAAAGCTTTGAGTTATATAGGAATTGAAATTGCTGATGCCCTAAAAGACATTCCAAGACCAGCAGACTTAATAATAGAGGAAACGCCGGAAGAAGAAACAGAAACACCAGTAGTTGAAGAAATCCAGGTAGAAGAAAAGAAAGCTAAAAAGACAACTAAAGCAGCTACTGCAAAAACAGCTACTGCAAAAACAGCTAAAAAGAAAGCAAATATAGAAGAAGCAGCAGTAGTAGAAGCGGTTGAAGCAAAACCTAAGGCAAGAGCTAAGACTAAAGCAAAAGCTGAAAATGTAGAAGTTATAGAGACTAAGGCAAAAACAAAAGCCACAAAATCTACAAGAGTAGCAAAAGCAGAACTTATAGATGTTGAACCAAAAGCTAAAAAGTCAAAGGTTGAACTCATAGATGTTGAGCCTGAAATTAAAGTAGCAAAAGCAGAACTTATAGATGTAGTGCCAGAAATAGAAGAAGCTAAAAAACCGGTTAAAAGATATGTTAGGGTAAAAGGCTATAGAGTTAATGCAATAAAAGAAAATGAAGAACCTAAAGAGGAAAAAGTAGAAATAATCAAAGAACAACCAAAACAAGAAGTTGTACCAAAGAAAAAAGTTTCACAACTCATTAAGATTGAGGAAAATGAAGAAGATACAGAAGTTGATGAACAACAAGCTATACAAGATTATCAAGAATCAGTTACATTTGAGAAAAAGCCTTCTTTATGGCAAAGAATCAAAAATAGCAAATTGGGAAGAGTTGTTTCATATGTACTTAAAATTAGAATTAGAATTGAATTGCCAAATGCTTTACCAGAAGGTAGAGGAGAAGAATAAATATAAGAATATAGCTAGAAATATTGAATATGAATTGGCTATATATCAATAGTTGAGGTAGAAATCTTTATAAGTTTCTACCTCAGTTTTTGCTCCATTCTATGTTTAAAATATATTTATAACAAAATTTAAAGAAATTCACTAAAAAAACTTGACAAATTGTAAAAATCATATTAAAATATGTAATGTGCTCACAAATGAGCTACAAGATGGTGGATGTAGCGTAGTTGGTTAACGCGCCAGTTTGTGGCACTGGAGACCGTGGGTTCGAGTCCCATCTTCCACCCCATACTTTTAATTTTATATTGGGCTGTAGCCAAGCGGTAAGGCACCAGACTTTGACTCTGGCATGCGCTAGTTCGAATCTAGCCAGCCCAACCAAAATTCGAGATTTTTAAAAGTCTCGTTTTTTTATTTTTATTTTTTATTATGTGCTCATTATTCTTTATTATCAAGGGTTTCACGGCTTTGAATTATTTCAAATATTTTATTGTTATTGTATTGTTTTTTATTATTTGCATGAAAAATTGCATGAAAATTGCATGAAAAAATATTTCCATGCAATGTTTTTTAAGAAGATTTTGCTTCTAATAAATTATATTTAATTTTGATTTTATTTATTGTATCATTTAACATTTTTTTATCTAGATCATCTAATGAGGAATTGCTTAATAATTTTAAAAGTTTATTTATCTCATTTAAAATAATTTCTTCGTGTGTTAAGTCGAGATAGTTTAAATTATTTTCTCTATTATATTGAAAACTTTTTTCGTTATATTTATTTTTATATTCAGAAAAAGCATCAAAGTAAGTATTTAATGTTACTTCTATATCTTTATGACCTAACAAATCCTTTAAAACTTCTGCGGGTGTTCCAGATTCAATTTTTCGTGTAGCGTAAGAATGTCTTAATACATATTGAGTTTCTTCATCTTGCTTGGCAATATTATTTTTTTGACAGAATCTTTTAAATGCACTATTAGAAGCTTGAACAGACATAAAGTTATTTCTAGAAGTATCCCAAAACAATAAATCATATTCATTATTAGTGCTTTCTAAAGTTGCTTCTTTCAATATAGCTTCTGCATCTGTATTTAAATCTAGAAACCTATCACCTGCATATGTCTTGGTTCTGTCTCCTAAAATTATTTTTCCGTTTTCATCATGTGTTAAAGAAGTTTTTATATGAATTTTTTTATTTTTAAAATCTATATCATCATTATTTATAGCATAAGCCTCACCAGGACGAAGACCAAGTGTAAGCATTAATAGCCAGCCATATTTATATTTGTTTCTGTTTCTTTTTATTGCAACTGTAAAATCTTGCTGTTGAGAAATAGTAAATGCACGAACTTTTTCATTTCTTATTTTTGATTTTGGCTTTCGAAATTCATCTTTATCATCAAGTGGATTTAGGTATAATACTTTTTTTCTTACAGCTTTTATAAATGTAGCATTTAACAAACCATAATCTTTACTAATTACAGAATCAGAGTACATGGTCATATAATTTAAAAAATTGTGCAAATCTTTATCTGTTACTTGTTGTGCAGGCTTATGCATAAAACTATGCTTGTCAAGCCTTTTTAATTTTGCTAGATTAGCAATGTAGGAATTATCATTTGTTATGTTTTTGCTGTGTCTATCTTCTACAATATTTTCAGCAATCTCATATAAAGTAATTTGTGATTTATCTACCATTGTATTATCATTAATTTTATTCAATGTATCTAAATTGTTTTTGGCTGCATCTTTTTTCTTTTTTGCATATTTGGGGCTTGTTCTAGTACCATCTTTTTTGGTAGCTTGACTGACATTTCTTTCATATATATAATATCTGTCGCAGTACTTTAAACATTCAGTACAGCTTTTGCATTTATCACATAACTTTTTACAATCTTCTCTATTATTACATAATTCCTTGTTATTGCAATTTTTACAAGTTTCGCATATAGTTAAATTTGTATTATCTTTTTTTATCTTTTGAATAAATTCATAAACAGAACCTTCTCCGTTGGCTCTTCTTCCTTTCATAATAAAAATACCTCCATTTTTAAATAATTTTTTAATAAACTATTGAAAAGTGAAGGTATTTTCTATATAATAATACTACATTCACTTTTAATAGTGTTGTGAGGGAATAAATGTATCGGTTCGTGGTAAAATTGAATACATCTATTCCTTTTTTAATTGTTATAATCTAACATGATTTCAGTTTCTTGTATATAACCTTGTATGTGGTTATTTTTTCCCAAAGTAAATCTATAATCATTAATATTATTGTAAATTTCTTCTAAATCATTTTCTGTTATCGTAGAATCGAATATTTGAGAAGATATTCTGATAAATTCTTTTGCTATATCTGTGTTTGAAATATTTGCATAAATTCTTAGATTACAAGAATTTGTTAATGAGAAAGAAGAATAATCTATAATATCAATAATATTGCCATCTAGTGTTCCTGTTTTAGCGGTAGCATTTTTAAAAGCTTGTAATCTAAATTCTGTTTTATAGTGTTGACTAGATTTGTCATGTATATCAAGTACAGATAAATTTGTTATTTTGTATTTTGTAAGACTATTGTATTTATCTATATAATTATCAAGATAAGAAACTGTTTCTACTTCGTTTTCTTTATCAGTTACAATGTTTTCCTGTTCTTGTTTCGAAGTATTATTTTGAGAGAATGACAAAATAATAATTATAAGAACAAAAATTGTAACTAATAAAATTTTTAATTTTTTATCTTTAATATTGAACATAATTATTCTCCATTTATTTCTTTTTAAAATTTCTTATAGATCTTTCGACTACTCCTATAACTCTAACAGGTAGTTCTTTGATTTCCTCTTCCGTAAATACTCGTGGTGGGTAATAAGGATTAACAGCTTCTAGTTTAATACCAGTTGTTCCTTTATACACTTTTTTTATTGTAGCTTCATTTCCATTTATAAGCACAACACAATTATCTCCATTGTCAAAGTCGTCTTGTTTATGAACTATAACTGTATCTCCATTATCAAAAAGCGGTTCCATACTATCTCCAACAACATTCAAAGCATAGTAGTTTTCTTTGTCTGTTCCATTTACTTTAAATGGTATATAATCTACAATATTTTCTTCTGCTAAATAGTCATATCCAGCTTTTACTGTTCCTAGAACAGGTATTTTAACAGTATCTATTTCAGATAAGGGAATAGCACCTATTTTTTTTAGAAGATAATCAGGAGTTCTTTCCATTGGTACATCCAGTCCCATTAGCCAAGCTTCATTTACAGACAATGCTTGAGCAAGTAAGTATACTCCATCTTGTTTTGCTTTATATCTACCAGACATATAAGAACTTATTTTTGACTTGTCAATTCCTGTCTTTTCTGATAATTCAATTGGTTTTATATTCCTTATTCGCATAGCAGTATTTAGTCTATTTGAAAAAGTGTCTACTAATTCATTCATTGTAATTCCTCCAATCAATTATTATTATAAGTGAAATGTTTAGAAAAGTCAATGTTTTTGATTGCTTTTTAAATAAAAAGTTTAGAAAAATAAATTTTTTTTTAAAAAGGTATTGACAATAGAAAAATGATTTGATAATATAATTACAGTTTAGAAAACTAAACAAACGAAAGGAGGAAGAAAATTGATTTTTGATTCATCAAAGTTGAAAGGATTAATAAGAGAAAAAGGACTTACACAAGAAATAGTAGCAAAAGAAATAGGAATTGCATGCTCAACATTTAATTTAAAATTAAATGGAAATGTTTTTTTTACACAAGAAGAAATTTTTAATTTGTCAAATGTATTAGAAATACCTAAGACAGAAATTTATGAATATTTTTTTACAATAAAAGTTGAGAAAACTAAACAAAAATAACCACGAACCGATACAAAGAGAGGAGATGAGAGAATGGAAATATTAAAAAATGTTCAAACAATACTTTTAATATTGCATGAACATAAAATACAAATTTCAATAATATTATGCTTAATTTGTTTGCTTAATGTATTTCTTAATATTGTTATATTGAATAAAGGTGCATATAAGACAGATAACAAGAGTAATAAAGAAAATTAAGTTAGTGCTATCACCAAGAGAGAAAGGAAATAATGAACACTTATCCAATCTAAAATTAATAGCATTACAAACTATTGCAAAAATATCGAAATAGAAAGAAATATTGTACCAAAACAAGGTTGAATTTTTATCATATGATTTCTTTAAAAATTTAAACAAGATAGTTGATATTGCAACAATAATAGAACATATTAAGCCAGAAATAGTAGCATTTAATATTTCATTAAAATCCACTATATTCACCACCTTTCGACAGAATTATATCAGGTGGAAATCAAAAAGTAAAGGAGATGAGAAAATGAATGTAAAGAAAGAAATAACAATGAAATGGGAAGATGCCCCAGACACAATTAACCCAGAGATATATGCACAAATAAGAGGAATAAGTCAGCAAAAGGCAAGAGATATGTTCAATACAAAGGGTTTTCCGAGACTAGATAGTTCGGGAAATAAACAATTAGCTGATAAAACAGCCGTAAGACTTTATGATATGGGAATAAACCCGAAAACAAATGCAAAAACAAGTATAGAGTATTTAATACTTTTAGAACTTCAAAAAATAAATGAAAGGAGAGAGGTAAAATATGAAAAACATAGTTAGAGGAATAATATTTTGGATCATAGCATTAGCATTTATATTTGTAATGTGGATTATAGCAGAAGCATTATCAAAAATAGTAACAATCAGCGTAATAATGAATTTGGTTTATGTAATGCTAGCAACTAGCATTGTATACATATTGAAAAATATTTAGAAAGGAAGTGAGAGTATGAAAATAGCATGTATAGTAAATGTAGCATTTATTTTGATGGTATTGTTTAATCTTGTTATATTAGCAAAACAAACAGAAGAATTTGAAGAAGTTTCAAAAAAATATAGAGATTTAAACAAAGAAAACATGAAAATGCTGATAAAAATAAAGCTAATTATGATTGAATCTTTAACAGCAGAAGAAAAAGTTCAAAAAATAGAAGAAGTTATTCAATTCAATAACCACACCGAACTTGAATAACTCATCCAAAAAACATAAATATATGATTTTCTAATTAATTATATCAAAAAGAGCTTAGAAAATCAAGAAAAAGAGAGTAAATAACATGAAATGTATAAATTTTAGATTCAGAACAAAAGATTACCAAAAATATATTTATTGTGTAAAAAAGAAAAAGAAAATTCAATATGCCGAATGTAAAGAGTGTAAATATAAAGAATACAAACAAGGCAAAGAAATAAAGAAAAAATCAAAGAAGTTGAAAAAATTAGAAGACAACAGATTCAGTATAATAACAGACAATTTAAAAGTTTGTTATATATGTGGAAAAAGGCCCAAAATGGATTTGAATGAAGTGTTTGGCGGTAGTAATAGACAGATGAGTATGAAATATGGACTTGTTATACCAGTTTGCCGAGAATGTCATTCTCAATATGATCTTGATAAAGAATTAAGAAACAGGTATCAAAAAGAAGCACGATTGAAATTCGAAGAAATATATAGTCATGAATTGTTTATGAAAGAATTTAAGAAAAATT
>ENA-OROK01001287-OROK01001287.1-human-gut-metagenome-genome-assembly--contig:-NODE-1287-length-24892-cov-4.996457_pt1 | contig 24892 bp, 17 predicted proteins | sample MGYA00242127_ERZ509046 | MGnify/ENA primary metagenome ERZ509046 (study PRJEB26280, sample SAMEA2338728) | human gut metagenome | biome: human gut; feature: human-associated habitat; material: faeces... | reverse complement strand
TCGGGTTGTCGCCAGTAATCATAATGGTTTTTATACCCATTTTACGAAGATCCGCAAACTTTTCCTTAACGCCCTGCTTGATAATGTCTTTCAGATGAATAACGCCTAAAATCTTATGATTTTTCGCTACAACAAGGGGAGTTCCGCCTTTGTTCGCAATCTCTTTAACGATTCGGTCGCATTCCTCCGAATAAATTCCGCCGCTTTCGGTTACATATTTTTCCATGGTATCGGCGGCCCCCTTGCGGATTTCGTTGCCGTCATAATCAACGCCGCTCATACGGGTTTTCGCCGTAAAGGGAATAAAGGTCATATTCTTGTCGGAAAGCTCTCTGCCGCGAATATTGAATTTCTCTTTTGCGAGAATAACTACGCTTCTGCCTTCGGGCGTTTCATCGGCAAGCGAGGATAACTGCGCCGCATCGGCAAGCTCTTGTTCACTTGCTCCGTCAACGGGGATAAAAGCACTTGCCTTACGGTTGCCGAGTGTAATCGTACCTGTTTTGTCAAGCATAAGTATGTCCACATCGCCTGCGGCTTCAATAGCTCTTCCGCTCATAGCAAGTACATTTGCTTGGTTCAGTCTGCTCATTCCCGCAATACCGATAGCGGAAAGTAATGCGCCGATGGTGGTAGGGGCAAGGCAGACAAGCAAAGCGACCAAGGTAGTAACAGAGGTAGGATTTTCAATTCCCGCCTGCTTTGCCGAGAATATGGAGTAGGTATAAAGCGATACCGTAACAAGAATAAAGATAATGGAAAGCGCGACAAGAAAAATCTGCAACGCAATTTCATTGGGCGTCTTTTTACGGGAAGCGCCCTCGACCATGGCAATCATTTTATCAAGGAAGCTTTCGCCCGCTTCGCTTGTTATCCTCACAACGATCCAATCGGAAAGTACGGTAGTACCACCAGTTACTGCGCTTCTATCGCCGCCTGCCTCACGGATAACGGGTGCGGATTCGCCTGTGATAGCGCTTTCGTCTACGGAAGCGGCTCCCTCAATAACCTCACCGTCGCCCGGAATTTGCTCTCCTGCTTTCACAATGACAATGTCGCCTTTTTTAAGCAACGCGGAAGAAACAGCGGTTATCTGTTCTTTCTTATCGGCAGAGGGTATCTTGTGTGCCTCCACATCTTTTTTTGAAGCTCTCAGAGCGTCCGCCTGCGCCTTGCCTCTGCCCTCGGCAATCGCTTCGGCAAAATTGGCAAAAATACAGGTAAACCACAGAATAACTGCGATTGCCAAGGTATATCCGCTTGAAGCGTCCTTTAGTCCGAATAGGGATACAATCCACAGTCCGCTTGTGAGGATCGCCGAAATATATACCAAAAGCATAACGGGGTTTTGCACCTGTGTTTTGGGATTTAGTTTTACAAATGAATCTTTTATGGCTCTGCCGAGCATCTTTTTATCGGCAAAAGCACTTTTTACTGACTGTGCCATAGCGCTACCTCCTTACACAATACTTTGGAAAAATTCTGCTATCGGTCCCAGCGCCAATGCCGGGAAAAAGCTGAGCGCACCAACAAGCAAAACAATAAAAATCAGTAAGAATACAAACATACCGTTTGTGGTGGAAAGTGTACCTGCACTTGTTGCAATCTTCTTTTTCCCTGCAAGACTTCCCGCAATCGCCAGCGTTCCGATGATAGGCAGAAAACGGGCAAACAGCATTACAAGTCCGAGCGAAACATTCAAAAATACGGTGTTTGCATTAAAGCCCGCAAAGGCAGAGCCATTATTAGCGCCGCAGGAAGAATAAGTATAGAGTAATTCCGAAAAGCCGTGTGCGCCTCCGTTGTTCAAACTATCCGTAACGCTTGGAACAATAGCTGCTATACCACTTCCCACAAGAATGGCAATCGGCGTTGCAAGGCATACGAGAACAGACCATTTCATTTCATACGGCTCAATTTTCTTACCTAAAAACTCCGGCGTCCTGCCTACCATAAGTCCGGCTATAAATACCGTTAAAATGGCAAAAGCAAGCATACCGTAAAGTCCGCAGCCAACGCCGCCGAAGATAACCTCGCCGAGTTGCATCAGAAGCATTGTAACCATACCACCGAGCGGTGTGTAACTGTCGTGCATGGAGTTTACAGCGCCGTTGGAAGCCGCTGTGGTAAACGCAGCCCAAGTAGAGGACGAAGCGATACCAAATCGGGTTTCCTTGCCCTCCATATTGCCGCCCGCTTGGTCGATCATAGAGACGTTGACACCATCCTGTGCAAGTTGAGGCGTCGCAACCTGTTCGCTGACGGCAATCGTGCCCAGCGCCAGCGCAAGGCATATAAACATCGCCATAAAGATTGCAACGCCCTGTTTTTTATTTTTTACCGCCTTGCCAAAGGTGAAGCACAGCGCCGCAGGAATAAGCAAAATTGAAAGCATTTCAATCAAATTTGTAAAAGCGTTCGGGTTTTCGAGCGGATGAGCGGAGTTAACGCCCATATAACCGCCGCCGTTTGTACCCGTTTGCTTAATGGCGACCTGGCTTGCCGCAGGACCCATAGGTACAAACTGTTCGGTAACAATTTCGGCGTCTTCTATTTTTTTGCCGTCAACTGTTACGGTATTTGTATCAAGGTCAATTTCGGCGTTTTCAAGAATTTCGCCGTCTGCGCTTACCGCAATCGGTTCAACGAGCGATACGGTTTCAGCGCCTTTCAGGTTCTGAATCACGCCGCCGCCCACAAGGCAAAGGGAGATGATAAGATTCAGCGGAATCAAAATATGAATGACGATTCTCGTTATATCCACCCAAAAGCTGCCTAATCCATCGGCTTTTACTTTTATAAATCCCCGTATCAGGGCAAACAGAACGGCAATACCCGTAGCTGCGGAAACAAAGTTCTGCACGGTAAGTCCGAGCGCTTGGGTCAGATAGCTTAATGTGGACTCGCCGCTGTATGCCTGCCAGTTTGTATTGGTTACGAAACTGGCTGCGGTATTAAAGGACAAATCCCATTTTACACCCGAAATACCCTGCGGATTTCCGGGAAGAACTCCCTGCAAAATCTGAAGCAAAAACAGAAAAATAAGTCCGATACCTGAAAAAATCAAAACGGAAACGGCATATTTTTTCCAGTTCATTTGCTCGTCCTTTTTGACACGCATAACCTTATACACAGCGTTTTCACAGGGCGTTAGAATTTTGGAAAGAAAGGTTTTCTCTCCGTTCATTACTTTCTTGATATAAGCGCCGAGCGGAATCGCCAAAACAATAAGAACGGCAAGATAGAGTATGTATTGTATTACCGCACTCATTTTTGCTCATCCCCTTTCATCAGTATGTAAACATAGTAGATTAGCAGTGCCGCAGCACAAAGACCGATAAATCCGATTATAATATTCATAGTCTTACCTCCTTGTTTGATATTTTAACAGCAAAAAGATTAAATCGGGATTAACAGAATATACAGCGCATTAAAACTATATTAAGACGCTTACAGCCATCCGAAAATCAAAGCAATCGGAACCGTAATAATTACGGTGAAGAAAAACACGGCAGCGAGAATACAAATCGGCATACCGATAAATACAGCAAAAAAGGACAGATACGGATGCTTGAATGCGAAATGCTCCGCTCGTGCTTCGATGCGCTTATCAAATTCGTGTATAGCTTTAAATATGGCTGACATATTTAATCCCTCCTTACGCTTATAATGACTATCGGTTTAAGTGAATTCAAATGAATGTTTATTTGAGTTCACTCGATATTCATTGCAATGGGCATAGTCAAATTTTCTTTGAAAATTTGCTCCCAAATCAAAGATTTGGGGGCGAAATACTGCATTTAAGCACTGTTTCGACTACCTATGACAATTATAGATTAGTACAGAAGAAATAAAAACGGGAAAAAGACCTCATTGATTACTGTTAAGAAAAAATAAAGTCTAAATTAGCGGAACATACCTACCAAAATGGAAAGCGGCGACAAAAAGAATAGAATCTTCCTGCCGCCGCTTTTTGCTAATTTATGTTAAATCTTTTATTGCTTTTCTTAATTTCTCCGGTGCCTTTTCACACTTGTTATGAGCCGTATTTGCTGAGCTGTATTCATGGTCGGTAGCAATATCCGTATACATCATCTTCTTGATTGGCTCCTTTTTCGGCTCGCCGTATTCGTTCAAATCGTTATGATCCATATAAAACACACTATGGCATTCAAAGCAAAAAACGAGTCTTTTTCTTTTGCGTGAAAATAATTTATAAATTTTTCCCAAAACACATCAACAAAACTTGAATTTTTCTCTGTATTATAGAGGGGTATTTTTTCTATGGTAAAATCAAATGTAAACAAGGTGTAAAAAAAATTGAAAAACACCCGAACAAAACGGAAATTTTTCTCCGTATAGTAGAGGGAGTTTTTTTGAAAGGTGTTTTTCTTTTTGGTTTCCACTCGGCAAAATATTCTCTCGAATAATTTGGAAGGAGGGTTTCGTATGCACAATCTATACACGGTCAACAAGATTTAATGCACCTTGCTTTAGAGTTTATCGGCAAAGAATATGAAAGGCTTTGATTTTGAAATTTTATGATTTTTGAAACGAAAATCTGCGGCTTTTGAGTGGGTTTTTGAGCGGATTTCAAGCCGTCGATTTTAAAGCAGGATAAAGGGGTATGATTTTCGGGCGTTGAAATGCCCGAAAACGCCGTCCGGCAAAGCCTGTCGGCTTTTCAAATCGTAATACTTTTGCGTATGATATGAAATTCGTATGCAGTTAGGGGTGTTTTTCGCAGAAAATCAAGGCTTTTGCGTATTCACTTGAGCGTTGCGATATGATGATTAAAAATCAAGAAATTTTAGCAACGCTGTGAGCAAAAATTGAAGAGTTCATTCAAAAATAGAGTAACTCGTCGGACTTAAACTAAAAACGGCTTGTGGGCGATTTGTGAAAGCCTGTGAGCAAAATAGGAGGTTAATATGAACTACAAATTCATAATGAAAGGCATATCAAATTAAAGGAGGCAGATATAAAATCATAGTTAGCGTGTTGCCTTATGGCAGCAAAAAACAAAGTAATAAACAGCACGAACAAAACGCATAATACTGTTGGAGGTGCGTCAATGGAAGATAATTCTAAAGTGATGCAAACAACATCATACGACATCAACAACAGTCATTACGAGGTAGTTCGCATATTTGATAAGAGCAGAGATATTAAATCTTTGATAGAGGAAAATATTTCTGCAAAGAATAAGGAGGTTTTTAATTGATATTCAAACCCTCCTGTGATATACTCCGTGTTGGGTATGTAATCCTTTTTTCAAGGAGGTTTCATCAATGAAAACGAACTTGAAATTAGCCGATGCATACTACAGACTATCCGTTGAGGAGGCCAACGGCGGTGAATCATCGAGTATCACAAACCAACGAAGTATCGTCAGGCAATACTGTGAGGACAACGGTATTACCATTGTAAAAGAATTTGTTGACGACGGTTTCTCAGGCTCAAATTTTGACAGACCGGGCTTTAGCCAAATGATTGCTCACCTTAAAGACGGGCTTGCAAATATGGTTATCACCAAGGACTTGTCAAGACTCGGCAGAGATATGACCGAGTCGAGCTACTATGCAGAAACCTATTTTCCCGAAAATCAAATTCATTATATTGCAATCAGCGACAACTTTGACTCGAACGAAGTCAACATTATGGCTCCGTTTCAATTTGCGATGAATGATGTTTATCTGCGAGACACCTCACGGAAAATCAAGCAAGTCATAAATCAAAAAAGGACAAAAGGCGAATACTGTGCCTGCCCTCCGTTCGGCTATATGAAGAATAAAGACGGCACGGCGCTTGAGCCTGACCCGAAAACTGCTCCGATAGTGCAAAAGATATTTGCCATGGCTCACGACGGAAAATCTGCCAGAGCTATAGCAACAGCGCTCACCGAAAACGGCGACATAACACCGCTGAAATACCGTGTGCTGTATCGTGATAACTTCGGTGAAAGAGGTGCTGCAAGAGCTGTTGATGAATGGAATTACACAACGGTAAAGCGAATACTTAAAAATCCGGTTTACCTTGGGCACACAATTCTCGGCAAAACAAAAAAGGCAAGCCTCAAATCAAAAAAGAAACTTGCCGTGCCGGAAGAAAATTGGTTCATCACAGAAAACACGCACACACCGCTTGTTACCAAAGAGCAGTTTGACCAAGCCGCCTACTTTATGGGAATGAACACAAAGAATTGGCAGAGCTACGAAAAATGCCGTTCAAGCATTTTCAACGGCTTAACCTTCTGTGCGCATTGCGGCGGTGCAATGTGTTCGTCGGGAACAGTGTATAAAGGCGAGCGAATGAAATATTGGTATCTTTCGTGCAACAATATTCCAAAGCGTTCCAAAAATCACTGCGAACACGGAGCGAGAATAAAATATACAGACTTGCTTGAAATAATAAAAGCCGACCTCAACCAGCTGATTTCTCTGTCCGACAAGGACAAAAAAGAGATTATCAAACAGGCAATTCAAAGGTCGGAACAAGTTAATATTTACGAAAATTCAGAGGACAATAAATCTGCTATCGAGGGAAGAATCGAAACAATCGACAGAATCATTATGAAACTCTACAATGACTATGCAGCAGGAACAATATCGGAAGATGTGCTGAATACAACGGCGTCGAAAATGTCCGACGAAGTTGCAAAGCTGAAAAAACAGCTATCCGAAATTGAACGCAAGCAGTCAAATGGAAACGAGATAACAAACAATTATGAAAAATTCTTTGCACTCGTAAAACAGTATGAGCATATTGATGAGCTGACGGAAGAAATCGTTCGCACCTTCATAGAGAAAATTGAAATCGAAGAAAAGGTACTGCCCGAAAATAAAAAAATCGCAGGCAAAAATGTACCTTACAAGCAAAAAATCACAATCTACTACCGATTTATCGGCAATTTTCAAGAAAATATAGTTAATAGACAAGATATAGCGAGTTAGTCGAATATCTTGCCAAAATCAGTGCATTTTAATATGTAAACATACGCACTGAGAGGTTGGTGTTAACCTTAAACAAGGCTACAACGGTGACCTTACCTCTAAGCAGGCAGGCTCAGTCGGCGGTCAGATGGTCAATGTAATGTGTCCTGTACGAACTGTGCAATTTCAGCGTACAAATTGGGCTAAAAATAACCAACTTCAGCCGATTACATACGAATTTTGCATAGCGGTTTAGGAAAAAACGGCCCTCGTAAGCACCTATGTATCATAATCATATAATGATTGAGGCTTACGATAAAAACCCACTGTTTTCAAGGGTTTCAAGCGTTTTTCAATGAAAAGCCAATTCAATAAAGTATAAAATAATCATCAAAATTTAAATAAGTGTTGTGTGTTCACAAAAAATGAGCCAAGAGGTATCCCCTCTCGGCTCATTTTTTAATCGGAATATTTATTATCTTCTTGAATTTTCAAAGAATGATGACAAGATTTCTTTTGTATAATTATATCGTCTTGTGATTTTTGGCACGATCTTAAAATTTACAAATTTATAAATAACACATTCGCAAAAGAAAACCTCCTTTGGTACAATTTGAGTATCAAAGGAGGTTTTACTATGAATAACACATTATTTGAACAATTCGGCGGTACATATACCCAGCAGGGCGATTATCTTTTTGTGCCTACAACATCAAACAATGAAAGTTGGGTGTTTGCTATCGGTGAGGATGCATAGCAAGTAGCAATTAACTTTTCAAACCAAGACGATTGAAATTCAGCACGAAATATTTGAAGAAATTACTTTCGAAATGATCATCGCAATTACAAAATACAGCCTTATCTTTGAAATGTTTTCTGTAGTATTGCATTTATTTTTCAATATCTGTAAGTTTAGTGTAAAACTCGTCTTCTTTTGCAACTCTAGCAGCTCCTAAACTTTTATTTCAGCCATTTTTCCTCCTTTTTATCTATTTGAATTAGAAACCTAATAAATGTGCCCGTTAAGTAGATTATATATTCTGTTTCAACACTTGCACATTTGTCATCGTGTTTTACATTTTGATTGTTGTATCTTGTATAAAAAGAGAAAAGCGTAGCGTACATATCTCTAATTTCTTTTGATATACCACATTCTTGAAGTTTTTTACCTAATAGTTCTTTTTGGTTTTCTAACGATTTTTCATTATTTAAATATTGCTTTAGAAAAAGTTCAAATGACAGTCGCATATTATCGATAATTTGTCTGGGTTGCCCGTTTCGTTGTTGCAACGATAATGCCAAATGCATTTTTTCTCTGGCTTTGGGATACAATTCTAGCCAATTCAAATTATTGTTAACTAATTTTGTGTCTAAGATTTCGGCACCAGAAGGATAGAACAAGTATTTAGATCCACGCTTATAGAGTTCGATGTTTATACCAGATAAAACAAGTGCCTCTGAAATTTTTCGTGCTATATCAGGAATTTCGATATCATATCCAGAATTCAATATGCTTTCTAATATGTAAATAAGCAACAGTTGATGAGACTCCTTCGACATATCCAATTTATTTATAAATTTATATAAATATGTCTTAGAAAAGAAAAATGAAAATGGCAAATAATCTTGATCAACATAACTTTGACCAACTTGATAGAATATTTCTCGTTCAAAACTTGGCATCCAATATGAATTAAAAGATACACCATCAAGAATTACGATGATTCGATTTTTAAGTGCCATATAATTGCCAGAAATTTTTATATTCCATCTCTTTGAAAAATCATTTTGATGTTCTATTGTTTCAGATTTCTTGTTAGTTGTTGTTCCAACTTTTTGTGTCTTCTTCATTTAATCACCTTTTCGCAATGCTTCTTTTTACTGTATGCTTTAAACTAAAACTTCCCACTTGCCGTACCGTTTGCCGCTTTCTCGGCGGATATAGTTTTTATCCTGCAGGGATTTCATAATTCGCTTTATGGTTGCAATCGATTTTCCAGTTGCTTCTACAAGTTCTTGCTGTTTCATTGTCGGGTTCTTTGCCACTAATTCTAAAACTGCAAGTTCCTCTAAAGTGCAGTCTAAAGTATCAAATTGATACTTTGAAACTTTTTGGCTGATACTTTGGAAATTGCTTTCGTCCACATAATCAATGTGCATATATCTGTTTTTCAGTTCGTAATGAGTATCTAACAAGAGATTTGAAAAGAACATTTCCAAAAACTTAGTTGTTGAATGGACGCCTTTTTGCAGGTTGTTATAATTTGCACGAACCAAAGCGTTGCGAAAATACCAAGAATTTTTTTCGAATGCGTCATTGTTTACGCTAAATCCGAATGTTTTCATATATTTTATCATAAACACGGCGGTTGCACGGGTATTTCCCTCGCTGAACGGGTGAATTTGCCATATATCCGAAGCAAATTTTGCCAAATGTTTTACAGCCGCATCAACCGACAAACCTTCGTAAGAAAACTGTTTTTCGGTGGAAAAATCATAGTCCAAAGTTTCCTTAATACTGTTCCAATCCGCATAAATAACAGTATCGCCATTCAGAACCCACTCTTTCTTTGTGATGTTGTACTGCCTGACTTGTCCTGCATGACTGAACACGCCCTCGAACAATCTGCGATGAATCGAAAGCCACTCTGCAGGAGAAAATTGAAACGCTTTTTCGCCTAATAACTTTGCAATTCTTGCCGAAACAATGTCTGCTTCTTTGGTTTCATTTTCCGCTTCGGTGCGTACGCAACGCTGCTCATAGTAACTGTGAATACGCTTTTGAGCCTCGTCGATTGTGATTTTACCCTCGATATGCTCTTTGGCGGTGTCTAACAAATAGTCAGAAGTATTCAGCCCGTCAACAGCCTGCAAACCGATGGCAGTTTGCCACGCTTCGCTTTTTTCGGCTCTTTCAGGCTCGCCCTGCTTTATATATTCTTCAAGTTCAAATTGCCAATTTTTATCCGGCATATTTGCACCTCCAAAATCAATTGATAAAGTATTTAAGTACTAAGTACAGTAGAACAATAGCCACGATAATTGAAAACACAATCCATCTTACGACCTTTTTTGATTTATGTTTTGGTTGGCGAGGCTGTTTAGAATATGTATATTGCAGTTGAGCCGGTTCGTGATTTTGTGCGGATTTTGCAACAGGATGTGGTTTTGTTGCTTGAAAATACATTGCAAGCGGATCAGTTTGATTTATTATTCTTTCATAAAAATCATCAAGCCATTCATCGTCTCCGGCTTCGCACATAGTTTCTTCGGAACAATCGGGTTCGTGTACTATTTGATTTCTAATCCAACGATAGTGCTTTAGTTGTTTTAAATCATTTTCCCATCCTCTGACAAGAAAAGAGCCATGAGGATTGTTTAGCATTTCCTCTATATAGGCGGATACTCCATATTGAGTTTCAAACATTTCTCCGCATATTTTATCAAGATGCTTGTAAGATTCAATAAAACTCATATATGCCTCCGAAATTTGATTATTTATCCGCTGCAATACCGGATTTCATCCAAGCGTCAATTTCGCTGATTTTGAATTTCCAAAGGCGTCCGATTTTTGCTGCGGGCATATTTCTTCTTTCTATCCAATCAAGTACGGTATCACGGCTGACGCCAAGATATTCGCATATTTCTTTCATTGAGTACCAGCGCTCGATGTTAGAATCCATTAGATTTTCCTCGCTTTCAGATAGTTACAATTATACAAATTTAGTATATCACACAGAACGCTTAAAAGCAATGATTATTGCGGATTTATAAGGGAAAAGCAGGAAAAAATCAAAACAAAACGGAGCTATTACTCAAACGGCTCCGTAAGGTTAATTATAGTTGTTTGTTTTTCTTGATTCTATTCGGAAAACTACTCTCAAGCCACTCTTCAAACTCCAAAGTTTCTTATTGTGATTCCTAAAACCTTGTGTATAATCTTATCAAAGGGATATTTTAAAAGACGGCATTTTCGCAAAGTATGACTTACCACTAATGAGGTTGAGCACAACAGGAAGCGGCAAAAAAAATAGTTTCAAGACTAAACGAACTGCTTGCATAAACACAAAAAAGAGCCAAGAGGTGTCCCCTCTCGGCTTTATTTTCAATCAATTAATTTATTTATAATGTCATCTGCATTATCTTCGTTTAGGACATTTTCATACTTTTCTTCAAATTGAATTCCTTTGCAAGTTCTTTGAGATATATGTCAACCATATTTTTTTGAATATCATTATGCAACATCAAACACTTCGCTTTCAACAATATTAAAACGCATAAATTCGGGTATAGAATTAGTAATAGAATCCTTCAAAATGCTCTCATCATTCATAACCTTTGCCTCGGCTACAACACTTGCCGGGTAAATAACTTTACTAAGCTTTGCAGAACGATATGAATTGTATTTTTTGCAAATAGGAATATTATTTATCCTGCTGACATAATCAAGCATTGCCAATAGATACAATGCTTCAGGGTACCATTTTTTGTTCATATAATCGGTAATTTCATCTGTTTTCAAAACAGACACAATGAATTTTTTGAAGCCAAATTCTTTAAGCTGATGGCGAATATTACTCTTAAAAGCCTCGAAATCATAACGAACATCATTGTCTTTATAAAGCAAATCTTCCATTGAAACATCAAAGAATTTTGACAGCTCATAAACGGTTTTAGCATTGCAATTTTCAAGCGTAGTTTTCCCATTACAAATATCGCTTATAGTAGAGTACGGTATGCCTGTTGATTTTGATAAATTGTATTTAGAAATTTGCTTTTCGGCAACTAAATAATTAACATTCACGCTATCACCACCTTAATCAAATTATAACGGTATTCCGTGATAATGTCAAGTCATAATAGTAATATACATAATTTAACACAAATCACTGCTCCCATTGAAAAAAAGTCATATTAATGTTATAATTAAACGAAAATAGTAAATTTCAGAGGAAATTATAGAGAAGAATAGAAATCTTTAATAAATTGATTCATTTTGTAGCATAGGCGGTTTCCACCAAGCCCTGAATAATTTGGACGTAAAATATATTTTTTCTTGCTATTTATGATTCGGTTAGTTATAAGAAACTATGTGAACTTAAATAAAGTTCTCAAGGAGAAATAAATGAAACTAAAAACAATCGATCTATGTGCTGGCATAGGCGGTATACGGAGAGGCTTTGAGTTAGCTGGAGATTACAGAAATATTGCTTCAGCTGAAATTGATGAAACGGCCTGCAAAACATACGAACACCTATTTCATGAAAACCCCTATAACGACGTAACAAATGAAGAATTCAAAAAGCACCTCCAAACACTCCATTATGATGTTTTGATGGCAGGGTTTCCATGCCAAGCATTTAGCAGTGTTGGCTTGCAACAAGGCTTTGAAGATAAAACAAAAGGCACTATTTTTTTTGATATTGCAAAAATTATTAAAATTACTCGACCCAAAGTTGTTTTTTTAGAAAATGTTCAAAATATTCTTTCACATGATAAGCAAGCAACATTTCAAACTATTATTGATACTCTTGATCGGCAACTCGATTATCATATAGTTGGTGTAACACACGACAAAAACGGAAAACCTCAATATAACCGAGCGACTTTTTTGCGTAATTCCAAAAGTTTCGGTATTCCTCAAAACCGACCTCGAGTATATATTGTAGCATTCAGCCGAGCCTATTTTGGACAACATCTAAGCCTCCTACCAGAAGAAGCTCCAACAAAAAGATTGAGGGGACCAATTTTTGAAAGCCTTGAAGACATATTGGACAAAAAGGTTGATTCGCATTTCTTCCTTTCATCAGGTTACCTTGAAACATTAGAAAGACATATAGAAACTCAACATAATAAAGGTTATGGATTTGGTTATTGTGTTGTAAATGCACCAAATATTGAAAATCCGCTTGCCAATACGCTGCTTGCAACTGGTGGCTCTGGGCGTGAACGAAATCTAATATATGATCCAATTAATGGCGTTGCCTGTGCTGGTATGTCTATAAAAGGCAAACATTCTCCAATAAATGATAAATATATACGTACAATGACTCCAAACGAATGGGGGCGGCTGCAAGGATTTATCGGATACGCCTTTGTAGATGAAGACGGAACTGACCACTTTTCATTTCCAGAAGGCATCGCTAATGTACAAAGGTTTAAGCAATTTGGCAACTCGGTTACTATACCTGTCATTGAGGAATATGCTCTTTTCATTCAACAATGCTGTGAAACAATGTATAATGATTTTTCTCCCATTGAAAAACGAGTCTTCAGCATGTATGGAAACGAATTTTTGCTTTGCAGCCTAATAAATCAAAAATTAGCATGTCATGTTAGAACAGATACCCTTAATCGATATTTTAGTATAGTAAATCACTATAAGTTGAACTGTTTTCATACAAAAGATTTAACAAGATATCTTAATGTATCTGCAACACGAACATCACAAATTATAACTCAATTGACTCAAATCGGTTGCTTACATCAAAAGTCTAACGGCACATACCAATTTGAAGACTTGCTGTCCCTCAGCAAATGAAAGGAAGTGCATCAAAATAGATTCGATACATAATGAAATGAAAAGTATAATTGATAAGTGTGATGTCTGCATAGATGGTAATGTTATTTCCAAGGAACTGCTTATCAAAACTCTTTCAAATTTCATTTCATCTACCATAGAAGATAAGTGTCACAATATCGGAATTGTTTTGCATACAGGTTCAATTTGCTTTGATGCAATCCTTTTAGCTTATGCGGCTATTTCAAACATTCTTTACAATGAAACCGATGCTACTGATCTTATACATTCCCTTCATGCTGGAGATATGGTTTTGTGTTATAACGGAAGTAAGGGCAAAACGAAGCCATCTAAATGGGTGTTTGAAGGCTTTGTTAACTCAATCGACGAAACTCCGCAAGAGATTCCTGGCACATATGTTGTCCTACAAAACGAAAAAAAAGGACGCAACTATTTGCCTGAAAAAAGTTGGACTAAAATTGTCCCATACTTTGGGGCGTCAAAATCTATGGACAGTCGAGGACTTCGGCAGGAAGACGGCAATCGGCATGACTTTTTTAAGTCAGTTTTGGAAATGCAAGATGCAGAAATTCCCCGCATCATAGACACATCTACAGTAATTGTAATGTCTCGCGAAGAAGCGAACAAGCTGGTCGGAAGTTTGTCTTTTCGCTTTGGTAAAAAAGACATTAAGCTTACCGATTTGGTGCCAGTATCATATTACACCGAAAACAATCAAGAATATCAGTATGGAATTAATCAATCAAAAAATGAGCCAGTAATTAAATTGACTGGTAAAATCTCCGTTGCAAGAAAACTTCTGTTTAACAGGGATGGCAACAAGCAAATAGGGTTAATTGTTCTTGGTGAGGATTTATACCGTCGTGGTGAGTCCGAATTGCCTGAATTGCTTGATCGGAGATCTATTCAATATGTTTATTTATGCATGCATTTAGACTCCGAAACTTCCGTAAATTTGATTGCCAATTATGAAGAAGCGAACCTATTTGCCTGCACAAAAGACTTTCTGCTGTCAAACAGCCTTCCCCCAGCAGTGTACAATCCTTACACAGAACAAATGGATGCTCAAGTCCAGGCAATCATCGATAAGGAAGTTATCGTGAATAATATTTCTGGGTTCATAAATTGGGAAAAATACAAAACATTCAAAAGAGCAATGTATTCGGTGAAGTCTTCAGAATACAATTCTGAACAAAAAGATGATTTTCTCATACAAGCCTATTCACTAATGAATATATTTGTGACTGCTGTTTTTTCGATAGGTCTGTTGGAAGAATTAATTGAAAGCGGGTTTGTAGACACTGTTGAGAAACCAGAATCACGATTACACCAGCTCCAAGAAATTATAAAGGACTTCCCTGATTTTCTGAAAGAATCGGCAACTTGTATAGTAAGTATCTTGGAAGATGCTTACTTAGAGCTTTACGATAGTACGCCAAAAGAAACAGCGTTTTTGAAAGCCATTAAAGCAAAACAAGGTAAGATTGCAGTTGTTGTTCCCAAAGCTTATTTCAGTATTGTAATCAACAAGTTTTTGAGCCTACATAACATTGATAATGGAATTGATATATGCACAATGACAGCAAACCAATTCGACAATACGCAATTATATAATACGATTATTGTTGTTGGTAATATTTCGGGTAAACGATTTGATACCCTTCGCTGTCGTTCGTCACAAGAAATCAACTTACTGCTTTACGAATGCGAAAGATATCGATACAAGAAGCAGGTGCGTGATGCAAAAGCCTTCGAACGCTTGCTGAACAATCGGTCTACAATACCAATCGATGACGAATATGAAGAAGATCCGTTAGGGATTGATGAAGAAGACCTGAACGAAGTAGATAATATCGATACAGAGATTATGGACTATATCAGTTCGGTTCCAATTAAGGCGATTCGGAACAGCTTTCCTAGTGGCGACGGTAAAAGCATGGCTGATATTGTCGCTGTAGCAAAATTTGATTCCGACGAGATTGCTTTCTTCACCAAAAATTATAAGGCTTATGTTTTGGATGAAACGAACAATTCAGTTAAAGAAATTGTTGTGTCAGATCTGTCAGAAGGCGATGTTATTGTATTTACGCGTAGCACCTCCAAAACGAGGGATATTGTTGAAGAAATCCTTCGAGATATGATTAGCAACAAACTTGTTTCTCCTGAAATTGAAAATGCCTATTACAAATCCCGCGAATGGAAGAAAACGCTGATTGACTATATGAAGCGTACTGGAAGCAGTGCAAAAGAAATTGCTGATGAGATGATTTCAAACGGAGTAAGCGTCCAAGAAATAACGATTCGGGGATGGCTGGATGAAGAGTCTCATACAGTACGCCCACAAAAGCTCGATTCTATTCAGCAGATTGCTTTAATTGCAGGGAACGATGAGTTATTTGACGGTGCAGAAATCTGTTTTGATGCTGGCGGACAAATATATAAGCTTCGTCGTCAAATTTTAAAAGTAATCGGTCAGGCAATTTTGGGTGAAGTTACTGGGAATAGTGATGTTACAGGCAAAATGACAGCAGCTATTGCCGATCGAATTAAAGATGCCGCTGTTACTCTCCAAATTGAAACTATTACTTTTTTGGATGACGAGGTTCCAACAAACACAACAAATCGCCCCATTACTATTGACCAATAGGAGGATATGCTATATGAACTCAATTAGTGAGTATCTATCAGCTCGAAATGAGTATATTGCTCGCATAAAGGCAGAATTGCTTGGTCCTGGATCGGAAATATCAATTCCCGATGCAGAGCATGAGCTGATAACAAATTCCCCAGATGTACGTTACTCTATAGGAATACTTTTTCCAAAAAACAACAAATTAAACGCAGACAATAACGACTCTTTACGAGTGGAAGAATCCAGCGAAACATCTGAAGAATTATCCGACGAGGATGAAGTAATTGCAGATAATGAAAATGATAAAACAGAGCCAGTGCTCCCAGCAGAGGAAGAAAACCTGGACGAAGAAATCAGCTTAGCTGCACAAAACATGCCGTCCTCACTTGGCTTTACTTTTCTTGTTTCATCTAATCCGCAATTGTTAAAGTGTGAAGTTACTTTTGCAACCTACAGAAAAACCAAGATGTCTGATTGCAGAATACCTTTTTATCCAAATTTTCCAGAGAAATACTCAGTGCCAATCCAGTTATCCTCATATGTGGTTTACGACAGTGAAGAAAAGTGTTTAAAACTCTGTAATGGTTTAAACAGAAAAAAAGTTCATGATTTATATGAACAAGATTTTCTTGACGTAGATGAATATGGTATTTTTCCTGCAATGTATAAGCTATGCGACCAATTGAAAGGTGGATATGTACGAATTCCGCATAACGTAGAAACTGTTATTGATTTTTCATCAGGCGATTATGTGGATGATAATAAACGCCTCGATGAAACAAGCGCTAAAATTACAGCACTAAAAAGGAAATTTAGTGAAAACTTATATTCAATTACAATTATGCTTGTAAACGACGAAGAAGAGAAATCTAATGGAACCCGCTGTCTGTTTCAGCCAGTAGTTAAGATTAAATCCGAAGTGAACGGGTTTAGATTTTGCGAGTATTCATCACTGGTCGATTTCAATGTGCTAGATGCTGAAGAACAGTCATTAGAACTGCAATACAGAAATAAACGTGTTTATGGAACAGGACTCGGCACATCTGTTAATTGGGATATCGATACTGACGGAAAAGGAGAAATATATAATGACTTTTTTCCAGAAGTGGAAGTCCCTTCAATGGATTTTTCTATTCCTCAAGGTTTAGGTATACATAAAGATGCTCTATCTATGCGCCATTTGTCAGATCTTGACAACACAGAAAAGCCTCAAAAGCTATCAGAACTCAGAAGCGTAGTGGATGCTTACGGTAGTTGGATAGACACGCTGATTGATAAGCAGAAAGAGCTTTCTGGCTGTTACCAATCCGCTGCCAAAGTCAACATTGAAGGTTGCCTTAAAGCAAAAAGCAGGATGTTAGCAGGCTTGAAAATCTTAAATGACAATTCATCTGCTTGGACTGCGTTTTCTCTTGCAAACAGGGCAATGTTCATGCAGCGAGTACATTTAAAATTACAATCCGATATGGCAGATGTTGACCGCTATCCTGGAGATGAGGAACTTACAAAATCTCTTGAAACTATGAATTACAGTGAAACAAACGGCATAACTGGAGATAATTATGCTTGGCGTCTATTTCAGATAGCATTTTTATTGATGAGCATTGAGTCAATTACAAATGATTCTGCTTGCGACAGAGATGTTGTAGATTTGATTTGGTTTCCTACTGGCGGCGGAAAAACAGAGGCGTATCTTGGATTGACCGCTTTTACCATATTCTTCAGACGCCTCGCTCATCTTCCCGAATCGGATGGGACAACTGTTATTATGCGCTATACCTTGCGACTACTGGCCGCACAGCAATTTACAAGAGCATCAACCTTGATATGTGCCTGTGAATATATTCGCAGCGATGCAGTATCACGCCGCCCCAAGTACGGCAAATATCCATTGGGAAATACCGAGATTACAATTGGATTATGGATTGGACGGGAGCATATTCCTAATACAAATACGGATGCAAAAAAGCACTTAAAAGAACTTAATGATGCCCGAACAGATACCCTTCAATATGCGAAAGAACAGCACAATAAATTTCAAGTATTGAAATGCCCATGGTGTGGTACAAAATTAGTCAAAGATCGAATCGGTACAAAGATGGTTGGAACATTCGGTTATCGTATGAGAAACAATCGGCATTTTGAGCTATTTTGCCCGCAGGAAAGTTGTTTCTTTAACCAACAAGGAAAACTACCGATTCAGATTATTGATGAGGAACTGTATGCCTGCCCACCGACACTTCTTTTTGGCACGGTAGATAAGTTTGCAATGCTCCCATGGAAAAAAGAAATCGGTGCATTCTTTGCCGCTGGTTCCGATAATCGCACACCCGACTTAGTTATTCAGGATGAATTACACCTGATTTCTGGTCCGCTGGGTACAATGGTAGGCTTGTACGAAACGGCAATTGATGCATTATGCACCCATAATGGAGTTCGCCCCAAAATTGTCGCTTCTACAGCAACAATCCGCAGAGCTAAAGAACAATGCTCTGCTTTGTATAATCGTGAAGTCAGCCAATTTCCACACCCAGGATTAGATGCCGAAGATTCATTTTTTGCAAGAGAATCAATAATTAACTATGACCATAAAGTCTATGGTCGAAAATATATCGGGCTTATGCCATCAGGAAAAACGAAAGCCATGATGGAGATTCGTTCAATTGCTGCTCTGATGCAGGAAATTAATAAGATGGATTTGCCTGATGACATTAAAGACAAGTTTTGGACGCTGACTGTCTACTTTAATAGCCTAAAAGATTTAGGAAAGTGCTCTACTTTAATAGACGATGATGTTAAGGACTTCATTAAAAGAGCCGCATACAGAATCGGCAGTGCAAGAGATGCTAGAATGATTGCCCGTGCAGACGAACTTACAAGCCGCGTTAATACTACCCAGTTGAATGAAACACTGGACAAGCTTGAGAAGCTCTGCTACTCACAAGAAAACTTTCAAAATAAGCGTTACCCATCTAATGTGCTATTGGCTACAAACATGATTTCCGTGGGTATAGATGTTGCACGGCTGAATGTCATGCTTTTAGTCGGGCAACCCAAACTAACCAGTGAATACATTCAGGCTTCAAGCCGAGTCGGACGATCATTCCCAGGAGTTGCCTTTGCCATGTATGATGGTTCAAAAAGCAGAGATCGCTCTCATTATGAGCAGTTCAAGTCTTATCATGAATCATTTTATAAACATGTCGAGCCGACAGGTGCAACACCTTTTTCAAAGCCTGCAAGAGACCGTGCCATTCATGCCGTAATAATTGCAATGATTCGTGTTCTTGAAGACGAACTTAGTGCAGAAAAAGGTGCAGCAAACTTTAACCGTAAAGACTATGCATCACGGATTGCGGAGATTAAGAAATACATAACTGAGCGTGCATCGGATATTTCTAAACGAATGAACACCGAACTGGTTGATGACTCTTTGGAGATTGCACTTGAGATTGATTCGGTATTTGAAAAGTGGGAACAACTTGCAGAAAATTTTGATGAAGAACACTTTTATTACGGAGAAAAGTTCTTGATTAAAGGACCTGAAGATGGTGAAGGACGCTTGATGAAACCGTTTAATACAAGCCGCAACGATCCTGCATTTGATACAATGACTTCTATGCGAAACGTTGATTCAACGGTTGCAGGAAATGTTCTGATATGGGAGGAAAAAAATAAATGAATATAGAAACAGCTAAAAAAGTCCCATTGAACAGAATTACGCATTCCGTCCGTGCATCGCAAGCGGTTTTACAGTACGGAGTAGGAGCAATGATCGATTTTCCTAACCAAACTTTGATGACTGCTGCACCAGAATATTGGCAAGAGCAGGTTGTCCAAATACATGATGAACGTCTTGAAAAAGTGCTTCGCGTCGATTATTTTGGACTTCCCAGTGGACAGGATGATTCTCATTGTCAAGAGGGTATCTCGTATGCTCGTTTCCCAGAATGGTATTTTTGTCCAAAATGCAGACGATTTCAACCGATCAATGATTGGGTTTCTGATTATAAAAAGTCGGCGAAACAAAAAAGACTCAATAGTGATCCAGATATGGTTAAATTTATGCAATGCCCAAAGTGCAGACAAGATCTTGTGGTCGCTCGTATCATAGTTGCCTGTGAATGTGGACACATTGATGACTTCCCGTGGGTTAAATGGGTTCACTGCAAAAACATGTTCGGCGGAGCAAAACCAATCTGTACACATCCAATCCTTACATTTAAGACCAGTGCGTCCTCATCCGAAGGACTTGAAGGACTTACCGTTTCGTGTGAGTCTTGTGGTGCAAAAGCAACACTCAAGGGTGCATTTGACAAGGACGCTTTGAAGGAACTTGATCAAAAATATGAAGAAAAATACAATTTTCACTGCACAGGACGACATCCGTGGAAACATACAAATGATAAATGTACAGCATATCCGAAAGTTTTGCAAAGGGGCAGTTCTTCTGTTTATTTTCCAATAACAGTTAGTTCACTTGTTATCCCGCCGTACTCAAGCCTGATAACAAAAAAAATCGAGGATAGTACCGCTTTTGCAGAGTGTAAAGGTATTATCGCTGGTTTCAAGCGAAATAGTGCAGTTTCCAAAGAATTATTGCCGCAGTTGATTCAAGGAACAATAGAAGATTATGCAAAAAGAATAGCAATTGAAAAAGGACTGGCAACAGAAAAAGTACAACCAATTTTGGAGAGAAAATGGGTTGTTCCAACTGGTGAAGAAGAATATCTGACAACAAGCGTAAAATACCGAGCAGAAGAGTACGAAGCACTTAGCGGCGAAGTAACAATGTCAACTGACGACTACGGAGACTTCCTACGTGAAGGAACAGAGATTTCAAATTATGCAATTCCGTTTGTAAGAAACATCTCCTTAATACATAAAGTTCGGGAAGTTCAAGCACTTGTTGGTTTTTCCAGACTTAAGCCCGTTGAGGCTAACATGGGCGACAACTCTTCTGACAACATTGTTCCTGTCAAGCAACAAGATACAAATTGGTATCCTGCTTATGAGGTCCGTGGTGAAGGAATTTTTATCGAATTTGATGAAAATGCAATTTCAAAATGGCAAGACGATAACCCAGAAATTCAGCACAGAGTCGATGTTCTGAACGAGAACTATCGGAAGTCATTTATAGGACAATCAAGGCCAAGAAAAATAACTGCAAAATTCCTTCTGTTGCATACGATTTCACATGCGCTGATTAAGCAGCTGAGCTTTGAGTGCGGATACAGCATTGCTTCATTGAAAGAACGCATATATTGCAGCGAAATCACCGACGGAAAGCAAATGTCAGGAATCTTCATTTATACTGCAAGTGGAGATTCAGAAGGTACTATGGGAGGTTTGGTACGGCAAGGTTGTGCTGATACATTCCCTGGAATATTTAAAAAAGCGATGGAAGAATCAATGACTTGTTCCAACGATCCTGTGTGTAGCCTCAGCATGGGACAAGGACGCGATTCGCTCAATTTGTCTGCATGCTATTCGTATTGTCTAATTCCTGAAACGAGCTGTGAAGAGTTCAATATTTTCTTGGATAGAGGAACTATTGTTGGCACTTATGAGAACCGTGAGATGGGGTTCTATAGCAAGCAATTGCACAGTACCGCCCTTTGGAAGGAGAATAGTGTTTCCGAAGATAACAATGAAGCACAGCCAAAAAACAAAACACATGTTATCATTACAAACCTAGGGACAGATTTAAGAGACTCTGCCTATGCCGAAATATGGAAAGACCTTAAAACATGGGCTGTCGATGCAAAAGAAAGAGCATTACTTTCTGAATTGGAAAACAGTAGCGATTTATTTTTATTAAAGGAAAAACCGTATAGAGACTGCATATTCCAAATAAGCGGAAATGAAGAACAGTACAAATGTGACCTTTTTTGGAAAGAGTCACAAGTTGCACTATTTACTTCTGATAACGAGGATTGTTACGAAGCATCAAGAGACTGCGACATTCACTGCATTTATTGCGCCGATGATACGGTTACTGTCAGAAAAATACTTGATGCGTTAAAGGGGTGATAATATGGCGATAATGATTCCGGAGAAGCCTCGAGACTTTGACCCAGCAAGCCAAGAAGGATTAATATTCGATGCATTAGCACTTCTGCCTGAAGATTATTATGTATTTCATTCTTTCCGTATCACTAATACAAGAGATGGTATCTTCCGCGAAAGCGAAACAGATTTTGTTATTTTCAATCGTACTAAGGGTGTTATCTGCTTGGAAGCCAAGGCTGGTCAAGTGAGGTATGAAAATGGCTGTTGGCTTTATGGCAATGGTATTCCAATGCATAACGGCGGACCATTTAATCAGGCAAGTGCCAACAAATACAAACTTATGAGATACATATCTGACAGTAAGATGGCGTTTGTTTTGGATAAATGCAAGTTTTTTCATGCTGTGTGGTTTCCATCTGTGAGTAATGACCGGTTGAAAAACATGACTTTACCATCGGAAGGCGACAAAGCTCTTGTCCTGACCAAAGAAGCACTGTCTAATCCCAAAGAGTTTGTTGACAAGATTTATACACTGCAACTTCCAAGCCAAATTGAAACGAAATTGAGCGAGGTTGAAGGTAAACGATTGGTCAGAGAAATCTTCTGTCCACAGTTCAATGTATTCCCATCTGCATCTTTTGAAGCGGATTTGAAGAAAATCGTATTTCATCGTCTTTTGGATGAGCAAGCTGGAATTTTGGATTTTCTCGATGAACAGCTGACAGCTGCGGTCAATGGAGCTGCTGGAACCGGAAAAACAATGATTGCAGTTGAAAAAGCCCGCAGACATGCAGTTGCTGGAGAACAGGTGTTATTTCTGTGTTTTAATGCTCAATTGAAAGAATACTTAGAAGAAAACTACGCAAGAGATCTCGTTAGTTACTACACTATTGCTGGATTCGCCTGCAAGACTTGCAATACGGTAAAACCAGACTATGATGAACTTAAAACAAAACTTGAAGATTACTATATATCAGGATCCTTCCCTTATAAGCATGTTATTATTGATGAAGGGCAGGATTTCGGAAGCGAAACAATAGAAGAAACGGATATTATTCAACTTATCCACGATATAATAGTTGATGCGGATCAAGGCGGAACATTCTATGTCTTTTATGATCGGTTACAATTGATACAAGCAAGAGATATGCCTAAATTTATAGGCGACTTGGATTGCCGATTGACACTATACCGGAATTGCAGGAATACCGAAAATATTGCAGTAACTTCTTTGCGCCCGATTACTGAGCGAAAACCAAAAGTATTCGAGGGGGCAGTTAAAGGCGCACCTGCAAAAATTTACTTTTGTGATTCAATTCAGAACGAAAGAGAACGAATTGATTTAATAATTGATGATCTTGCTGCTGACGGATATCGAGATATCGTCCTTTTGACATGCAAAACAGAGGCAACGAGCATCTTGAGCGATTTCGTGAATAATGGAAAGTATCGCAACAAATATTTATTCACTACATGCCGAAAGTTCAAGGGGCTTGAAGCCGATGTCGTGATCCTGCTTGATGTTGATAAGAACACTTTTGAACAAGAAAATGTTCTGATTTTCTATGTTGGTACTTCGCGTGCTCGTATCAAGCTTGAAATTACCGCCATATTAAGTGATGATGATTGCAAGGAAGTACTTACATCAGTTCTGAACTATCAAGGCAAAGTTCGAAGAGCAAAAAAAGACTTTGCTGGCGCCCTCAATGCTACTGGAGTCATAAATAATCTTTAATCATAAAACCAATTTGCCTAAATGATATAGGTTATTCACTCTAAATTAGCAGAATATAATTTATAGTCCACGAAAATGACTTAAAAAGGTAAATGTTATGAAAAATTCTGTTCTAAACAAATTCAGCGAATGGATGAATGAACACACAAGTTTATCTGAAAGTTCAATAGAAAAATATACAAGTGCTGTAAACACGATATCTAACGATATGCTTTCGGCCGGAATAATAAATAACAGTTTGCTTAATATGTCTTTAAGTGAACTTGATTTAGCTGTTGCTTTAATTCTTGTAAATCCTAAATTTATTGCAAAAAATCAAAAAGGAAAGCGTATGTACAGCAACGGTCTCAAACAGTACCGATACTTTGTTTTAGATACGATTGACGGTGTTGATACCAAAGAACTCGAAATCGTAGATTCCATTGAAGCAAATACGGATATAACCAAAACCGAAAAAGAAGCACTTATAAAATCCAGAATCGGACAGGGAAAATTCAGAAAGTCATTATTTGAAAAATATGATGGCAAATGTGTTGTTACGGGAATAGACTTATCCAAACTTTTAATTGCCAGCCATATTAAGCCATGGTCTGTTTCGGAAAACGATGAAAGATTAAGTCCTGATAACGGTATCCTACTGAGTGCCGATTTTGACAGACTGTTCGACAGCGGTCTGATTACATTTGCAAATGATGGTTCAATTGTTGTGTCTTCATTTGTAAACGACAACAACCGAACAATTTTAGGTTTGGATAAAAAAATAATTGTGAATTTGAAATCAACACCTTCTATGATTCATAATTTAGAATATCACCGGGATATTATTTTTGTCGCATAAACATTATTTAATAAACTATAAAGTTTCTTATGATGCACAACGCATTACAAGAAACTTTATTTTTTTGTAAATTTTCCTGAAAGCACATCAACAAAACTGAGTTTTTTCTCTGTATTATAGAGGGGTATTTTTTGCTATGGTGAAATCAAATGTAAACAAGGTGTAAAGAATTTTGAAAAACACCCGAACAAAATGGAAATTT
>ENA-OROK01001271-OROK01001271.1-human-gut-metagenome-genome-assembly--contig:-NODE-1271-length-25195-cov-3.114320_pt1 | contig 25195 bp, 23 predicted proteins | sample MGYA00242127_ERZ509046 | MGnify/ENA primary metagenome ERZ509046 (study PRJEB26280, sample SAMEA2338728) | human gut metagenome | biome: human gut; feature: human-associated habitat; material: faeces... | reverse complement strand
CCTGCAGGAAGCCGGTTTTCCGGCTGACTACCTCGAACCTGTCTCCCGCTGTCCGGACTGCCGCGACACCGGATACATCGGCAATGAAAAATGCCACTGCTTCCGTCAGGCTATCATTGACCTTCTCTATATGCAGTCCAACCTGCGCGAGACGTTAAAATCCGAGAACTTTTCTGCTTTTTCGCTTGATTATTACCCGGATCTTGTGCCGGACGCGCTCACCGGCCTGACTGCAAGACAGACGGCGGAACACGCCCTGAAAACAAGCCTTAATTTCGTCCGGAATTTTGACCATGCGTTTGAAAATCTCTTTCTCTATGGCGATACCGGTCTTGGCAAAACATTTCTCTCGCACTGCATCGCAAAGGAACTGATCGAGAGCACCCATTCTGTGATTTATTTCTCGGCGTTCCGCCTGTTCGAGCTTTTTGCGGACAGCACCTTTGGGCGCACAGATTCTGCCTCACAGCAGGAACTGGAACAGCACATTTTCGAATGTGACCTTCTGATCATCGACGATCTCGGAACAGAACTGGTCAATTCGTTCGTTTCCTCCCAGCTCTTTCTCGTCTTAAATGAACGGATTCTGAGGCGGAAAAGTACATTGATCTCGACAAATCTTTCGCTTGGCACCTTTGCAGATACGTATTCTGAGCGGATTTTTTCCCGCATCTCCAGCACTTATACGATGCTGCGCCTGATTGGGGACGATATTCGTATTCAGAAAAAATTATCAGCGGGCAGGGGTTGACCGATTACTTTTTTATGATAAAATGGAAGCGCAGCAGCTGCTGTTTTATAGAACGGCAAACATTTTCTACCGAAGTCCGCATTGGGCGGACGCACTGTGCCGACTGCACCGCAGGCTTTTGCCCTCGGCACGAACCGGCGGATTTTCCGCCTGCTTTGCTGCATAACCTTATCATGTAACTGCTCACCCATACACACAGATACAACATCTTTCGGTGGTGTTTCATACCTGCCCCGTCAGACGCTGTATCCGCTACTTTTGGAGGATTACTATGGAATTCCAATCTGGCTATGAACGCAATGTGGAAACAATTCCGGTCGGAGAACTTGGTATCATCGCACTGAAAAGCTGTGAAACGCTCGGCAAAAAAATCGATGCCCACATCGTCAAATGGCGAAAAGAACGCGAGCACGAACATCTCGGCACCCCGGAGCTTCGCTCTTACGCAAGAGACTCCTACCTGATCGATGCAAGCGTACCTCGTTTCGGTTCAGGCGAAGCAAAAGGCATCATCAACGATACCGTCCGCGGCGATGACCTGTACCTGCTGGTTGACGTCTGCAACTACAGCCTGACCTACTCTCTGTGCGGCCATACCAATCATATGTCCCCGGATGATCATTTTCAGGATCTGAAACGTATCATTGCCGCAGTAGGCGGAAAGGCAAGACGTATTAACGTCATCATGCCGTTTCTCTATGAAAGCCGTCAGCACAAACGCAACGGCCGTGAATCTCTGGACTGTGCCCTTCAGGAGCTCGTATCGATGGGTGTCGATAACATCATCACTTTCGATGCACATGACCCGCGTGTCCAGAACGCGATCCCGCTCCACGGCTTTGAGACCATCCAGCCGGTCTACCAGTTTATCAAAGGTCTGTTCCGTGCCGCTCCTGATCTGAAGCGCGATCCGGAACATCTGATGATCATCAGCCCGGATGAAGGTGCCGCAAGCCGCGCGATCTACATGGCAAACATTCTCGGTGTAGATATGGGTATGTTCTATAAAAGACGTGATTACGCGCACATCGTAAACGGCGCAAACCCGATCGTCGCCCACGAATTCCTCGGCGCTGACTTAAGCGGCAAGGATGTCGTAATCATCGACGATATGATCTCCTCCGGAGACAGCATGATCGATGTTGCACGTGAACTGAAAAAACGCAAGGCCGGGCGAATCTTCATCTGCGCAACGTTTGGTCTGTTCACCAACGGTCTCGAGCGCTTTGACCGTGCCTATGAGGAAGGTCTCTTCTACTCCATGCTGACCACCAACCTCATCTATCAGCCGCCTCAGCTTCTTGAGAAGCCATATTACACGAGCTGCGACCTGAGCAAATACATCGCACTTGTCATCGATACGTTAAACCATGATGGTTCCATCAGCGACCTGCTGAACCCGTCCGACCGTATCAACAATTTCCTGGCAAAGCATCAGAACTAATAAAAAGCATCGACGAAATGTGCGGCATTTTGAAGGTTCGTTCTGAACAGTTACCATAATTAAGAAAAGCGCAAAAAAATCGCCGGTCATTTTATGGCCGACGATTTTTTGCATACATTTATTACTGTTTTGAAATTTCATCTAACGCAAAGCGACAGCTGTCCTATTCCGGAATAAAATCCGATACCTGCTTTTCTCCGAAGGTTTCCTTCCATGCTTTTCGGAACCCTTCCATTGAAGCATCCGTCGATGCGTGTGCGATCAGCAGATCAAACATTTCCGGTGTGATCGTCACCGCCTGACAGCCGACGGTTGCAAGACGGCGAATCTGGTCTGCTGTACGAAAGCTTGCTCCGAGTACCTTGCACGGATATCCACCGTTTTCAAATGCCATTACCATTTCTTCCACAGCAGTAACTCCGTCTGCACCAATATTATCGATATGTGAAATATACGGTGCCACAAAATCCGCTCCCGCCTTCGCTGCTAAAAGTGCCTGCGTCATGGAATGAACAACTGTTACACATACACAAATCCCCTCTGCCTTGCAAAGACGAACCGCCTTATAGCCTTCCTTCACTGCCGGAAGCTTCACAACCAGATATTCGCCGTAATAAACGTTTTCACCGGTAGCCGGGTCGCGGGAGAAGCAAACGCCGGTAGCGCAGTCATCGCCGGCATTGCCGAAGACCATGGTCTGAACGTTAACGGCAGTACCCCAGTCGCCCGGAATATTGTTCAGTTTACGATAGGTAATTGCGCGGGCAGCCATCCAGGAACCGAATACGGCACCGATACCGGCCCACAGCTGATCCCAAGGATCCTGCGGAACAACTTTGCCCAGTTTCTGGCCGATTTCTTTATATTCTTTAACCAGTTCTTTCAAATCTTCGGCCGTCAAATCGGTATCAGACTTGTAACCTTTAGATTTTTTCATATTTTCCAGAGCTTCTTCATAGAGGTCCAGATCAGCGCCCAGAACAACGTCGGAGAACATCTGCAGGAAACGACGGTAAGAGTCGTAAGCGAAACGTTCGCTGCCGGAAGCTTTGGCCAAAGCCTTAACGGTTTCGTCATTCAAACCGAGGTTCAAAACGGTATCCATCATACCCGGCATGGAAACGCGGGCACCCGAACGAACCGAGAACAGCAATGGGTTGTTGGCATCGGCAAATTTTTTGCCCATGACTTTTTCAACTTCGGCCACAGCGGCTTTTACCTGATCTTTCAGGTCAGCCGGATAGGTGTGGTCGTTGTTGTAATAATATGTACAAACTTCAGTTGTAACCGTAAATCCCGGAGGAACGGGCAAACCGACGACATTCATTTCTGCCAGGTTAGCACCTTTACCGCCGAGGAGATTTCTCATGCTGGCATCGCCTTCCGCTTTGCCGTTACCAAATGTATATACCCATTTACTCATGGTTTGTTTAAGCTCCTATAGCTGTTAAAGTTAAAAACACGGATTCGCCGGAAAGATATTCTGTCAACCTGACCAAAGCTTTTTAAGGAGCGCCTAACTTTTCCACGATTCGGAAAAGACAGACACCGCAAAATCAGCGGACAGCAAGGGACAGAAGCCGTTACGGCTCACCCACTGAAACTGCCGCGAATTTATAACAGATTGCGTGATTCTTCAAGCAAAAAATGCTAACCCCCCGATTCTACCCACAAATTTAAAATTCCGTCATTGCCTGTCTTCTCTCAAATCATCACGACAGATATTTTTTCATTGCTGTCCCTGCAAGTGTCTTTTTTGCTGCTGTCATGCCACGGCTTTTTTTTGTTGTTGTCATGCTCCGGCTTGACCGGGGCATCTCCCGACACCTTTCTCTCTGTCATCTATTGCCTCACCCGCCGGGTGCAGCTTGACCGGGGCAGCTTCAATCCGGATTACCCGATCAAGTCGGGTAATGACAGTAAGGAAAGCAAATCGGGTAATGACTGTAAATGGAAACCGCCATTGCAAAAAGCCGAACGGCAAAATAAAACGCTCAGTCCTGCCGGCCGAACCCCGGCTTCATATGCTTGAACGGATACATCATACTGTCGGCCGCCGCACGCCGGCGCGCCTCAACTCCGGCATACAGAGCCGTCCGCAGGGAATCTTTGTGCTTTTCAAAAGCAGCCCGCCGTTCGCCTTCCCGCGCCGTCATCAAATAAGCCGCCGCCCGGTTGGTTTCCTCCCGCAGCAAACGTGCCTGCCGCAGCGATTCCGCCATCCGCAGCCGCCGGAAGTCCTTTTCAAATTCCTTTGTCGGATAAGCCGACCGACGCTGCATTTTCTTTAAAACTCCCATTTTGGTTTTAATCAGGCTGCTTTTAAACAAAACCTCGCGCCGCAGTTCATCATCGCTTTTGCGCCATAAATCTCCGTTTTCCCCGTAACGGCTGCATTTGTAAATTTCCAAACAAAGCCAACCGTAATATTCTCGGTTGGTTTTCAAAAAAGCCTCGCTGTAAACCGTATCCTGTCCGGCCGCCAACTCATTCTTGCGGCACTCAATTTGCCGAAAGCCGGGAAGTTTCGCCTTATTTTGCCTTTGCGCCAGCCAGCGTTCCCCTGCTGCCCGCACCGTATCCGCCGTCAGGCTGTCCAAACGATAAGCTGCAAATTTTGCCGAGTCGGGATTTTTAAACGGCAAAGCGTCAATCGCCGCCAAATCGGCTGTTTTTACGCCCTCCGGCGTATATTCATCCATTCGGAAAGGCTTTTGAGTCAAATTTTGGGGATTTTCCTTAATCTGCCGCCGGGTCAGCTGCTGCCATTTGGCCTCGTTGAACCGATAGCCCGCACCAAAGGCCGCAACCAGCCCCAAACCGATGACCGCCCGTTTCAAACAAGGGCTTCTGAGTTTACGTAATTTCTGCATTTTTCCGTTCCGCCGTAACAAATTTTATCACTTGCCGCCACTATAATTCCGTTTCATCACGGATTCAACTTATTTTGTCATCTTTTTGACAAATTTTTATTTTTTCCTCGGCCTCCCGGCGCAAAAACCTGATTCAGCCGCCACTTTCAGAGATTCCAAGGCCTTGAACAACGTTCACGCTGCTCACCCGAGCAGACTCCTTTATCCTGCTTATTTTCAAGCGCTTATGGCTTATTTTCAAAGTTTTTTGCACGAATTTTATTGTTTGTTAAGCAATTTTGTGATATAGTGATAATTGACAAAATAAGCATTATATTCTATTACATTGAAAATTATTCTCCGAGAATGAAAAAACAAACATAATTGAAAGCTGTAAAAGGGTTTTTAATTCAATGTTTTGCTGATTCTTAAAAATTCTCAATGTACTGGAAAAAAATATCTTGGTTCTCAGTTACGACTGCCCAGAGCCGAATTTTTCACCCGCTTACAGTAAATTTGCGGAAATTAACAAAGTAAAAAAAATAAAAAAAAATATCCAAGTATGAAAAATTTAAAAAACTTTGCAGCTGCAGCCATCATGATGGTTCTCTGCGCCGCCCTGAGTGTATCTTTTGTTTCTTGTTCAGGTTCTGATATGGATTTGAATGAGCGTGAGACACCCATCAAACCCGAAGTAAGCACAAAAGTGGACGATACTTATATCAACCACGACTGGGCTGAAAAGGAAAACAGTTTTGTGGACGAAGCAACTTCGGTTACTAAGTACACAGACCTAGGCCAGCAGAAATCTTTCGAGATTAAGCTGCCTGCTACAATCAACTGGACAGTTGAAGAAGTACTCCGTGCATCTAAGACTTTCAACGCCGCAGAGGTAACTCTTGGCGAAGAAGTTGAAGACATTGTTGATGAGAAGTCGCTCCGCGATACTCTCGTTTTCAGCCACGACAGAGTTATCACTGAAAAGTTTGCCGAGACTTCAATTGAGATGAACACACGCTGGTTAAACGGCCATGTATTCATCGCAGGCGAAAAATCTCAGCTTGCTTACGTCAGCATTGACTCTGTAAAAGCAATGCCGGAGCAAACAATTGTGAAGTTCATCGAAATGACCGACGAAGCCAATAAGATTGAACGCGATTCTTTCTATATGCCCCACAAGGCATACTACACGGAATATTCAATCCGTGGAAAGAAAAACATCGTGAAAGACTTCACAGTTGCCGGAACTTTCTTGTTCAAACAGGAAAGTGAGGAGCCGGAAGAACCGGGAAAAGAAACAATCGAAGACGCTGAATATGTAAATCGTTGGTTCGACATGGACGAGAAGAAGTCTTACATGACTTTGAATTGCACATGGAATAACGGTGAAAAAGAACAGTTAACTTTCTGGGTTTCTATGCCTTTTGGTTGGGAATTCCCGAAAGAATGGTCTAAGAACGTCTCTACCGAAGGTCCGTCAAAGTTTGTCAGCCTTGTTCAGGATGCAAATCCGAGCATGACTGAATTTACTGAAGTTAAGAATACGAACGAAACAAACGGTATGGAACACGGTATCGTGTACCGCCGCAAAATTTCGTCAAAAACTAACTTCAAATTCACAGATTTCGACGAAATCTTAAGTTCTTTCCATCACGAATCTTATATCAAGATTAATGGCAAGGACTTCCAGTTCTTGAGCCCGAGCGAGTCTATCGCACAAGGCGTTCACGCTCAGAATACGACTGCAAACGGTAACATCTCAACCGAGAAAAATACCGTTAAGGCAGAAATCACTTTCAACCAGCAGCTCTTCCACGCTTCTGGCATTGTGAACATTCTCCGTGAAGTAAAACAAGAACCGGTTGACCCGACCCCGGACCCCGATCCAGATCCTACTCCTGACCCGGAACCTGAAAACCCGACACCCGACAATGAAACTATTCCCAGCGAATGGGGAGAAATCACCGGCGTTGTTGGCGTAACACGAATTGTGGAAACTATCGGTAACAACGACTACTGGCACACTTGTCTGACTCTTCGGACAACTAAAGGCCAAATCCGCGTTATCGACAAGAACTGGAAAACCGTTACCAACGCGTTCATGAGCTTTGACCAGATCTACGATGACAATCGTATGACCTCCGGAGCTTATCGCAACGGGACGGTGTACCCCGCAATGGTTACAATCGACGGCAATGGTTGGGTGTACACCGCTGAAACTAAGACAGGGATCAACTTTGCAGTCAATATGACTGACCAGCGTGCTGTTACCGGTGGAATCAAAAGCTTCACCAAAGACAACACCGCAAAGCCGACCCCGTTGGTACAGTACAACAGCGAATTCAAAACAGTGAACGGTAAAAAGATTCTGACCGTGACCTGTTATAACGTTGACGACAAAGTAACTGATATTTTCACAATCAATTGCATTCCGTCAGCAAATTAAGAATCAAAAAAAAACAAACAAATTAAATAACCCGTCCCGGCCCCCTAAAAAGCCGGGACACAATACTTACAATTATGACAACTTCTAAATTCAATACAGTAGTTATTGCTGCCATTGCAGCTGTTTTCTCATTTGTTTTCGGCGTTAACAATGCTAGCGCCCAGTCATTAACCCAGAGCGAACTCGATAGCTTGAATGTTCTTAATTTAAGAACAATACAAGCATCTATCTCAGATAAAACCCATAAAGACTTCAAATGGGTATCTGAGGGCCAGAAAACTTCAAATAAAATTGAAGTAACTAACCGTACCGGTATCTTAATTGGTGCTGAAGGCGGTTATAACTTCAATCACGGCTATGAAGCCGGTTTGAAGATCGGATATCAGGGAGCTTTTGGATTAAGACAATTCGCTCCCGAAGCCGCTGCTTATGCAGGTCAGGTAAAAGTTGACGGACAAAGCTACACAACATATGGCGTGGAAGCTCGTGCTAACTTTGAATTCGGTAGCGATGCTATCAAATTCTTTGCAGGCCCAACCGTTGGTTATAAGTATTTTACAGTCGATACGGGCGTTATGTTCGACGACGAGCAAAGAAACCATAACCAGCATTCCAACGCCTTTACAGTAGGCGTAAATGGAGGTCTGAAAATAAAAATCGGACACACCACAAAGAGACCGACTGTTTCTTTGTATGGAAAAGACGGACAAAAACATGCTAAAAAAGCATACACCGTTAAAAATCCGATTTACCTGACTATTTCCGGTTCTTACCGCGCTTATAACGTGGATAAACCGGGAAATGTTACGGTGAAAGTTCAGGAAACAGGCATCAAAGCTTCCCTGACTTTCCTGTTCTAAGTCAGGAATTTTTAAGTTATTATTCTATCTCGAGATATACAACGGCGGGGGCTTAGGCTCCCGTCGTTCCTTTTTAAATCTTCCCCGTCATTTTTCCCCTTTGTTACCATTCTTCACACTCCCTGTCTTTATCTGCCCTTTCTTTCCTGCTATTATTCGCCCGTCCTGCTCTGTTCCCGTCATTATCCGGCTTGACCGGGGCACCTTCAAAACATAAATAAAAACTGTCATTATCCGGCTTGACCGGATAATCTATGCCACAGAGTATCATTTTATCTGCCGTCTATTGCCTTCCCCGCCGGGCATTGACTCACCAGCCGGGTATGCTTCACTCGCCGGGTGCGGCGATACCGGATAATCCACTCCTCCCGCCGCAGCCTCTCCCATTTCCCCTGAGACATTTGTCTTGATTTTGTCAAACATTAACGGAATAAATTCCGCAAAATCCGATTGTTACAATTTCGTTAAAATTATAAATATCGCCTTTTTTGCACAAGTTTTTATTGTAATTTGCACAAATCTGTAATATACTAAAAATCGACAAAATATACATTATGTCATCGTACAATGTTGTATATAATTAGGAAGGTAAAATAAAAGGGTGAAAACTTATATTTTATTTACTGGTCCGACTCACGATAGTTTCTGAACCGCAAATTCGGAAACCCTGCACTCTTGGCCCGCAAAGCCGAGTGTCTTTTCATTTTAAAAACAAATAATAATAACAAATAAAATCCTTTTAAAAATGAAAAAGTTAATCAATCTCGCAGTTGCAGTCATCATGATGACTCTCTGCACCGTGATTCTCGGAGCTTGCTCCGGCAGTGAAATCGAAGGCGACCAACCCGTTAGACCGGTCGACCCGACAGTAGATGAAGTGTTGCGCAACAACTGCACCGAAAATGTAGTTAACACCTACACTTCAGACAACGCCGAAATCAAAACCCGTTCCGTTGTTGTCCCGCAGGGCAATTATGAGGCTCTGATTTCAGCCAAATCCGTTCACCAGTTCATCGTTGACATCCTGTATAAGGAAGATGTTCCGGTGAAACAGGATTCCGTTGCTTACACCGTGACCAACACGGTTAAAGGCTACGGACTGAAAAAGACCCGTTTTGCCCGCTCGGTCAAAGTTTTTGAAACCTGGAAAGAAGAATCAAAAACTTTGGAAGACGGCCGCGTTGTCCGCGCTTACACCTTTAACGGTGAACAAGGCGGCGAAGTCTTCAAGCTCTCAACCATTGATGAACAGACTTGCTCAGACGAGTCTGTCACCATTCAGGGAGCAACGTTTGAAGACCTCTGCAAAAACCACTGGACCGACCGCAAATTGGTCAAAGTGGAACCTGTTTATTTGGAGCAGGATTCCGCAGACTACAAGTGGTATCGTATAGATTTTATCTTTAACGATGCTCTTGCTTACGGAACCGATTCCAAAGGCACCGACAACCGCAAGGTCGAATTCACCATGCACGGCGAAAAAGTCTGGATTGCCAAGGAAGGCACTAACCCGCCGATTCCTGACGATCCCGAAGAAGTGATTGCCTACACCGCCAAAGAGAAAGGTTTTGAATTCGTCAAGGATTCAATCTCAGCCGAAACCGGCCAAAAGATTACCGTATCCAAGGCTTGGATTCAGTTTGAAAAACTCCTCTCCACCGGCGAAACCAAACTTTCTTACCGCCCTGAAGTATTGCTTTATTGCCGCGTTGACACCCCGGCAATTCAGACTCCGGTTAACGTTTCTGATTTTGAAATCAAAAACCTGGAAGCTGAAAAATACAGCAAAATTGCATACGGAGATAAGGAAGAAAGAGGTAAAAACGTCTTCGTTCAGAAGTACGGCCAAAAAATGACCACAAAAACCAACAAAGCGCAATTCATTTTCGATGGCAAATCCGAAGAAGCAACCTGCGTTGACTCGCTCGGCATTGAACACCAATTTGAATTCCGCACATGGGACTTTGTGGACCTTGGCACCAAACTAACAGACATGGAACCGCAGGACGGCAAAGAACGCAAATTGCTGACGTCAACCATTTCAGCCACCTTTAACAAACGCAGCACCGAATACAAAGGCGAAGCCGAGTTGATTAAGCTGAAAGACGGCCAAAAGAAAGCCGGCATTGACATCATCAACGAACGTCCGAAAATTGACGGCGACAAAGTGGTTATTGAGTTTGATAAGGAAAACAGATATAACGATGGTTCGAAAGACACCATCTTCAACCTGACCTTTGACCCGAACTACCGCGTGACCGTTGAAGACCCGATTGCCGTTAAAAACCGCGACTACGCTCGCAAGAGCAACGAAGCGGTGAAAAAACTGGTGAAGAAAGAAAAAACCGAAGTCGGAACTTTCACCTGGCAGGCTTGCCAATATTCAAACACCTTTGAATATGTCGGCTTCAACAATGCTTTACAGGCCTATGTACCTGAAAGCGTGCTGTACACCGACGAAGACGGCTTGTCAGACGAAGTGAAGATTCCGGCATGGACTCTGAACTGGGTTAAATTTGCAAAGAGCAGCAAAAACGAGGGCGACACGGAAAACCAGATGTATAGTGACACGATTCATTATCAGTTCAAGCTGGCTGAAACCGTTACCCCGATTAAGCCGAAGCAGCTGCTTCGCGCAACTCTGAGCGGAAGCGACCCGACTGACCCCAGTGCCATCCGTTATGAATATGGCCCCAAAGCTTACAAAAAAGTTGATGCACAGACTATCTTCGTTTATCGTGATAAATATGCGATTTATGATGACGGAACCAAGAAAGAAATTGGTCAGGTAGGACACAATGTTACTTTCTATGTAACTTCTCCCACCGATCAAGAAATCGTGGTTGACAATCTGAACATCAGCAAACTTGACCCGAGTTTCGGCAGCAATGTCAAAGGCAACGTTACCACGGACGGTCCGTACACCATTACGAACTACACCAAGGAAGCCGTTACCAAAACGCAAAAGTCAAATCAAGTTTTTGTAGGCCACAGCCAGGAAATCATCTACACCGACAAATTCGGTCAGGAGGTTGATTTCAATGTATTCGAATGGCAGTTCTCTGAAGTCAGCGGTATTTTCAGTGACTTGGCAAACGACGGTAACTATCAACGCAAGCTGTTCACTTCCACGATCAGCGGACGTTTTGTTGACGCAAACAATTACGTCGGCAAGGTTATCTTCAAAAAGTCTCAAACCGGTGGCGATGACAAAGACATCTCTTATTATATCTATTCCGACAAAGGAATGAGAGAGGTCGGCGACAGCACTTATACCTATATGACCCAGATTCCCGTTTACAAAGACGGCAGCAAAGGTGTCAGCAAGGAAATAGGTGTCAACATTGGCCGCAAGGCACAGGCTCCAGCTAAGCAAGTGAAAGAAGTCACAGACTTCAACATCACTGAAAGCTCTCCGAGCACAGGAAGCAAAACTTCCAACGGCAAAACCAGATATAACAAGGGCTTCAAGATCGAAGGTTACAGCACCAGCTATACCACTCGTTCAAACAAAGTTACTTATGTATTTGGTTTTGAGAGCGAAGAAGCTGTTTACATTGATGAATTCGGTCACGAAGAAGCCATGAAGCACAGCGATTGGAGCTTTGTAAACAAGAACATCAAGAGCGAAGCTCTTTCTGATCAGGACGGTTACAAACGTTACAGCTCTAATTCGACTATCGAAGCAAGCTACAACGGTGTTAAAACCACTTTGATCGGCGAAGCAGAACTCAAAATGAAAACAGCGAAAACACTGAAGAGTGTTGAGTACGGAAACCACGGAATTGACTTTAAGTCAGGCAACACTTGGAATGCATGGCAGGAATACACCAAAATCTATTCCGACAACAGCCGTGAAAATGCCAAGAAATCAGTTGACTTGAACTATATTGTCAATCCGCAGGCATCCAAGGACCAAATCGCCAGCGAAGCAAATGCGCCCTACACAGGTTTAACCCCTGGCAGCAGTAATTCAACCACCCGCAGCGGCGGCCAGAACATTACTGTCACGACAACAAACACGGTTTACACCGAAAACTACACCATTTTCAACGATACTTATACCGCCGTTTCTGAAAAGGCCGTATACAGCGAAGTTGAAGACGGCGTCGAAATCAAGTTTAACTTCGACTTTGTAGAAATCGGAAACGTGGCACACAGCAGCGACAACTTGAGCAATGCAAACCAGACTAAGGTTGTGGACGGTATCACTTACGATATCCATGCACATACCGGCGTTTTGGGTTACAGTGTTGCTTCCAAGAATTTCACTGCCACCTGCTACACCAACGTGTTAGTTGCCCAGCCGGTTAATCCGAACGTTCCCGAATCTTGGGGACGCGTGAAAGGCGTAGCCGGACACACTCTGGTCTTCGATCCTGACTTTGGCACTGACGGACGTTTCCGTGACTGCTGGGTCATCAATTTCGAAAACGGCAAATGGGTTGTGCTTGACAACGATTGGAATGACACTTCTTCTTTCTTCGGATGGGACAAGTGCTACAACGACAATCGTTTGCGCAGCGCTGTCAAGTTTGATGACGGAACTTACTTCCCCTCAACCTGCACCATTGACGGTACCGGTTGGAGCTACGTCGGAGAAAAAATCGGCGGCGGTTCTAAAGTTGTTGACATGTCTCAGCAAAGAGCTTTGTTAGCAGGTATTAAGAACTTTACCGGCGATTCAACCGCAGAGGTTACTCCCGAACGCGGCGGCTGGGGACAGGCTTCCGGCAACACGCTGAAAGTGTACACTAAGGATGGCCTTTTGGTTAAGACCATTATTACGAAATAAATAAAAGTTTAACCCCGCCCGCTTTAACCGGCCGGCGATAAAAGATTTTACCGATATGAACAAAAGGAGGATGCCGCCGTTTACCGGCCGCATCCTCTGAAATCCTGACAACGGCGGAGTACTTATGTCTCCGCCGTTTTTTTATGCCTTTCCGCCTGATAACAAAATTTTCCGAACTTTTAGACTAAAATAAATCTTTTTTACAATTTTAATCAGCTGTTAACCCCTTATGCTATATAAAAAAAGATATATTTTTGCAAAATAATGCTTGCTTTATTGAAAAACTTAGTGTATATTTGGACAAAATTTGAGTTTTTTATCTAACTTTTGGAGTTAAAAAATGAGCAACAAACTTTTATTGGCGGCTTCGGTGTTTGCAATTTCTTTATCCCTTGCAAACGCGGCATCTGCCTCTTGTGACGGCCCTTATCTGGCAGTACGCGGCGGCGTGACCAACCACAGCCTCGGCGATAAAGATGAGAACGTTGCTACAGACAAAAAATTAGACGTAGATGACAACGCCATGATGTTCAGCGGCGCCATCGGTTACCGCTGGGGATACTTCCGCGTTGAAGCAGAATATGTCTATCGCGAAGATACGGACGATTCCAACATCAAAGTAACTCCGGGTATTCATTCGGTTTTCGTTACTCAGCGCTCGGCGGAATTTTCCTCTGAATCATACATGGCTAACGTTTATTGGGATTTGTCTCCTTACACCATGTTCACCCCGTATATCTCCGGCGGTTTGGGTATCACCCGTCTGGAATACACTTTCAAAAATACCGGCTTGCCGAATGTTGAATATAAAGAAGACAATTTCACCTGGTCTGTCGGCGCCGGTTTATCGGCTCAGGTAACCACCCGCTTTAACATTGATGTCGGTTACCGCTACTACGATATGGGCGAACTGGCCGACGGTGACATTCACAACCATGAAGTCTATGGCGGTCTCCGCTACGTTTTCTAAACCATTCCCTCAGGAAACCAAAGGCCTCTTCTCGAGGCCTTTTTTAATATCAAACATAAATGCAAAATTTAAAAAGTACATACTGACAGAGCAGTCTCTGAGAGAAGACACTAGCTTATCACTTAAAGGATTGAACCAGCGACCCCGCCAACATATACCAGCCGTCCACCAACACAAAGAAAATAACTTTAAACGGCAGCGCCAAAACGGTCGGCGGCAGCATCATCATACCCATGGACATCAGAATTGAGGCAATCACCATATCAATCACCAAAAACGGAATAAAGATAAGAAAACCGATTTCAAAAGCCCGGCGCAGTTCGCTGATCATAAATGCCGGAATAGCCACTTTCAGCGGCGTGGCCTCAATCGATTCGGCCGGCTTTTCTTTCGCCAGATCGGTAAACAGCAGCAAATCCTTCTCCCGCGTATTGCGCACCATAAATTCTTTCATCGGCGCAGCTGCTTTCTCCAGCCCTTCGGTAATCTCCAGCTTTTCTTCATACATCGGCTTGATACCCTCGTCCCACACTTTTTCAAAAGTCGGCGCCATGATGAACATAGTCAGAAACAAAGCCAGCGAAATCAGAACCATATTCGGCGGCGTCGAATTGGTGGCCAAAGCACTGCGGGTTATGGAAAAAACAACGATAATCCGGGTGAAAGAAGTCATCATCACCAAAATACTCGGCGCAATCGACAGCACCGTAATCATCAGAATGATGTTAAAAATCCGCGCGGTTGCCGAACCGGTAGGCTGATCCTGCACATTCAGACTGATGGTCTGCGCCGCGGCTGTGCCGACGGCAATAAAACTGAAAAACAAAACCCACAGGGCAATTCGCGTTATTTTTCCCGACATTTACTTTTTAGCCTTCTTACATTCTGTCGTTTCCAGCAACAGATTTTGATTTGCTCCCAGTAGCAACAGATATTCGGTCTGGTCTTTTTTCACCAGCACAACCGAATTGCGTGCGTCAATCCGGCGGATTTCTTCAATTTTCAGGCGCTGAGTATCCTGAAGTTTTTTGAAAAACCGGTTTTTGGCACCGTGCAGCTCACAATACTTGAACAGCCATAACGTCAGCAACAACAGCCCCAAAACAAAAGCCAGAGCCAAAACGGCTTTTAAAATCATAATCCATTCCATTGCGTTTTCCTTACCGGTCATTCACCAACACGAAACTAGCATATTGTAATTTAAATGGCAATATGCTAGCTTTTGCCCTATGAACAAAGAAAACAACGACAACCAGCCCCGCCGCGGCGCCGGCGATCTTCAGTCCGTAGCCAAAAGCATTATGCCTTTGGCCCGCAGCATATTGGGCAAAAAAGGCTTTGTCGAAGTGGATATTCTGACCGACTGGAGCGGCATTGTCGGCGAAGAACTGGCGGCTTACACCCTCCCGCAGAAAATAGACTTCAAACCCAATCAGAAAAACAACGGCATTTTGCACCTGATGGTGCCCAGCGGCGCCTTTGCTCTGGAAATTCAGCACCGTGAAAAATTTATCCTCCAAAAAATAAACACTTATTTCGGCTACAATGCCGTTTCCGGGCTGAGAATCATCCAAAACGCTTCCGTCCCGCTGCAGGAGCTGCTGCCGAAAGAACCGGCCCGCCGAAAACTTGTAACCGCCGCGGAAGAAAATTATATAGAAGAACTGACAGATGAAATTAATCATCCCGAATTAAAAGAAATTTTAATAAAATTAGGGCAAAGTGTATTCACCGATAATAATCTAAAAGAGAAGTAAGGTCATGAAATTTGAAGATATCGTCAAAAAAGTAAGTTCTTTTGTTGCTGCATTTATTGTTTTTTTCATTGCCGCCGGCATGTATCTGAGCTGGAAAGGCTTTGTCATGCAGCCCGACGGCCGCATCGTTTTGGTCAAACAGGCCAATGCCGCCATATTTGATGACGAGGCGGAAGAAGACATTGCCCAGCCGCTCGATTCCAAAATTGCCCTCTCGCTGCCCAAAGGCCCGGTCTTGGGCTCGGCTGAAGCGCCGTTGACTTTATATGAATTTTCTTCTTTCGGCTGCACCCACTGCTCAGATTTTCACCTCGGTACACTGCCCAAACTGGAAGCCGACTATATCAAATCCGGCAAATTAAAAGTTATTTTCGTAAATTTTCCGCTTGACCGCAAATCAATGCAGGGAGCGATGATTTCCCGCTGCATTCCGGCAGCCAACTACTATGACTACGTCAAAACCGTTTTCAAAAATCAGCGGGAATGGGGATTTTCCACCCGCAGCGAACAGATTCTCGCCGACTATGCCGCCCATAACGGCATCAGCAAGGCCAAGGCTTTGGAATGCCTGAAAGACGACGCCGCGGCAACAGACATTATTGAAGTCCGCCAACAGGCCATTGACCGGCTGAAAATACAGGGAACTCCGTCTTTTCTGCTCGTTTCCCCCGGCAGCCGCGAGGTTATCAAAGGCGTTCCCGGCTATGCGTCCTTAAAGGCTTTGCTTGATAAAAAGTTACCTAAAACGGCACAAAATTAACAAGTAAGTAACGATTTTTGTTTATAGTGAGGAACTAATGAAAAAGATTCCTGACGATATTAAGCAAATGGATGAGCGCATCCGCAAGCTTAAAGCCAAAGAACAGCGGACCCGGGAAGAAAAAACCGAATCCCAGTTTGCCCACGCTGCCAAAGTTGGCTTCCGTATCGGGGCAGAATTAATCTCCGGGGTGATTGTCGGCGCCGGCATCGGCTACCTGCTAGACATCCTTTTCGGCACCCGCCCCCTGCTGCTGATTATTTTTCTGTTCCTGGGCGGTGTTGCCGGTTTCTTGAATGTTTACCGCTTTGTCAAAAGCATGGAAAAAGAGCAGGAGTAACACATGTCGAACCCTATGGAACAGTTTGTCGTCAAGCCGATTATCCCGATTAAAGTCGGCGACATTGACATCTCTTTCACCAACTCTTCCCTGTTTATGGTTCTGGCGGTCGTCCTTTCCACGCTGATTTTTGCGTTCTGCCTGCGCCGGCGCAGCATTATACCCAGCGTTTCACAGTCAATTCCCGAAAGCATATACGGTTTTATCGCCAGTCTGATTAAAGAAAACATCGGACCGGAAGGACTGAAATATTTTTACCTGATTTTTACCATTTTCCTGTTTGTCGCTTTCGGCAACGTTCTCGGCCTGTTTCCCTATGCTTTTACCTTTACGTCGCACCTGGCAGCCGTCGGCGGCTTGTCCGTCATTGCCCTGTTGTTTAACATCGGTATCGGCATCAAAAAGAAAAAACTCGGCTGGCTGCGCACTTTTATGCCCAAGGGAATCCCCTTTGCTCTGGCACCGCTGATTATTCCGATTGAAATGATTTCGTTTTTATCAAAACCTTTCAGCTTAACCGTCCGTTTGGTTGCCAATATGACCGTCGGCCATATCATGCTTAAAATCATCGCCGGTTTTGTCGTAACTTTAGGCTTTTTGGGGATTGTACCCCTGGCCTTTGACGCCTGCATCATCGTCTTTGAAATTTTCATCGCCCTGCTGCAAGCGTTTATCTATACAGTCTTAAGCTGTATCTATTTAGGCGACGCATTGCATAGTCACTAAAAAATATAATTATGTTAATCGTTTGTAAAAATTAAAAATGACAAAAGGGGTCAAAAAGTGAGACCGCTGGTAAGAATTAAGGGACGTTAAAGCGAAACGTGCAATAAAGATACGTGAGCATCTGACAAACCCGCTGATTCCGTACGAAGCAGCCATTATATGACCTCAAAAAAGGAGAAAGAAATGGAACCTATGGCTTATATCGGCGCCGGCATGTGCGCCTTGTCAATGATGGCCGCCGCCTGGGGCGTATCTCAGGTCTGGACGACAATTATTTCTATTGTCGGACGCAACCCGCAGGTTAAAAAAGATGTCGATATTTACGGCTGGGCCGGTTTTGCCGCCGTTGAAGCTATCGCTCTGTATGCGCTGGTTATCGCTCTGGTTATGCTGACCGGCAAATAGTTAAACCTCTCAGGCAGCGGTTTTCCGTTGCCTGAGGTTTGCTTGTTTAATAAGGAGTTAGGGCAATGCCTCAATTAGATACCTCAACTTTTACCTCGCAGTTGTTTTGGCTGGTCGTCTGCTTTTTCAGCATGATGTTCATCATGTCCAAATTCATTATTCCCAAAATTGCGGATATTATGGAACAGCGGCAGCGTAAAATCGACGGTTATCTCAACAAGGCGGCCGACCTTAAGGAACAAGCCGAAGCCGCTTTGCGGAAATATCAGAACGCTTTGGCCGCCGCCACTGAAAAAGCCGACAAGTCGCTGGCCGACACCAAAGACGAAATGAACCGTCTGATTTCCGACAAACAAAGCGAACTCGAAGCCCGCCTTCAGAAAAAAATCAAAGAAGGCGAAAAAGAAATTAATGCCGGCAAAGAAGAAGCCCTGAAACAAATTAAAGCCGTTTCCGAAGACCTGGCACTTGACGTCATCAAAAAAATCGGAATTTCAGGCATTAAGGCTTCCGACATTAAGGCCGCAATTAAAGATTTGGAAAACTAAGGTGCAAACATGGCAGTAGAAGCAGCAACCCCAGGCAAAGAAATTATTGACGCCACTCAAAATGCCGTAATCGAAGCGGCGGAAAATGTTGCCAACATCATTGACAACACCGCGGCCGAACTGGACGGACACCACGAAGTCTTTTACCAGAGTGCGGAATTCTGGGTCGCCATGGCATTTGTTCTTGTCGTTGCCGCATTGGCCCGGCCGATTGGCAGAACCGTCGTCGCCCTGCTCAAAAAACGCATCGCCCGCATCATTGCACGCATCAGAGAAGCGTCCGCCTTGCAGGAAGATGCCCAAAAACTGCTGGCCGACTATGAAAAGAAATTCCTCAATGCCGAAAGTGAGGCGGCCGCCATTTTAAAAAAAGCCGAAAAAGAAGTTGACTATTTCAAAACCGAAAGCTTAAGCAAACTGGAACAGGATATGCGCCAAAAGGAAAAAGACGCGGAAGACCGCCTGACCAGCGCCAAAGAAAAAGCCTCGCAGGAAATTGCTTCCCTGACCAGCGAGTTGACCATCAAAGCAGTAAAAAAAGCCGTTGCCAAACATTTGGACAAAGCAGCACAATCAAAACTGATAGATAATTCAATCGCCCTGCTGAGCAAACTTAAATAAACTGATGAACAAAACCCCGCCGGATGAAAACGGCGGGGTTTCTTAAAGCGGAAGACCAAACCTTCATCTTATTGCTCAAAGATATCATCATTGGCCTAACCGCCGCTGCCGCGAAACAGGACAAGAGGTTTTAGATCTTTCCTGAAGTCGGGACAGCTTTTTCCAACTGGCTTTTCCTTAATTGTCCGGAGAATTTATCGTCAGCCGCACGTCAAGCCCGTAATAATTCAGCAGTTTGCCTATATCGTGGTTTGCCAGGGTCGTTTTGCCGGTTTCTATGTTGTTCAGATTTTTGATATGAATGCCGGTCTTTTCGCAAATCTCGCTCGGCTTGAGTTTCTTCTGACAGCGCAGCGATGCCAGATACAAGCTCAAAATCCGCATAATGTTCACGGACATGTTATCGTCTCCTTCAAAGGAGATGGTTATTGATTCAAACATTTGTAGCTCCTGTTTTGTTATTAGTAAAACAAAACCACCTTTTTAGCAAAAGGTGGAGGAGCTGAAAAACCGTAACTGCACGGTCAGTCTTATTCGTCCGCAAGCGGCTTAGTTCGACCACTCCTCCTCAACGGAGGATATTACAGTTAAGATGTTTTTCAGACACCACAACCGGTCTCCCGGCTGCGAGAACTATCTTAAAAGATAATTTTTATTTTGCAAGTTAAATATTCCGAACGCATAACCGGAGTATCCCAAAAAACGAGATAGAAAATAATGGATTATCCGGTCAAGCCGGGCAATGACAGAAAGGGGAAAATGTCAGAAAATGACACAAACAAGAAAGTAATGGCCTTTGTTGTTGTCATACTCAGGCTCGACCGGGGCATCTGAAAAACAAGACATAAAGTGGTGGATTGCCCGATCAAGTCGGGCAATGACTGAAAGGGGAGAGTGTCGGGAAATGATGTTGAGGGGTGCGGGCAATGACATAAATAGCGCAATGACAGAGAGAGGAGAATGTCAGGTAATAACAGTGAGGGAATCAAGCCGGATAATGACGGTTTATTGTGTTGTCATACTTAGTTCGGATTGCCGAGCAAAGTCAGAATCGCCCGGCGGGTTTGGGGATTTTTCTGGCGATAGGCATTAAACAGCTGACATTCTTCTTCGCTGATAATCAGGTGGTCGGAAACCTTTATGCCTGCAAAGAAATCAATTATGGAGATATCAAGAACATCAAGAATTTTTAAGAGGCGGGAACAGGATATCCGGTTTATGCCGGCTTCATATTTTTGAATTTGCTGGAAAACAACGCCGATTTCACGGGCCAGTTTTTCCTGGCTTAAGCCCCTGCCTTCACGGAGCTGACGAAGTTTTTTGCCCAAAGATTTATCAGTCTCGCTCACTATCACTTGTTTTATTCCTAACCAACACCGCGTTAAGGCGGCCGGAGAGCTGAGAAATCATATCTATAGAAATGACACTTTAGTCTTTAAGCCTAAGCTCTGAACATACACTAAAGTCTCCCCGACCGATAACAAGTAATAATCCCGGTCCCGGCTTTCAAGTCAGCCGTCGGCGGCCGGCGCCGCTATAGATAAAAGAGCTTCTCAGGGCTCCGCGTTTAATCGCACAGCAAAAATACTGCTGTTCGCAATAATTATAAGTTTTTTTATTTTTAATGCAAAGGGATTTGACTAATTACACCCCGGCAAATTATTTTATCTGGGTAGCATTATATGACATATTCTCATCAATATAATGGCGGATGTTGTCTCCGAAGGTCTGCTTGATGTAAGATGTCAGTTCCGAAGGCTTTTCTTTAAACTTTTCAGCCTCAGCCTGAGCCTGCAAAAGTTCTTCGATTTTCAGTTTCTTTTCTAGGTAGTCGCGTTTTTCCGCCGCAGAGGCAACACCGTGCACCGAGGCAATGTTAAACAAGATATGCGCCCGGTACAAATCTTTGGTGTACATGGTTCCCGCTGCCAGAATATTGCCCAGCTCAATCATGGCGTCAACATTTCCCTGATTGGCGGCATAAGTAAAATATTTAACGGCGTTGCCGTAGTTTTTGGTAATGCCCAGACCGTTCAGATACATATAGGCAAGCAGATATTCGGCGTCGGCATATTTGACGTTGGCGGCTTCGCGCAACAGAACAACGGCTTTTTTATAATTTTGTTCAACGACCAAACCTTTGAAATAAGCATAGCCGAGCATAAACTTGGCGGTCGGGTTTCCGGCTTCGGCTGCGGTTTTCAAAAGCTGTATGGCCTCCCGCGGATTATTCAGCGACGAATTTTTGGTCAGATAGATAAAGGCCAGATTAACCGCGGCTTCCGTATTGCCGAGTTTGGACGCTTTGTCAAAAAGCTGCGCCGCTTTGGTAAAATTCTTTTCCGTACCGATGCCGCTGAAATACAAACTGCCCAGATTATTAACCGCAATGGGGTCGTTTTGCGCCGCCGCCATATTATAGTAGGTAAAAGCTTTTTTATAATCGACCGGAACACCGTCTTTCCCGTAGAGGTACATATAGCCAAGACTCAACTGCGCATCGACATCGCCCTCTTCGGCCTGGCGGGTAATGCGCTGAACAAAAGTTTCTTTGCGCTCGTTCGGCAAAGCGGTCAGTTTCGGCTTGTCTTTTTTCAGAAAGGAAAAATCCATAAACGAAAAAATGCCTTTGTCTTCATTGTCTTCGGCTTTGGGGGTTTCTTCAGCTTTGGGCTCTTCCGGCTTTTTCTCTTTGTCAAGAACAATGCCGTCCGTCAGCGACAATACCCCCTTGCCTCCGCTGATTTCTTCATCGTTCAGTTCAAACTGGGCATAAGCCGAAGGACTGACAAGAGCCAGAGCCGTACAAAGAAACAAAAACTTTTTCATTTAATTCTTACCCTCGATGATAATTTTTTCGATTGAACAGAATTCCGCTTTTGCCCCGGGTCTGCTCATACAATCGGCATTCCTGTTCAAAAACGTCCTGCTCGTTCCGGCGGCGCGCGCTGTCGGCCTGGTTATATTTATCATTATAATCATCTGACAGCCTCCCCGGTATAGTAGCACGATAACGGGGACTTACAAGAAAATAGTTCAACATTGCAAAACTTTGCAGTTCCGGCGGAGCATCCGTAAATTCGCGCTGCTGGTCTATTGCCTTATAAGGACGGACAATAAAGTTATTGCGGATAAAGTTTTCGGCCTCGGGAGTTACCGGCGCCGCATTCAGCGATTGCCCGGTCTGATAAATTTCTTTTTGCAGCCGCCGGCGTTCTTCAGCATCCGAAGTCTGGGCATATTCAAGCCGCAGGCGGCGGATTTTTTCTTTTTTCAGGCGGGTGTCTTTTTTTAAGGCTTTATCGAGAATAAACAGATTATAATCGTCTATTCCTTTGCGGTTGATTTTGCGAATTTCCCATTCCAGCCAGGTCTTTTCCCGCTCCAGACGGTTGCGGGCGTCAAAATCGCTTTGATCGGTGCGGTTAAATTCATCAATTTTTTCCCGCAGCTTTTCATACAGCGGGTGGCTGAGGCTGTCCGCCTTTTCCAAAAGCTGAACCTTAAACTGAATTTCAAAATACAGCCCGTCCTTTTTAAAACAGATTTTCTTGTCCCGATAATTTTTTTTATTTTCATAAAAAGAATTATCGGAAGCGGAACGGTTGGCCCGGAACTTGTCTTTGGTTTCAGCCACTTTAAAGCCGCTGGCCCGGGTGATTTTGGAAATAATCTTTTCAATCGAGTCATAAGTCGGCACGCTGATGGTGGCGCGCAGAACATCTTTCAGCCGCTCATGCACCGGCGTGAGTGCGGCGACGGAGCGCTGATAAGTCTTGCCTCCCCGGGGATGTTGCCGAGCCAGCGCAGCCAGCTCCTCCCGGTAAGCCTCGTCATATTTGCCGCCTTTCTGAATTTTGGCAACCGCACGGGCAACGTTCTTCATTCCCGGCATGGTAAAATACATTTTGCTTTCAGCCAAATCAATATCATCGGAAATGTTCGGATAAGTCAGAATCATTGAGTTATTCGGCGTCACATAAGTAAGCGAATAGTTTTTATCATCGACTTCGCCCGGTTCCAGGTCGTTTCGGCGGCAGGTCTGCGGTTCGCCGAGAACGCTTATCATTTCATAATAAAACTGTGCGTAAATTTCCATTGAATCGGCATAATACGAGCGAAGATAGTCTGCGGCTTCCGGCGTAATTCTGCCGTCGTGCTCCGCCCGGTCAATATAGTCAATTGCCTTGCGGTCAACCGACTTTTGCAAAACGCGGATGTCGCTGTCGCTTAAAGAGTAAAAAGCCGCTTTGCTGTCGGCATCGTCTCCGGCCAGCGGAGCGGTTACACCGCCGTCAAAAGGGTCAGTCTCACGAGGGCCTTCATTGATACGGGAGATTTCTTCGTTGTTTATTTCCGGATAATTTTCTTCCATGCGTATTCCCGAGCGCTTGTTTATCGGTTAAATTCTTCTTCTAATATATTCTATTTTCCGCAAAAATACAAGCAAACATAAAAAAAAGAGCGGCCAAAACCGCTCTTTTGCAGGAGATTTGTTAAAATCAGAACAATTTTAACACGGCCTGAGCAGCCTGAGAGGCCAAACTCAAAGAGTTAATTCCCAGTTGCTGACGAGTCTGCAAGGCCAGCATATTGGCCGATTCTTCATTCATATCCGCTAAAGTCAACTTATCGGAACCTTCTTCCAAAACATTAATCAGGTTTTCGGTAAAGTCTTCGCGGTTTTGGACAATCGAGTAGTTGTTGCCGAATTCGGAAGCCATATTCCGCAGTTCGTTAACGGCACTTTCAACCTCACTGATTGAAATATCTACCGCATTATTGCTTCCCCAATCCGTTACGCGAGAAATATTTAATCCCTTTGTACTGCCATCAACGCCCTGAATGGTCAGAGAAGAGGAGCGGTCTTCGTTAAAAATAACAGTCAAAGACTGGTCGGTGCCGCCCAGCAGGTTAATACCCTTGTATCCGGAATCTTTCGCCAGCTGGTCAATCTGATCCAACACATCATTAAACTGAGACACCGACTTGAGACGATTGGCATTGCCTGCCGTTGCACTCATTTTTGTACCACCGACTTCAAAGGAAATTTTAATTTCCTCGCCGTTCGCAGAACTGACTTTAAAAGCCCCGTCTTCAAACGCAACGGTGTAATTCGCTCCCAGAGCGGTGCTGTCAGCACCGAACTCCATTGCCTGCAAAACATCTTGAATTTCTGTAGCTGCATCGGTTCCTGATGTTTTGGCATCGGTTAATGTGACTTCTTCGCTTTTCGTTTCCCCGTTATAGGTTACCGTAATATTAAACTTCGTATTGGCGGCGATTTTTTCCGCATCATAGTCTCCGACAGAACCAGCAACCTTATTGGCCTCGTTACGGGCCTGATTGGCGACTGACTTAGCCTGCTGTACAAAAGTCGTAATTGCTTCAATGCCTTCATTAGCGGCTTTAATGGTTTGAACGCCCTGCCCCATCGAATCCAGCAGACCGCTCAAGTCGTTAGCCCGGTTGGTCAAAGACTGAGCCGTATAAAATGAGGAGGGATTATCCAAAGCCGAGTTCACCTTTTTGCCGGTGGACAGACGCTCCTGCGTTACATCCATCAGGCTTTGCGTATTTTGTAATGACAATAAGTTTGAGCGCATACTTGCGGTTAATGAAATATCAGCCATGTTAAATCCCTTCTTAATAATGAACAGACACCAAATCTTGCGGAGATATAATGGTATTTGCTTTGCTGTACTAAACTTATTATACAGTTAATAATTTTTCTCACTTTTTACAAGCAAAAAATACATTTACTAACAGTCTTATAGACAAAAACGAGCATATTGAATATGGTTACAAAAAAAAGAGCGGCCGAAACCGCTCTTTTGCAGGAGATTCATAAAAACTAGAACAATTTCAAAACAGCCTGAGCCGCCTGAGAAGCCAAACTCAAAGAGTTGACACCCAACTG
>ENA-OROK01001255-OROK01001255.1-human-gut-metagenome-genome-assembly--contig:-NODE-1255-length-25439-cov-8.072959_pt1 | contig 25439 bp, 17 predicted proteins | sample MGYA00242127_ERZ509046 | MGnify/ENA primary metagenome ERZ509046 (study PRJEB26280, sample SAMEA2338728) | human gut metagenome | biome: human gut; feature: human-associated habitat; material: faeces... | reverse complement strand
ATCATATACTGGTAAGTCTTTAAATGTATATGTCCAATTATTTTTTGATGTTACTACTTGGTCTGCTGCTACTTCTCCGTTCGCTTTTACTTGTAATTTGATTGATGTTATTGTATTTGCTCTTGCTGCATCACTATCCATGTTTGCCCATACTTTTGTTGCTGATACTTCTGTTTTGTCTGTTAATTTGCTTGGGTCAAATGTATTTGTGATTACTCCATTTTCAATTGATTTATTGTATAAATCTAATTTTGCTTTGTCTTTAACATTTGCTACAACTTCATCAATTGTATATGTGATTCTGTTTCCAGCTTTATCATATACTGGTAAGTCTTTAAATGTATATGTCCAATTATTTTCTGCTGTTACTACTTGGTCTGCTGCTACTTCTCCGTTCGCTTTTACTTGTAATTTGATTGATGTTATTGTATTTGCTCTTGCTGCATCACTATCCATGTTTGCCCATACTTTTGTTGCTGATACTTCTGTTTTGTCTGTTAATTTGCTTGGGTCAAATGTATTTGTGATTATTCCTTTTGCTTGGTCTATTGTTTTTACATATAAACCTAATTTTGTTTGGTCTTCAGCATTTGCTACAACTTCATCGATTGTATATGTGATTCTGTTTCCAGCTTCATCATATACTGGTAAGTCTTTAAATGTATATGTCCAATTATTTTCTGCTGTTACTACTTGGTCTGCTGCTACTTCTCCGTTCGCTTTTACTTGTAATTTGATTGATGTTATTGTATTTGCTCTTGCTGCATCACTATCCATGTTTGCCCATACTTTTGTTGCTGATACTTCTGTTTTGTCTGTTAATTTGCTTGGGTCAAATGTATTTGTGATTACTCCATTTTCAATTGATTTATTGTATAAATCTAATTTTGCTTGGTCTTCATCATTTACTACAACTTCATCGATTGTATATGTGATTTTATTTTCATTTTCATCATACATTGGTAAATCTGTAAATGTATGTGTCCAATCTTCATCTGCTGTTACTACTGCTTCATCTGCTACTTCTCCGTTTGCTTTTAATTGTAATTTTATTGAATCTATTATATTAGCTTTAGCTGCATCACTATCCATATTTTTCCATACTTTTGTTACAGTTATATCTGTTGCAGCCGTATCTTCTGTTGGATTTGTATCTTTTCCTCCTACTGTTGCAACATTTGATATTTTATTAGCTTTTAAAGAATCAATATTCTTTACTATTACTACAAATGATTTCGAAACAGTTCCTTCAGCTGGTACACTTATATTTTCCCATAATAGCATATCATTATTATCTGATATTTTTGCTCCTTCTGCTGAATTAGCTTTTAATTCTGTACCTTCTGGAACTTTATCACTAATAGTTGTTATTCCATCAACTTTTCCAGTATTATTTAATGTAATTGTATATTTAATTTCATCTCCAACTTTAGCAATTTCAACTTTTTGTCCATCTCTATTTATTTCACTTGTTTTTTCACTAGTTATTATAGCTGTATTTTCTTCATTGCTTTCTTCACCATTTGCAACAGCTATATTTGAAATTGTTCCTTCTATATTTTCATTTACTATAACTGTAAATTTAACTGAAGTTGTTTCTCCAGTTTTTACATCAACTAGCCATTTTACTCCTAAAATTTCTTCGTTTTCAGATTTAATTACTGTACCATCATTTTCTACAGATTCAAATGTAGTATTTGATGGTATTTTATCTGTTACTTCTATTTTTTCAACATCTTTTTTTCCACTATTTTTTACTGTTATTGTATATGTGATTTTTTGACCAGCATAAACAACATTTTTTCCAGCTTCTGTCATAGCTGTTTTTTCAACAGTAATATCTGGTGTTGTTGGTGATAATCTTGTTGCTGTTGAAGCAACTGCAACACTTGTTGGTGTCCACCAGTCCCAATAATCTCTAGAAACAAGTCTTTCTCTTTCTTCAACTCTTGTTACTGTTGTTTCTCCAACTTGATTTACATTAGCATCTGTTGTTACACCTGCTGTATTATTATTTGTTCTGTTTTCTGTATTATTTTCAGCATTATTAACAGTACCATTATTATTGGTATTGTTATTTGTTGTTTTATTATTGTCAACTACCGTTCCAGCATTTCCATCAGTATTTGGTGTTTCTGGATTATTATTTTCTGTGTTGTTGTTTTCTGTATTATTGCTATCTGTATTGTTATTTTCTATGTTTGTATTTTGATCTGGAGCTTGGTTATTATCTGAACTTGTATTTTGATTATTATTTTCAGTTTGGTTTACATCAGAAATTTGATTTCCACCAGCAGCTTCCGCATCACCTCTGTTTGCCAAGAATATTCCAACTGACAAACTAGCAACAAACAAAAGTACTATTGCAATAACTATAGCAACAATAGTTTTTTTGCTCAAGGTATTTGTATTACCTGCCATTTTTATTCCCCCTAAAAATTATTTTTATATTTCTTGTGCTTTTAATATAAGTCTATTTTTATTCCCGTTCGTGCATGTTATTAGTGTTACTTCTCTTATTAGTTCTTCTTTTGGTAATAATATGCTTACATCACTAGGGTCTGTTACAAAGATATCATAGATTGAGTATTGAATTGTTTGACCTTTTAAATCTGTCAATTCTACAATATCTCCTATCTCTAGTTTTTTTGTTTTTCCAAACATTGTTCCATCTTTGTTGTTATGACCTGCTATAGATAAATTTCCATAATCGTTTACATTTTCTCCCCAATATTTTATTATGGATAACTTCATTGGTTTTTTTGCACTCTCTGGGTCAATGTCCCCAATTTCTATAATAGGATATTCTATGTTTATTTTGGGAATTTTTACAATTCCAATTACATTATATCCTTTATAGTCTAATTGACTTTGTTGTTCTGACTCTTCATTATTTTCTGAAAAATCTATGTTACTAAAAGCTTCAACCACTTCTTGGCTTTCTTTTTCATTTATTTGATTACTACCATATTTATAAATTATCATGCCAATTACAATTATTGCTACTATTAATAACATATAAAAAATCATATTGTATATTTTTAACTTTATACTATTTTTCTTCATTTTTATTATTTAGTTTCTTCATTCTTATAAATACTACTATTAATGCAATTACTACTACTGCTAAAATAACTATTAATGCAATACTATCATATGTTATTGGTAGTCTTGTTGTTTCTTGTGTAACAACTTGTTCTTTTTTTACATTTGGTTTGTAATCTTCTTCTGCAGTTAAAAATTGAGCATCGAATGTAATATCTCCATTTTTAGCTACTTTCTTTAAATATACTATGTATTTATCTCCTGCTACTGATGTTTCTGGTTGTTGAATTTTTAAGTCTTCAACTTTTTGCCATTCAACATTTCTCATTATTGATGAGTATTGACGATAAAATTCTTCTGCTGTTTGGATTTTTGAATACATATCCATTTCGTCATATTCTTTATTCATTTTTTCTGCTAATTCCATTAATTTTGCATCTTCTGCAGATTCAGAAACTTTTACTCTTTCATAGTAATATGTTGATTTTTTTGCATCTTTGTCTGTTATTGATACTGTTCCAACTGATGCTGTTTCTTCAACTCCATCTATTGTTTCATTTCTTACTGCTATTGTTTTTTCTTCATTATCTGCTACGTCTACTGATATTCTTTTTGTTGTTTTTTCTACTAAATCTAAATTTTCCTTGGTAAAAGAGCTTCCTAAATCTACTTGAACTCCTTCTAGAATTAATTTTTCGTTTTCATCTTTGGCCCACATATAAATTGTTCCTGATTTTAATTTTTCATAAGTTTTAGCATTTAAATTTAATAATGCTGTTTGATTTCCTAACCCATCTGGGATTGAATTAATGTAAGATAAATCCATTTGTTGTAGATTATCTTTTTCTATGCTTGTAAAAGCATATTTGAAGTTTTTATCTGTGTAATCTTTTATATAAATGATATACTCATTTGGTTGAGAACTTACAACAGATATATTTTCATTTGTTGCTAGAACCACCATTGGTGTTACCGCTATAAATAGTATAATAGCAAGGGCACTCAATAGTTTGATGCTTGTTTTTTTCATCATATGATCCTCCCCTTTTAAAATATATTATTTTACGGCAACATTATATTATAAAGTTGCGATTTTGTAAATAGTTTTTCCAAAGTTTTCCTTATTTTTATGTTAATTAATGTAAAAAAACTCTTAATATAGCTTTTATTTCTATATTAAGAGCTTTTTTATTATTTTTCAATCCATTTTACTAAATCCATATTCGCACTATCTAATAACATTTCATTTTGAGGCATTACTCTAAATGAGTATCCATAATTTCCTCCTGAAGATAAGTCTATTTTAGCTACATAAAAATATTTTTTATTTTCATCTTCTTTTCCTTCCATTTTCATTGGAATTATTTTTACATCTTGCACAGTTCCATTTTCTAAGAATTTTCCATAATAAACCTCAACTCTAACAGAATTTGGATCTATATTAGGAAGTACAACAGAACATCTTGCTTCTATTGAAGTGCCTGCATCAACAGTAATATTATCTGCATTATTTTCAAGTTGTTCTATTTGAACATCTTTCCAACTTGCATACATATTTTGTTTCCAAGCATCGTATTCAGTAACTTTGTTTAAATCATTATAATATTTTTTAGTCAAGTTGCATAATGGCATATATAATTGATTTGTATAATCAACTAACATTCTTGCTGTACTATATTTTCCTCCTGTTGACATTATAGAATTTTTCATCAATTCCACCCAACCTTTAGAGATTCCATCTTTATCTTTATTATAATATGTTGGAATTATTTTATTTTCTAATGTATAATAAATACTTTCACTATCTGCTCTGTCTTGTTCTTCATATGATGAATATTCTTTATTTGTTCCAATTGACCAACCATTTTTTTGATTATATCCTTCAGCCCACCATCCATCTAGTACACTAAAGTTTACAACTCCATTTACTGATGCTTTTTGTCCACTTGTTCCTGATGCCTCCATTGGTCTTCTTGGATTATTCAACCATATATCTACACCACTTACCATATATCTTGAAATTTCTATATTATAATTTTCTAATATAAATATTTTTCCTTTGAATTGTGGCTTCATTGATATTTCATGAATATATTTTATCAAATCTGCACCTTCTCTATCTGCTGGATGTGCTTTTCCTGCAAATATTAATTGAACAGGTTTATTTTCATCATTTAATATTTGTGTTATTCTTTCTAAGTCTTTAAATATTAATGTTGCTCTTTTATAAGTTGCAAATCTTCTTGCAAAACCTATTGTTAAAGCTTCTGGATTTAATTTAGAAGTAGCTTCTACTATTTCTTCATAACTAACTCCTTCTCTTCTTAATCTCCTTGTTACATTTTCTTTAACTAATGCTATTAGTTTTGCTTTTCTATCCATATGAACTTTCCATAATTTTTCATCTGGTATAGTTTTAATTTTCTCCCAAACATAATCTTCATGTATATTATCTTGCCAATATGGAATTAAATATTTATTATATAAATCTTTTAATTTTGGTGCTAACCATGTACATGTGTGAACACCATTTGTTACATATGTAATTGGAGATTCACTTGGAGCTATATGTGGCCATACATCAGAGAATAGTTCTCTTGATACTTCTCCATGTAATTTACTTACACCATTTTTCTTTCCAGCTATCTTTAATGCAAATATTCCCATATTAAATCCAGAATCTAATCCTTCTTGTGGCTTCATTCCTAATTTTAAGAATTCTTCTCTTGATAGTCCTAAACGTGGCCAGAAATCTTTGAAATATTTTTCAACCAAACCAATTGGGAAAATATCATTTCCTGCTGGAACTGGTGTATGTGTTGTAAATACTGTTTTTGATGATGTAATATCTCTTGCAACTTCAAATGACACTTGTTTTTCTTTTATTATATTTTTTATTACTTCTAAGTTTAAGAATGCAGAATGTCCTTCGTTCATGTGGTAAATTGTTGGGTTTAGTCCTAATCTTCTTAATAGATTTACTCCACCCATTCCAAGAATAATTTCTTGTCTTATTCTCATTTCTTGATCTCCACCATAAAGTCTTGCAGTTGTATCTCTATCTTCATCATTATTTAAATCTATATCTGAATCCATTAAATATAATTTAATTCTTCCTACATTGATTTCCCATACTTTTAAGTAAATTCTTCTTCTTGGGAATTTGATATATATCATTAAATCATTTCCATCCACATCTTTTACTGGATTAATTGGTAAATCATATAAATCTAAATCTCTATATTCTGCTTGTTGCATTCCATATTTATCTATTCTTTGATTAAAATAACCATTTTTATATAATAAACCTACAGCCACTAATGGAATTCCTAAATCACTTGCAGATTTCAAATGATCACCTGATAAAATTCCTAATCCTCCTGAATAAATAGCTATTGTTTGATCTAATCCATATTCTGCTGAAAAATATGCTATCAAATCATTTCTATTATCAGGATATTTTGAACTAAACCATGTATTTTTACTATTCATGTATCCATCAAAATCGCTAACAACTTTATCATATTCTTTTATAAATTGAAGGTCTTTTGATGCATTTTCTAATTTTTCTTGTGCAACTGATTTTAAAAATTTTATAGGATTTTTATTACATCTTTCCCATAAATCTATATCCATCATTTTAAATAGTCTTAGAAAATCAGTGTTCCAAGACCACCACAAATTATTTGCTATTTCATTTATTCTCCCAATCCTCTTTGGTAATTGTGGATTTACTGTAATTCTATTAAATACGTACATTTCTATTCCTCCTATGTTCCTCTATTACTACCATTATAATGGTAACTTTTTCTTTTCGTTAATCACATTTATTATCTACTAATTTTATTTTTTTGTCAATATATTGTTTCTAGTTTTGATATTTTTTATGAACAATAAACACAAAGGATTGCCTCTAAGCCTACATTCAAATCTATTAATCCAATTTTATAATGATAATCTAAATCTTCTAATTCTTGAATAATTTTTCTTAGTTCAGAAGTTTTAAAACCTTTTGCCTGCAATTTATATTTGTTTACTAGAAACATCTGATTTGGTTTTAATTGAAGACTTTGAGCAACATCCTTATTATTAGCAATTGCAATTTTTACAAAGTATAATTTTTTAAAATGATTATACAGTGTGATTAAAATTTTTTGAATTGGTTCTTTTGATGCGATTAAATTATACAACACTTCTAATGCTTCTTTTACTTTTTTCTGTCCTAAATTATCTGTTAAATCAAATATTATACTTTCTATTTTCTTTATGCATAATTTATCTATATCCTGTTTTTGAATTTTTCCATTTTCTCCAGCATATTCAATTAATTTTCTAATTTCATTAATTAAATCTTGCATATTTGTTCCGCAACTTTCTATAAGATATTGTAGTGTACTTTCATCTACATTTACTTTATAACTATTGCAAATTGCTTTTAATCTTTTTATAATTTGAAATGGCTTTTGTTCTTCAAAATTGCATACAGTTCCAATTTTCTCTATCGTGTTATAAATCGAATTTTTTTCTACTTCATTTTCAACAAATACAAGAATTACTGATTCATTTATCATGTCTATGTTAGATTTTAAATATTCATTTATTTTGTCTTTTAATTCTTTACTTGCTCCACCGCTTCTACCTTTTACTTCTCTTTTAAATATCCCAGTATTTCTAGCTATTATAAGCTTAGTTGAGTATCCAAATGCTGGTGTTTCAATGTCTGCAATTAATTCTTGGATATTATTTTCATCAATTGCTATGTAATTTATTCCTTTTATTATTTCTCCAAACTTTTTCTTTATTTTATTAAGTTGCTGTTGCAACAAAAAAGTTTCTTCACCATATAATAAATAAATTCCTTTTGGTTCTTGTTGACTTAATTGTTTTTCTAACTCATCTATTTTTAACATCTGAATACTCCTTGAACTTTATTTTTCCATTATAATTCTAAATACTTCTGCCACACTCCATGCTTGAGCAATTGCGCCTTTAGGAGTAAATGGCTTACGTGAATCATATATTTCCGCAATACTTCCAATACATCCTCTTTCTTGGATTTCTTTTGAAAATGTTTTAGTTACATTTTCTACAAATTCTTTTAATTTAATTTTATAATTTTCCCTATCTGCCTTTGTTTTTCCATTAGTAGATAATTGTTTTAATGAATTATAGTATAATCCCAAAAGCCATGTCCAAGTAATTCCTTGGTGATAGCTAAAATCTCTTCTACATCCATCTCCCTCATATACTTCTACATAGTTTTCTTCACCTTTGGCTAATGATTTTAAACCATAATTATTAAGCAATTTTTTGGTTACTGTCTCTACCATTTCTTTTGCTTCCTCTGAAGCTGGATTTAATACAGGATATGTTAAACTTAATGCAAATAATTGGTTTGGTCTTATTTTATTATCTCCTAGCACATCATATAAACATTTTCTACGTTTATTATAAAATTTAGTTTCAAAAGAATTTTTAGTTTTATTAGCCATTTTCTCATATTTTTTAGCTTTTTCTTTTTCACCTTTTTTCAATGCTAGTTCTTGCATTATTTTCAATGCATTATACCACATAGCATTTATTTCTACAGCTTTTCCATTACGTGGTGTTACTGCTATTCCTGCATATTTGGCATCCATCCATGTATTTTGAGTATTTTCTGTTCCTGATGAAATCAATCCATCTATATCCATATAAATATTATTATCATATAACTCAATTCCCTTAGCATAATTTTCAATAATATTTTCTAATTTATCATAAATTTCATTCATTACGAATTCATAATTATCTGTATATTGCAAATATTTTTTTACTTGTTCAAAGAACAATAATGAAGCATCAACACTATTATATAATGGTCTATAATCATCTTCACTATAAGTATTTGGAATTAATCCAAATTTAATATCTCTTATACAATGTTGTAAAACTTTTTTTGCATTATCAAATCTTCTAGTTACCAAAAACAACCCCTCAAATGAAATTAAAGTATCTCTCATCCAATCTAGAAACCATGGATAACCTGCTATAGCTGAATAAGTATTGAACAATGGCCTTTTTATTATAAAATTATCTGTGGCTATTAAAAATGTTTTTATCAATTCATCTTTTTCTTTTTCATCTTTTGCCTTATCTACTTTAGAATTATCTATTAACATAGATTCATTAAATATTTTGTGTAACCTGACTGTTTCTTTCATTATTAATGCTCTTGCATCTAATTCTTCAATATTATCTTCTGTTGAGCAAATAAATGAAATTTCTTTTTCTTCATTTGGTTCTATTTCAATCTCATATCTTCCAGGCACAGCATGATTCTCTTCTGGTTCAAATCCTCTTTTTTGTTCTTCTATGTAAAACATATTATAAAATGTATCATTATGATGTTCTATATATTTTCCTTCATTGATTGCCATAAAAATTGGATTTTGTTCATCTATTCTTATTTCTAGTTTTTTCTCATGCATTTTTTGATCTACTTTGAATTGATGATCTTTATTTATTCCATGTGCATTTCTAAAATTCATAATAGGCGCCAAAATCAATTTCGAATGATGATTTCCATTTTTTATTTTATAATATACTCCAACTGTATTTTTATAATGTTCCATACAAATTACTTTTGTAATCTCTATATCTTCTACCTTATATTCAAACATTGGAAAAAGTTCTTTTATAAAGCTTTCTTGATATTTGTAACCTTGTGATATATAGTTTTTTCCTATATTAGTAAACAAATCATATTTTCTTCCATCTACTTCTATACTTTCATCAAGTTTGGATAGAATTAATCTTCTTCTTGCTGGTGGAATAATTGGAACTACTAATAACCCATGATATTTTCTAGTATTTGCTCCAATAATCGTAGATGAAGCAAAGCCTCCTATTCCATTTGTTATAATCCATTCTTTCTCTAATGCTGTTTCCAATTTTAAATTTTCTTTTGAAAATTTCATATTTTTACTTCCTTTCATTTGTTATTTTTCAATTTTCTTTGGACGTTCTTTATCTGAATCTTTTATTGACTGTATTCTTTCACTATACTTAGCACTAAATTTTCCTTGATGTTTTGTTCTATCTTTTTTATTTGGGTCAATTCCTTTTCTTTTTGCTTTTTTATCCATTCTAATTTTTTCTTTTTTCAATTTATTTATTCTTTTGTCTGATTGCAATTTGGCATTTAGCATTAAATATTCAGGGTCACTCTCTTTGTCTTGGAATTTCATATCATTACATATTAATGTAATCGCAGATTCTGCTATTAAATAAGGATCATGTCTTATTTTATCATCTATTATTGTAGAAATATTTTTCTTAATAAATTTGATTCTTTTTAATCTAGGATCATTGATTTTTTGTTCTACTAAATCTGCACCCTCTTTATTATATTTTTTTATGTATTCTGGTATAACTTCTCCTGTATCATAAATACAATAATCTATTAATCCCTCACCACAGTGGTCTATAATTGCCTTTATATGGTCTTCAACTGAATAATCATCCGTTTGTCCTGGTTCTGTCATAATATTATTAATATAAATTTTTATTGCTTTACTTTCCTTTATTGCTTTTGCTACACCATTAACCAACAAATTAGGAATAACATTTGTATATAAACTTCCTGGTCCAATTATTATACTATCAGCGTCTCTTATAGCCTCTAATACGCCTGGTGCTGGTTTACAATTTGAAGGTCTTAAAAATACTCTATTTATTTTAGTCACCTTATCATTAACTATTTCTGGTATTTTGTCTTTTTCTTCTACTACATATCCATTTTCTAATTCGGCACAAATCTTCATTTCTTCTGTTGTTACTGGCATTACATTTCCTGTTATGTTAAAGATAGAATTGCTTTTTGCTATTGATATTGCATCATTTTTATAAATTTCTTTCATTGCAGTAAAATAAATATCAGAAAATTTTAATCCTCTTAATCTTTCATTTGTCATTTCGTGATTTAATATTTTGTCTAGTTCACCTTGTTTATCTGCTGATAAAGCAACTATACTATCTTTAACCTCTTCAAATGGCAAAGTCGTTCCTAAGGCTCTTCTTGAATTATTAGGTATTTTTCCATATTCTGAAACAGCAACAATTGCAGTAATATTATCTGTATATCTTTTCATTCCTGTTAATACTGTATTTAAACCTGCCCCTCCACCTATAGCTACTATTTTAGGTCCTTGGTCATATATTTTTCTATCAAATATCAATGACTTTACATTTACATTCTTTTTGTTTTTCATTCTATCATCTGTTGCTTCTATAAATAATTCCATATTTCTTTTATTTAAAAATACTAAACCTAGTACTATGCAAGTAAATCCCACAACAAATACTGCAATAACTTTTCCAGCTTCTGCAAATTCCATTTCCTTTTGTACTAAAATCTTTGCTATTCCATAACAGGTCATTACAATTCCTACTAAAACTAAAAATATCCACCTCTTCATTTTTGAACTTGATTTTAGCCAATGCCATAGTCCTTTCATTTCTATCATCCTTTCACAATTATATTATTTCTATTTCTGGTTCTATTTTCTTTCCAAATTTATTATATACTTGTTCTTCCACATATTTCATTAATTGTTTTACATCTTCAGCTGTTGCATTTTCTTTATTTATGATAAATCCTGCATGTTTCTCAGAGACTTGTGCTCCTCCAATTTGATATCCTTTTAGTCCACATTCATCTATTAATTTTGCTGTTATAAAATCATTACCTCTTTTAAATGTACTACCTGCACTCGGATATTCAATTGGTTGTTTTTCTTTTCTATATGTTGCATATTCATCCATTTTGCTTCTTATTTCTTCAGGATTTCCTTTTCTCAGTTGTATTTCTGCCTCTAAAATAATGTAATCATTTTGCGAAAATATACTATTTCTATATTCAAACTTTGCTTCTTCATTTGAAATAACTTGAATCTTTCCATCTCTTGTCATACATGTAATTTTTTTTACAATATCTTTCATTTCACTTCCATGAGCACCAGCGTTCATTCTAATAGCTCCACCTATTGTTCCTGGAATTCCTGAAGCAAATTCAAATCCTTCTAATTTTTCTTTCAAACATTTTTGTGCCAAAAATGCAAGTTTTACTCCACTACCAACTTTTAATTTTCCACTTTCTTCTATTTCTATTTTATCAAATTCTATTTTTAGTACTATTCCTCTTATTCCATCATCAGATACTAATAAATTACTTCCATTTCCAACTACTGTTATTGGAACTTCTGCTTGCTTTGAAATTTTTATTATTAATTTTAATTCTTCTACATTATTTATTTTAACGAAAATTTCAGCAGGTCCACCAATTTTAAATGAAGTATGCTTACTCATTGGTTCATTTGTAAAAATTTTATCTTTAGAAACAATTTTTTGAATTTCTTCTAATATCATTTTTTTACTCCTATCTCTCAAAATTTTATAGTGAGTATCCTTTTTATTATAATAATCAGGTTAATCTTATCATTTTTTTCCTAGATTTACAAGTTTTTTTACTAAATCTCTTTGTTTTTTCTCAAATATGTAGTATAATATAGTTGTGGTGTTTTTTTCCACAATTTGCTTGAGCAATATGCTCGATTGGAGGTTATTATGTGGCAAATATGGTTAATTGCATCTGGAATATTTTTTATTATTGAAATTTTTACTGTTGGATTCTTTGTTTTTTGGCTTGGAGTTGCAGCATTAATTGCAATGGTAATTAGTTTCTTTATAGATAATGTAATTTTTCAGGCATCAGTATTTGTTATATCGTCAGGATTGCTTATATTAGCAACAAGACCATTAATAAATAAAATTGCAAAAAAAGATACTATTCCTACTAATGTATATTCACTTGTTGGAAAAAAAGGAATTGTAATTGAAGATATTGATTGGGCAAAAGGTACTGGTCAAATAAAAATCGAAGGCGAAATTTGGTCTGCAAAAACAAAAGAACAAATTAATATTCAAAAAGGTACAGAAGTTGAAGTCGAAAGTATTGAAGGAGTTAAGGCTTTTGTAAAGCCCTTAAGAAAACTTTCAAATATATAGTTATTTAAATTAATTTTTATAGAGCAAGTTAACTTGCTAGAAGGAGGATTTTATGTACTTTTTAATTGCATTACTTATTATAATAGTTATTATAGCAGTTAAATCAATCAAAGTCGTTAGACAATCTGAGGTATACATTATTGAAAGATTAGGTAAATTTCACAAAGTCGCAGATGCCGGGCTTACAATTATAATACCATTTTTCGATCATGTTAGAAGTGTTGTTAGTTTAAAACAACAAACAATGGATGTTCCACCTCAAGGAGTTATTACTAAAGATAATGTTACAATTACAATAGATACTGTTGTATTTTATCAAATCACAGATCCAGCAAAAGCTGTTTATGAAATTCAAAGTTTAAAGAAAGGTATTGAATACCTTGCAATCACTACAATACGTGATATTGTTGGTAAAATGGATTTAGATGAAACATTTAGTTCAAGAGATGGTATAAATTCTCAATTAAGAACAATACTTGATGACGCAACAGACAGATGGGGTTGTAAAATTGATAGAGTTGAAATAAAAGATATCACTCCTCCAGCTGATATCAGAGATGCAATGGAAAAACAAATGAATGCAGAAAGAAATAAAAGAGCTTTAATTCTTGAAGCTGAAGCTCAAAAACAATCTGCAGTTACTATTGCAGAAGGTAAAAAACAAGCAGCTATTCTTGAAGCTGAAGCTGATAGAGAAGCAAGAATTCGTAGAGCTGCCGGTGAAGCACAAGCTATAAAATCTGTTGCAGAAGCAAAAGCAAAAGAAATCACTATGGTTTATGATGCTATTAAAGCTGCTGACCCAGATGAAAAACTTGTACAAATCAAATCACTTGAAGCACTTGAAGAAATTGCAAAAGGTGACGCTAATAAAGTATTCATTCCTTTTGAAGCAACTAGTGCATTAAGTAGTTTAGGTGCTGTTAAAGAAATAATCAAAGATAACGATAATAAATAAAAAAATAGAAGCTTATAAAAGCTTCTATTTTTTTATTTTATATCACTATATTTTTTATATTTTACATATACTATAAAGTTAATTATTGCAATTACTATCACTACAAATATTAAAATTATATTTTTTCCAGCTTTAGGAATTATCTTATCTATTACAGTTTCGTCATTATTCAAATTGTTTCTATTGTCTTTTGTTTTCTCATCTAACTCATCTTTATCATCTTTTATATCTGTTTTTCCTTCATCTATATTTTCTTTATTTTTTTCTGAATTTGCTGTCAATTCAATATTTTGAGCAGGCATTTTAAATGTATTTTTTATATCAGAATATGTTTCTGAGCCTGACCAATTCTTCCATTTATATCCGTCTTTAACTTGTGCTTCTATTGCTACACTTTGTTCATAATAATAACTATCTGCCCCATTTACATTTTCTATTCCTTCATCTTTATTCAATATTACTTTATATTTATTTCTAGTATAATAATAATTTAGTATTGTAATTTCATCTTCCTCAATTGTTATCGTTTGCTTTTCTGGTTCAGTAAATCCTATATATTTTTTTACATCTGGAATTACTTGTGAATTTATCGTTCCTTGTAACTCTTCTTCATCTTTTAACGTATAATTAATATTATCTTTTTGATTTGCATTTCCATCAACATTTTGTTGCCAATGTTTCACTATATATTTATTAGCATTAATACTAAGTATCCATTGTGCATAATATGTCATATCTTGTGTAACTATCGTTTGCTCTGTTATTCTAGTACCATCCACTTTTTCTGTATACCAACCCTTAAAAGTATATCCTGTTCTTGTTACTTCTGGTAAATTTCCTAATACAGTTCCTTCTTTTAATGTAATTTGACTATTTGGCTGTTCTCCGCCATTACTATCAAACGTTATTGTATATTCTCTTTCTATTTTGGTAGTTGTTGCTGTTAATTCAATATCTTGTGTTGGCATTCCAAATGTATTTTGCTTACTTTCAAGAGTTACATTACCAGTCCAACCTTTCCATTCATATCCATCTTTAACTTGTGCATCTATTGTTACTTGTTGTTCATAATTATAAGTACCTGCTCCACTTACACTTTCTATTCCTTCATCTTTATTTAATATTACTTTATATTGAATTGGTATCCATTGTGCATAATATGTCATATCTTGTGTAACTATCGTTTGCTCTATTACTCTAGTACCATCCGTTTTTTCTGTATACCAGCCCTTAAAAGTATATCCTGTTCTTGTTACTTCTGGTAATTTTCCTAATGTGGTTCCTTCTTTTAATGTAATTTGACTATTTGGCTGTTCTCCGCCATTACTATCAAACGTTATTGTATATTCTCTTTCTATTTTGGTAGTTGTTGCTGTTAATTCAATATCTTGTGTTGGCATTCCAAATGTATTTTGCTTACTTTCAAGAGTTACATTACCAGTCCAACCTTTCCATTCATATCCATCTTTAACTTGTGCATCTATTGTTACTTGTTGTTCATAATAATAAGTATCTGCTCCGCTTACACTTTCTATCCCTTCATCTTTATCTAAAACTACATTATATTTATTTCTTTTATAATAATAATCTACTACTAGACTTCCATCTCCCAAAATTGATATCTTTCGCACATCAGGACTTGTAAATCCTGTATACTTTTTAATTCCAGGTATTACTATTTCATCTGTTGTTCCTTCTAATGTTTCTGTATCTTTTAAGGTATAATTAACATCATTTTTTATATCTGCATTTCCATCAATATTTTGTTGCCAGTGTTTTACAACATATTTTGTATCTGTATTTGCTATCCATTGTGCATAATATGTTATATTTCCTCCTACATATGTTGATTCTGATATTTTCACTCCTCCAATTTTTTGAATATACCATCCAATAAATGTATACCCATCTCTAATTGCTATTGGCAAATTTCCTATCTGTGTTCCTATTTGTTTTATCATTGTAACTTCTGTTGTTTGACCACCATTTGCATCAAAATTTATTATACAATTTTCATCATATTCTAACTCAGATGCAGAAACTAATTTTACTTCACTAATTTGTAATTTTTTATTTGCTATTATTTTTATTGTTTTTATATGTTCATTAATTAAATTCTCAACTTGATATGGAATCTTTAGTTCATAACATGTACTATTACCTAAATCTATATTTTTAATGATATATTCATCATTGATACATATATCAATGCTTGCATTATTAAATCCAAGATTACTTCCATTTCCATATAGCCATACACTAGATATATCTCTTCTTTTATCTAATGTTATATCTATTGTTCTTGTAGTTGCAATTTTAGTTGTTACAGTTTTTGCCAAGTAACTCATGCCATCTTTTAAATATGTATTTTCAGAGCTATTATCCACATTAACACTATATTGATTTCCATGTAATTGGTAATATGTAATTCCATTTATTTCTGTTCCAGATGGTATAGGCTGTTGTACTGTACTTGGTCCATCCACAAATAAGTTTCCTGATGCATCAAAACCTATCCTATCGATGCTTAACTTTCTTTTTGAAAACTTTGTAACATTTAATCCATTATATTTATTGCCACTTTCTGATACTTTTTCATAGTTGCCTGAATTAAATACTGCTACATGATGAACTGAATACATTTCATTATCAGCTGTTTTTAATATCATATTATGTCCTGGACCATATAAATATTTTGAACTATCAAATTCATATATATCATTTTTATATCGTGGCATTTCTCCATATATCATTGGATTTAAAGTTGTTTTCTTCTCAAATCCAGACATTGGATTATTAGATATTGCATATCCAACAGAATAAGAATCATTCTTATATTCACCTGTAGAGTACATCAAATAATATTTTCCATTGTTTTTAATACAAAATGGACCTTCGTTTATGTTTTTCTCCCAACTATTACTAACTTTTAACCCTAATCTTGTAGCTACCGTTCCTACCTTATTAAAATTATCATTAGGATCTAATTCAATGCCCCAAATATCTTGATCTTCTTCTGATTTAAAATACATATAGCATTTTCCATCATCATCAAATAATAAACTTCCATCAATATAACTATATTTTGCATCATGCTTATTTTTTAATGTTTCATCATTTTCAAGCCCTACATCTACTTTTTTTACAAATTTAAATCTATCTTCCAAACTATCAGACTCTGCTAAATAAATAGCGCCATAACTTGCATCTTGTCCATATGGATAGCTTGTACCACTAGGCCAGTAAACTCCAGAGAATATCATATAATACTTATTGTTATATTTATAAACTTCTGGTGCCCAATAATATGTAATTTTCACATCTGAAGGAATTGTTGATTTATCTATCCAACCACTTCTTGTAACCCAGTCTTCTAAATTAGTTGAAGTATACCAAACTTCATTTGTTGCATATAAATAATATTTTCCATTTTCTTTTATTAAAAATGGATCTCCTGCATCTTCAGGTAAACATTGAATACTTAAATTACTATATGAATCAAAACTTGTTCCAATCTCATTTATTACCTTTTTTCCCTCAAAATTATTTGCATATTTTCCATTTTCAATACTATTAGCCAAATTATTTGCACATTCTCTTCCTATCTGTGATAACGCTGCAGAATGAAAATGGATTGTATTATTGGTATTATCACATGTAACTTTTTTAGCTAATTCCAACGCATAGTAGCTTTTGGCTATAGAATTTGACTTTTTTTGAGCATTGATATCGTTATTATTTAAAGCGTATTCTAATTTATTTCCAGCCTCATCTGTAAATTTTTTTCTGCTAAATGTATCAAGATTATAATTTGTCTCATCTGGTACGTAATGTTCATAACTGTATGATGAACCTAAAATAATATCTTCATTCTGAGAAATTATATTTTCTTGAGTTTTATGAATTTGTTCAACTCCAATTGTTGCCCACCCATTTCCAACTGTAAATGATGTTTCAGCAATTGCTCCTAAAGAAATTCCTAAATCATTTTTAAAATTTTCTTTTACTTGTAAAAAATATTTTTGATAATTTTCTTTTATGGTTTTATCACTTTGATTATCAGTATTGTCTCCAACATTATCTTCTCCCTGAAAAGAAATCCAATATTTTCCACCAATATTATATCCTTTTTGTTGTGCCAATTTAACTGCTGAGGTAAAATTTTCTTTTATAGCTTCATACATATAATCAGTAGTTCCATCAATTATATGATTAGAATCATCTTTAGGTAAAAAACACTCAATATTTGCTCCTCCAACTGCCCCATTTACTGCAATCACTTTATGTCCTGTTCTTTCATAATAAGTTCTACAAAATTCTGGAATCATATTAACATTTTCTGTTGTCTGAATTGATATATGTGAAGATTTTCCATCAACATATTTTTCTAGTTTTCCTGTTGAAGGATTATATGTCAATCCATGCATCTTCTTATCATTATACTCATTATCATCTAACCCATCTCCTAAAATACGAGTATCTTTAGTTATTTCAGAAAAACTATTACTTAGATATTTATATATGTATGCAGTTTCCTCTTCTAATGGTGTATTTACAGTACTTTCGTTTTTTGTTGTTCTTAAAATATCTATATCTATATCTGTATCTTTAGAAAATTTATATAAATCTTCACTATATCCATCTGGCATGCTTCCTTCTGTTGTTGAATAGCCTGCCATATTAGATTGCCCCCAAAATAATATTATGTCATATACATCACTATCACTTGCGTTTACATAACTATAATATGCAAAACTTCCTACAATTAATATAACAAATATTATTATAAATATATTTACAATTTTTTTATTTTTCACTGCACATCTCTCCTCATTCTCTTAATTTTATTATATATTTTTAGTACAGTCTTTTCAACTAAAAATCCAAATGTCACACACATGTAATATTTTTGTAATGTTGTTGTAACATTTTACAATTTTTTTACCAAAATTTGCATTTGTACAAAAACTATGTTATAATAAAATGTGTGAACAAAATTAGAATTATAGAAAAAGATAAAAGAGGTGTAAAATTATATGACACTAATGGTAATAATATATATATTAATTTTTATAATATTCGCATTAGCAGCATATGCAGTAATGCAGATTAAATTAGCTGGAATTAACGTAAAAGACTTTTGGAGCTTCATTGAAGCTAATCAAATTTTAGATAAACTATATGAATTTTCTAAAAAATATAAAACACTTTCACCACAACAGCAAGTTGTTTATTTAATGGAAGCAGAAAAAGTATTTACAGCATTTGATAAAATTCCAGATATTATTTGGGAAGATGAATTCAAAAAATATGATGAAGTATTAAAAAAATATAATGAGATAAAAGTTAATAGATGGATGTCTTCTTCTAATTAATGACGAAGACACCCATCTATTATATTTTTAAGATCCATTTTTTATTTTTCTTTAAATTTCCAGATAAAATTTCTTCTGAAATTCTATCCTCAACTAGATTTTGAATAGTTCTTCTTAATGGTCTTGCTCCAAAATTATTATCATAGCCTTGCTTCAATATTGCTTTTACAACCCCATCATCTATTTCCACTATATATTTTTGATTCTTTAATCTTTCTTCAACTTGTTTCAACATAATATTAGTTATCTGTTTTATATCTTCTTCACTTAATTTATGGAATACTATTATTTCATCTATCCTATTTATAAACTCTGGTCTCAATTCTTTTTTTAATTCTTTTATAACCTCTTTTTTAATATCTTCATATTCTTTTTCATTTTCCACATTTCCAAATCCAAGAGATTTCTTCTCAGTAATGTATCTTGCTCCTAAATTCGAAGTCATAATTATAATTGTATTTTTAAAATTAACTTCTCTTCCTTGTGAATCTGTCAATCTCCCATCTTCTAAAATCTGTAACAACAAATTCATAACATCTGGGTGTGCTTTTTCAATTTCATCAAATAGAATAACCGAATATGGTTTTCTTCTTACCTTTTCTGTTAATTGACCTCCACCATCATATCCTATATATCCTGGAGGTGAACCTATTAATTTAGAAACTGAATGTGCTTCCATATATTCAGACATATCTAGTCTTATCATAGAATTTTCATTATCAAACAATATTTCTGCTAACGCCTTAGAAAGCTCTGTTTTTCCAACCCCAGTTGGTCCAAGAAACAAAAATGAACCAATTGGTCTTTTAGGATCTTTTAATCCAACTCTTCCTCTTCTAATCGCCTTTGCCACAGCTTCTACTGCTTCATTTTGTCCAATAACTCTTTTTTGTAACATTTCTTCTAAATGTTTTAATTTTTGATTTTCATCTTCTGTCAATTTTTGAATTGGAATTCCTGTCCATTTCGAAATTATTTCTGCTATATTTTCTTCTCCAATTTCTGTAATATCTTTGTTTTTAATCTTTTTCCACTTATTCATTTCCATATTTAATTCTTCTCTTGCTTCTTTTTCTTTATCTCTAAGATTAGCAGCTCTTTCAAAATCCTGATTATAAATAGCCTCTTCTTTTTCATTCATTATAACATCTATTTTTTCTTCCATAACTTTTATTGTATCAGGCTCTGTAAACAAATTAATTCTAACTTGCGAAGCAGCTTCATCAATTAAATCAATTGCTTTGTCTGGCAAAAATCTATCTGTTATATATCTTACTGATAATGTAACTGCTGAATTTATGGCTTCATCTGTTATTTTCACATTATGATGAGCCTCATATCTATCTCTTATTCCTTTTATTATTTCTATTGTTTCCGCCTCTGTTGGCTCTCCTACATCAACTGGGCTAAATCTTCTTTCTAATGCAGAATCTTTTTCTATATATTTTCTATATTCCTCTATTGTCGTTGCACCTATTAATTGTATTTCCCCTCTTGCCAATAATGGTTTTAATATATTTGCTGCATCAATAGCTCCTTCAGCTGCTCCAGCTCCAACTATTGTATGTATTTCATCAATAAATAGAATAACATCTCCAACTTTCTTTACCTCATTTAGAACTTTCTTTATTCTTTCTTCAAAATCTCCTCTATATTTTGCTCCAGCTACCATTCCTGAAATATCTATACTTACAATTCGTTTATCTTTTAAATTTTCAGGAACTTCACCACTCACAATTCTTTCTGCCAATCCCTCAACAATTGCTGTTTTTCCAACTCCAGGTTCACCAATCAAACATGGATTATTTTTCGTTCTTCTTGATAAAATCTGAATAATTCTTTCTATTTCATCTTCTATTCCGATTATATTATCAAATTTTCCATCTTCAGCTTGAACTGTAATATCTTCTCCAAATTGATTTAAAACTGTTGTAGCAGAATAGCTTCCTCTTACCTTATTAATATCTCTTTTTATTTCTTGATCAGACTCTTCTTCATTTATTACCTTGGCAATTTCACTATAAATTTTGGGAACTTCTACATTTAATTCAACAATGACTCTTACAGCCACACAATCTTCTTCCTTTAAAATCGCTAATAATAAATGTTCTGTTCCTATATAATTATATCCTATTCTCTTTGCCTCTAAAAAAGCATTTTCTAACACTCTTTTAGTTCTTGGAGTAAAACCTAGTGTTTCTTTTATTTCTCTTCCTACACCTAATAATTCTTCTATTTTAACTCTTACTTTTTCATCAGTAATCCCCTTATTATTCAATACCTTAGCAGCAATGCCTTCTCCTTCTTTAACCAATCCATATAAAATATGTTCAGTTCCAATATAATTATGTCCTAACTCTATTGAAATATCATTAGCAATCTCTATAACTTTTTTAGCTTTATTAGTAAATTTATAAACCATACTACTTTATCTCCTTTGTGAAATTGGGGTCGGTCCTTTTTTTCGCATTTGTCATTTTCGCCATTTCTTCCGCCTTTGCTTTTTGGTCTTGCAATGGAATCCACGCAAAATATGAACATACAAATTCTCCATATTGAGTAGCATCTTCTCCAACTCCTTGATGAGTCTGTTTATGCTCTTTACTCATAAAAAACACCTACCTTTCATATAAGGTATGTGCTTTTTTTCTTTTTTTATTCAATTAATCTTTAATTCCAAATAATAATTTCACTATCCTTCTTAAACATTTTGGAACTTTTTTTACTACTATAGTCATATGTAAAACCTCCTTTTAACAGAGTAACCATAATATTCCTACTAATATTACTATTACTCCGATTAAAAACAACCATCCCAACACTGGTAAAAATAATACTAGTAATATGCCTATTCCTAATCCTATTAAACATACTCCAAATGTCTTTTTTAAGATTTTCATTATGATTTCCTCCAAGATTTTTATTATATTATATTCTTGCATATAAATTATGTGAATAACAAAAAAGGAAACTTAGAATCTCTTCCAAATTTCCTTCTCATATATTTATATATTTTTATTTAATAATTATCCGTTTACTAAATCTTTTAATGCTTTACCAGCTTTGAATACTGGAGCTTTAGATGCAGGTATTTTGATTTCTTCTTTTGTTTGAGGATTTCTACCTTTTCTAGCAGCTCTTTTTCTAACTTCGAAAGAACCAAATCCAACTAATTGAACTTTGTCTCCTCCTTTTAATGATTCAGCTACAACTTCTGTGAATGCATTAACTGCTGCTTCTGTTGATTTTTTTGATTCTCCTGTTTTTGCAGCGATAGCTGCTACTAATTCAGCTTTGTTCATTATACATTACCTCCTATAAAATTTTGTATATATGTACTTCAACTGCTGTTGTTGCAATATCTGTACTTCTATTTTATCTTATTCTCCAAAATAAATTAAAATCCCCCTCTTTTTTAGAAAATTTTAATATATTTTTAATTTTTCTAACATTCTGTAAATCTTCTCACCTTTAGGTAACATATATATATCTTCTTTATTATATATTTTTAATGCTACAACTGCTGCTAAATAAATTATTACTGCTAATAATATTGATATTATTGTTGCCTTATTTCCTGGCATTATTCCATTTATTATAATATGTGCTGTATATGAGCATACTCCCATAATAGCTGTTGCAAGTACTGGTTTTATCACAAACTTTTTAAATGGTAAATCCAATTTTACATATTTCTTTAACACATTAAATACTATTGTAAATGCTACTACATGACATGCAATTGAACCAATTGCAGCTCCATATATGTTTATTGATGGAATTGGCAATAAAACTAAATTTAATATTAATTTAACTACACATCCTATTCCTAATGCAATTGCAGGAACCATTACTTTTCCAAATCCTTGTAATGCCCCATTTATTGTTTGATCCAATATAGAAAATATTACAGAAACAGAAATTAATTGTAATAATAATGCCCCTTGGTTTGCATTTGGATATAACAAATTCAAAATTGGTTGTGCAAAAACTATCATTCCCACTACACATGGAAGACCTATTAACATTGATGTCAATAATGAAAATGAAGTTCTTTTTGTTGCTGTTTCTTTATCATTTTTAGCGTTAGCTGCTGATATTGCTGGTACAAGTGCTGTTGCAAATGCAATATTTATTGCAAGTGGCAAATTAGTTAATGTGTCTACTTTTCCACTTAATTGTCCATATAATTTGGTTGCAACATCTGATGCCATATATGTACTTAATATTCTTTTTACTGTAAATGAATCTATATTTTTATTAAATGATGTCATTATTGAACTTAATGTTAATGGAATAGACACCATTAATATATTTTTTACTATTGTTTTTACACTTTGATATTTATAATTTGTTGAGTGTTCAATCTCATTTCCGATTTCTTTTCTTCTAAGTCTATAATACATAAATAAATATGCAAAACTTGAAAATGTTGCTAATGTTGTTGCTACATTTGCCCCTGCTGCCATCATTTCTGTTGAAGTTGATGTAACATAAGCAACTACTTCTACAATAGCTATTGTTAATATTGTTTTAAAAATTTGTTCTAATGTTTGTGCTCTAGCTGTAACTTTTAGAGTTCTTCTTCCATTAAAATATCCTCTAAATACAGATGAAATTGATACAAAGAAAATTGCTGGTGATAATGCAACTAATGTTAACTCTGACTCTGGTATTTGAGTCCAACTATAAGCAATTGTATGTGCTCCAAAAAACAATAACATTGTTCCTACTGCACCTATACATCCAAATGTTGCCAAAGCTACCTTAAATATTCTATTTGCACCTTTATTGTCTCCAACTGCTAATCTTTCTGATACTAATTTTGAAATCGCATTTGGTACACCTATTGATGATACTGTTAGCAATAAAGCATAAATTTGATATCCACTTGCATATATTGCATTTCCAGCATCTCCAAATCCTTGTCTATTTGTTAAATATAATGTATATATTAATCCTAATACTTTTATTAATATTTGTGAGAACATTATAGTTACTACACCTTGCATGAATGTTTCTTTTTTTATAGTTCTTTTCTCTTCTGCCATAAATTCCTCCTAAATAATTCTATGTTTTTTCTTTTGATTCATTACATCTAATTTGTGATATACATATATATTAAAATAAATGAAAGGATTTTGTGTATCTAAATTTAACATTAGAAAAGCTTATTCAATAAAATGAGGGATGTTCACGGTACTTGGAAAAATTATTTAATATTGACAATTAAAACTTTTTGTAACTAACAGTATTAAATAATTTTTTCAAGGGTCTGAGTGAAAGAGGCTCATTTTATTGCATTAGCTTTTATATGGAAAATTTAGCTTACTCAAAATTCTAGAATGTTTTTAATATATATGTATATCACAAAATTTAATGTAATTATATCTATAAATGTTAAAATTATCAAGAACTTTTCCAAAATTTATTGACAAATCCCTCTTTTTGTATTAAAATTGATAGGTATTATGTTAGAATATGATTTAAATATGAAACTTCTCCCCGGTAGTTTTAGATTTAAATTTCATATATATTAAATTTAATTTAAAATAGGAGGGTAAATATTACCATGAATAACGTTACATATAGTGCAAAAAAAGAAACAGTTGAAAGAAAATGGTATGTAATTGATGCAGCTAACAAACCATTAGGTAGAGTTGCTACAGAAGCTGCTAGATTATTAAGAGGAAAACACAAACCAACTTTCACACCAAACATTGATACAGGTGACAATGTTATAATCATTAATTGTAAAGATGTTGTATTAACAGGAAATAAAATGAATTCTAAAATTTACAGACATCATTCAGGTTACATTGGAGGAATGAAAGAAACTCCAGCAGCAGTTATGCTTGAAAAAAATCCAGAAAAAGCTATGACATTAGCAGTTAAAGGAATGTTACCACACAATTCTTTAGGAAGAAAAATGGCAACAAAATTAAGAGTATTCGCAGGAAGCGAACACAATCTTCAAGCACAAAAACCAGAAATTTGGAATTTTTAATTAAGGA
>ENA-OROK01001219-OROK01001219.1-human-gut-metagenome-genome-assembly--contig:-NODE-1219-length-25893-cov-4.803816_pt1 | contig 25893 bp, 30 predicted proteins | sample MGYA00242127_ERZ509046 | MGnify/ENA primary metagenome ERZ509046 (study PRJEB26280, sample SAMEA2338728) | human gut metagenome | biome: human gut; feature: human-associated habitat; material: faeces... | reverse complement strand
CCGCCGCTGGTTTCAAAGGTGACGGTATAAGTCTGCACCCACTCAGCCTTGAGTGTCATGGCACGCGTGACGGTACCTGCGTCGAAGTCCCATTTGGCTTTGCCGCCGTTGTTATCGTAATACCAACCGTCGAAACGGTAGCCCTCCTTGGTCGGGGCGGCGGGCGCGGTGAGTTTGCCGCCGTCATCGATGATTGCCGTCGTTCTCGTGCCCTCGTTATCAAAGGTCACGATGAATATCAAGTTGGGAATCGAAACGTCCTCGGCGATCGTGCCGCTCTCGCTGTTGATGACGGTTCCGGTAAACTCGCCGCCGGAGATTGTGCCGTTGTTGGTGACCTCGCCGGTGAACGTGCCCTTTTCGATGGTGCCGTTGTTGTTGAGCACAGAACCCTTAAACTCGGTGGTGCCCTCATTGCTGCTGGTGATCTTGATCGTGCCTCCATAATTTGAGCTATTATTGAGCACCACTTCGCCCGCGATCACGCCGCCGTTTGCATACAAATTCCAGGAACCGGACGAATAGCTGATCACTTCCAGGTATATGCCGCTTCCGATGCCAGCGGTGCAGTTTTCGCCGACCTCCGCACTGCCCGCTATGGTAAGGTCTCCACGAATGAATATACCGCCGCCATAGGCCGCTCCGCCGGAGGTATTCTCGGCGCTGCAATCCTTGATCTTGGTATTATCTTCCAAGGTGAGCGACGATCTTTCGGCAACATAGACGCCGCCGCCGTAGCTCGTTGTCCGACTATTTGGAGAAGCTGCCGTCACTTTGCAGTTCTCGATCACGGCACTGCCGCTCATGGTAAATTCAATCGTTTTGTCATGACGGGACACAAAGACGCCGCCGCCCCATGCGGAGCCGGAGTTCGTGATGCATTCACAATCGCGGATGGCAGCATTGTCAGACATGGTAAATCTTCCGAGAGCATACACGCCGCCGCCCTGTGCGTCAGTCGCTTTTGCAGCGGCAGTTACGGATGACGGCATTTCCGCTCATGTCGAAAGTGGCATTCTTGTTCCAGGCCCCCACATGCACACCGCCGCCACTCTTCGCGGAGCAGCCGCTGATGCTGCCGCCGGTCATAGAAAAGTCGCCTTCAACATACACACCGCCGCCCTTGCCGCTCATCGCCGAGCAGCCGACAATATTGCCACCCTCCATGGTCAGTTTGCCGCCGGATTTGACACACACACCGCCGCCGACTTCGTCGATATATCCCTCTCCGTTGGGGTGTACCTTTTGGTACTGATAACCCGTGCCGCCGGTGATGACGCCGCCGTAGACGGTTTCCGTACCATTGGCTTCATCCAGTACCCACAGGCCGTTCGCATCGGGCGTGAACTTGTGTTCAGCGGTGGTGCCGCTGTCCTTGATGGTCAGGTGCGCGCCTGAGTTGACGCAGATGCTTTTGGGTATCGTCAACACATAGCCGTTCAGGTCGATGGTGAGGTTGTGGTTGACCTCCATGACGTTTTCAAAGACAAAATCATTTTCTAACTTGATGCTGCCATTTGTAACATTAAGGGCCTCATAAAAGTCATTGTCTACCGTCTTCGCGCTCGCGCCGACGCACAGCGCCAACGCCGCGCCGAGGGCGAGCAGGAGCGTCCATAGCTTTCGTTTCATCGTAGCACCTCCGTAAAAAATTCGGTTGGTCCCTCCTGCGGAGGGACCAAGGGGATATCCCCTTGCAAATGATTTATTGTTCCGCCGTGGGCGGCTTCGTCTCCTCGTGGTGATCGTCTCCGTTTTGCTTGTCGCGCTCGTGCAGCCGCATACAAACGACCGTCAGCGCCACCGCTATGACGAACGCCGCCACGCCGACGAGCACATAGCCGCCTGCACTATCGGCGAGCAGCGTCGCGCCGTAGGCGCCCTGTACCGTGCCCGGTATGCTGCCGGCAAAATGCGTCAGCGCTCCGGTCAGCGCGAGTGCCAGCGCCGCGCACAGGGTGCCGAGCCGCCGCAGAGCTTTCCGCTCCTGCCGTCGCACGACCTGCCGCGCCGCGCGCTTCGCCCGCCGCACGCGCTCCGTGGTGTCGTACATTCCGTTTCCTCCCTCCCGTAAAGGTCCTTACACTCTTATAGGGACAAAAAACGGAAAAACTACGCACCCAAAATGAAAAAATCTGAAAAAATTTCGGACCGCCCGAGGACGGTCCGATGATCTTATTGCTTTTGCGCTGCGGTCTGCTGCCCGAGCAGGTGGAAGCACAGCGCCGTGAGCAGGGGGATGGCGTAGGCGATCAGCTGCGCCGTGCCGCCGACGCTCACGAGCAGGTTATAGATGGCGTGGTAGATGATGGCGACGCAGAGCAGGCCGAACAGGCACGCCGCGCGGAGCGGGCGGCTGCCCCACACGGGGCGCAGGACGCGGCCATACACGCTGCCGCAGACGATGTGCATCGCGCCCGTGCCGAAGCCGCGGATGAGCAGATAAACGAACTGCCCCGCGCCGTTCTGCGTCAGGTAGCAGACGTTCTCAAAGGTGGCGAAGCTCGCGGCCACCACGATGGCGGCGAGGCGGAAGCGCTCCGCGTCCGGCTCGAACACCGCGAGGTAAAAGAGCAGCGGCAGCAGCTTCATGATCTCCTCCACCACCGGCGCGATCTGCGTGGCGGCGTTCAGCGCGTCTGCGGCGTAGAACTGGGCGAAGAAGGTGTTGAGGTATGCCGCGAGCAGGCACATTCCCATGCCCGCGAGGCAGAAAAGCAGCAGCGGACGCTGTTTCCTCCGCAGGAGCAGCAGTGCCACGAGCAGCGGGGCCGCCATGCACACGAGGACGTTTTCGATGTAGGTCATGCGTCCACCGCCTTTCGCAGCGCGGGCAGGAGCAGAAGGAGCACGAGCGAGAGCAGGAAGTCGAACCAGAAGTAGGGGTTCGTCAGCGTGTCGCTTACCCAGAAGCACGAGGAGGTCCACAGCGCGTACTCCAGCGCCGCGAAAGCAAGCACCGTTCCGTGGAACCGGCGCAGCCGCGCGCCGCCTGAGCGCTTCGCCCACACGAGACCGCGCACGGCGCACCACGCGAGCAGCATCGTCATGCCGCACATGAAAACGTTCGAGAGCACGTCGCCGTAGGTGACGTACAGGATAAACTGCGGCAGGCAGACGACCGGCACGAGCCGGCACAGCCTCGTGCGGAAGCGCCGCTCCTCCGCCGTCGGCAGCGTGAGCGTCAGCGCAAGGAGAAAGACGAAGCTCGCGAGCCACGCGAGGTCGGAGACGTAGAAGACCTGCGGCGTTTCCTGCCGCAGCAGCAAATGCAGCGACCAGTAGAGCGTGCCGAGCGCGAAGGTCGCATAAAAGCAGGTCAGCAGGAACCACGGTTGGCGGCGCGCCCGGTAGTATTCCCGCAGCGCGGCGCAGAAGCCGCAGGCCGTCACAAGGAACTGTACGAGGTAATCCAAAAGCTCAAGCATCGCCGTGCTCCTCCTCGCTGCCCTCGTCCCGCTCCCGCTCATGCAGGCGGACGCACAGCACCGTCACGCACACGCCGAGCGCGAAGGCCAGCAGTCCCACTAAAAGATAGCCGAGGCTCTCACCGGTGAACAGACTGGCGGTCATGCCGCCATAGTAGTCCGCGCCGGAGAAGCGCGCCGTGACGGACGGCATCGCCAGCGCGAGACCGAGGATCGCCGCAAGACAGGCCGCCGCGCCGGAAACGGCGGCAATACGGCTGCGCTCCTGCCGCTTTATCTCCTCTGCCCGCCGCTTGGCGGCGGCAAGGCGTTCATCCGTTGTACGCATCGGTGATCCCCTCCTGCTCCAGACGCTTGCGCAGCGCGTTTTTTCCGCGGTAGATGAGGTCCGCGACCTGCTTTTCCCGCTTGCCCATGACGGCGGCGGTCTCCGCGTGGCTCAAGCCCTCGAAGTAGACGAGGAACAGCGCCTCGCGGTAGTCCGCGTGCAGCTCCGCCATGCACGCGCGCAGGATGCGGGCGCGCTCCGCCGATTCTACGGCCCCCTCCACCAGCTCCCGCGCCTCCGGCTCCTCCGTCAGCGCGTCGAGCGAGAAGCAGAGCTGTGCGCGCTTTCTGGAAAGCAGCCGCAGCGCCATGTGCCGCGCGGATCGGTAGAGGTATGCCCGAAAGCCGCCGTCGCGGATGCGGGGCTGTTTGGCGATCAGGTAGGCGAACACTTCGATCATCAGGTCCTCGGACTCGTGGAGATCGTGAAGGCAGCCGTCGAGGTAGAGCGTGAGCTTGTCGCCGTGGCGCTCCATGAGAGCGCTCAGACCGTCCTCGTCGCCGCTGAGATAGCGGCGGTAGAGAATATCGTCAGTCACCATGGCGCGCCGCCTCCCTTGCCTTTTTCTCCATTATAGGGGATAGCGGTCCTGCTTGCAAGGGGAAACGTCCTGTCGGGACGGCAGAAAAACAGGATGCCGAAGCGAATGCTTCGGCGTCCCATGCCGCTGTGGTCAGATCCTGGTGAGGTAGATGACACCCTCGACGGCGCTGAGCTCCCGAAGGATATCGTCGAGCGACGTGCGGCCCTCCGCCCAGAGGGTGAACGTGCCGCACACAAGGTTGTCGCCGTAGCCGGAATCGGCGTACAGCTCCAGCTCCGAGAGTGTGCAGTCCTTTTCCCGCGCGAGGCGGACGAGCTGCCCGATGCTCAGCTTCGAGCGGAGCTCGAAGTAGACGGTGGCGGTCTTCTGCCGGCTCTGGATGCGCACGTCCACCAGCCGCAGCACGTTCATCGCCAGCAGAATGAAGGCGTAGCACACCGTGCCGCCCGTGTAGAAGCCCGCGCCGATGGCGGTGCCGATGATGGACACCGCCCAGAGTCCGGCGGCGGTCGTCAGGCCCTTGATCTCATGGCTCTTGGTGACAAGAATGGTGCCCGCGCCGAGAAAGCCCAGACCGGTGATGACCGAGGCCGGCATACGCACGAGGTCGGTCGAGCCGAAGACATCGCCGATGTAGAGGTTCGTCATCATCACCAGCGCGGCAGCGTCCGCGACAATGATGTAGGTGCGGAAGCCCGCCGCCTGCCGGTGCCGCTCGCGCTCATAGCCGAGCGTGCCAGCGAACACGGTCGTGAGCAGCAGCCGCACCGTGATGGAAAGGAGCGAGAGCGAGGAGAGCTGCGAAAAAAAGGTGTCCATCCGATCATTCACCCGCCTTAAAGAAAGAATGGCCGCTTTTGGCGCGGCCCGTTGTGGTCATATGGGAGAAAAACAGTAGTCCAAATCTCCCATACGTTTGGAAGGTTATACCACAACTGAACGGAGAATGCAAGAGAAAATCGTCCGCCGCGGAAATTTTTTTCCGCAGCGGACGATCGGGAGGACTCAGACCTCGTGCCAGACGGCGTCGATGACCCTCTGGTGCGCGTCGCTCTTAAACGCGCGGGACAGGCAGATGACGGTGTAGATGCTCTCAACGCCCGCAAGCAGCAGGGAAACGCCCATGTAGATCATCAGCGCCGCCGCGCCGTCGAAGGGGTCGAGGATCATCAGCACGCCGAGCACAGCGCCCACGATGCCCAGCAACAGATTCAGTCCCCAGCTGCCGAGACCGAAGCGGCGCAGCTCTACGGCGGCCTGAATGGAAAAGACGCTGTCGATGATGATGTAGAAGCCGAGGATGATGGGCAGGACGGTCAGTGCTCCGGTGGGGTGGGCAAGAAGCAGAACACCCGCGAGCGTGCTGAGAATGCCCACGATCAGGTCGAAGCGGAAGAGGATGCCGATGACGCCGATGCTGAAGTAGCGGGCGATCTCGCACACGCCCATGGCGATGCACAGCGCGCCGGTGAGATAGCACACGGCCAGCGCGGAGATGTCGGGGCGGAGGATCATCGCGGCGCCCAGCACGATCATGCAGCAGGATACGACGATGGCCCAGAGACGGTAACGCTTTAAGGTTTCCATAGTTCACAGCTCCTTTATTTTCATGGGAATTGAAATGATAAAATGAAGCGGCAGGAGCGCCGCGCCGCGGTCCCTCCTGCAAGCATAGGATACCGCGCTGCAAGCGGCATTTCCATAGGCAGATAACGGTGAAATGCACAAAATTTGTGAATTTTTTTCGTCAAAACGGAAAAAGCCCAGAGACCCTGCGGTCTCGGTACGACGTTTTATTTCAGAGGCGATATAGCTCCGGCCGACGGTCGTGAAAGACGTTGATGGAGTTGCGGACCTCCGCAAGGACGGAAAAATCGAGCGTGGCGGTGACGATCTCCTCGCCCGCTCCGGCGGCGGCGAGCAGCTCGCCGCGGGGACCGAGGATGCGCGACGCGCCGCCGAACACAGTCTCGCCCGCCGTGCCGCAGGAGTTGCAGGCGGCGAGGAAGAACTGGTTTTCGATGGCGCGCGCCGCTGTGAGCGTTTCCCAATGATACCGCCGCGCGGCGGGCCATTGCGCGGGCAGGAGCAGCAGCTCGACGCCCTGAAGCGCCAGCGTGCGGAAAAGCTCGGGGAAGCGGAGGTCGTAGCAGATGAGCAGGCCGCATTTGTGCCCGTCGAGCGAAAAGGTCGTGAGGTGATCGCCGGCGGCGTAGTGCTCGTGCTCGCCCATCGGGGTAAAGAGATGCGTTTTGTCGTAGGCCGCGAGACACGCGCCCTGCCGGTCAAAGACATAGGCGGTGTTGTACACGCGCCCGCCGCGCCGGTCGGAGACCGAGCCGGCGACGATGTTCATGTTCAGCTCGCGGGCGAGCGGCGCGCACAGCGCCTTCACCGCCTCGCCGCCGCGGTCGCTCCGCTCCGGCAGATGGTCGGCGGGGAAGAAGCCGGTGTTCCAAGTTTCGGGCAGCAGCGCGGTGTCCGTGCCCTCCGCCGCCGCGCGGCGCAGCAGCGCCTCCGCGTGCGCGAAATTATAGGCACTCTCACCCAAACGCATATCCATCTGAATGACGCTCAACCTCATGCGCAGACCTCCTTGAATTTGGTTCGGACAGGCAGCGACGCTCACGCGCCGGCGCTGTAGGCGTTTGTGTAGAGGTTATCCTCCGTGACGCCCTCGAACACGGCGTCGTAGAGTGCGGCGAAAAGCAGCTTTTTCATCGTGCAGTCCAGCCTTTCTCATTCCTCGGCAAAGCGCGTGCGCGCCCGACCGATCTTTTTCTCGTAGCGGTCCTCCTCGGAGAAGATGCAGCCGCAGTATTTCTGGAGATAAAGCCCCATCTCACGAGCCTTTGCCTGTCCCGCGCGGAAGCCGGGGCGGAAGTCACGGTAGAGAAATTCCACGCCGTACTTTCTCGCCATCGTCTCGCCGACCGCCTTGAGCAGCTCGTGGTTCTGGTAGGGGGAAATGAGCAGCGAGGAGGTGAACGCCTCGTAGCCGTGCTCGCTCGCGTACTTCGCCGCCGTGCCGAGACGGATGGTGTAGCAGTGCGCGCAGCGGTGGTCAATGTCCGCGGCGACGGCGCGGACGAAGTCGCGCAGGCCGTAGTCCTCTAAGATATGCACCTCGACCCGCTCCTTTTCTCCGTATTCGAGCAGCGTCGAGCGGCGCTGGTCGTACTCTGTCCACGGGTGGATGTTCGGGTTGAACCACAGCGACACCGGCTCGATGCCCTCGCCGCGCAGGGTGTCCACGCAGTAGACCGAGCAGGGGGCGCAGCAGGAATGTAAAAGAATTTTATCCATAAAAGTCATCTCACGAAACGTTATCGGTATTTTCTTGAACGGACGAACGCGGAAAAAGGTTCCCGCGAAGGAGCCGTCCTTCAAAAGTTTAACATATTGTAAAGCCTTTGACAACGCCCCTTTTTTCAATTGACGAACCGTGCGCGATTATAGTATAATACATTGATTTAATATGCGGCGCTGTGCGCCGGCGAAGGAGATAGAGCCTATGTGGATCGCGGACAAGTGGGAGGATTACGAGCTGCTCGACTGCGGCGGCGGCGAAAAGCTGGAGCGCTGGGGGCGGCAGATCCTCGTGCGTCCCGACCCGCAGGCCATCTGGGAGACGCCGCACGCGAACCGCGGCTGGAAAAACGCGCAGGGACGCTACCACCGCTCGTCCACCGGCGGCGGACATTGGGACAAGGAAAAGCTGCCCGAGCAGTGGCAGATGCGTTACCGCGATCTGACGTTCCAGTGCAAGCCCATGAACTTCAAGCACACGGGACTCTTTCCCGAGCAGGCGGTGAACTGGGACTTTGCGCGTGAGAAGATCGAGCAGGCGGACCGTCCCATCCGTGTGCTGAACCTCTTTGCCTACACGGGCGCGGCGAGCGTCGCCTGCGCCAAGAGCGGCGCGAGCGTCTGCCACGTCGACGCCGCCAAGGGCATGGTCGCATGGGCGAAGGAGAACGCAAAGGTCAGCGGTCTGGCCGACGCGCCGATCCGCTGGATCGTGGACGACTGCGCGAAGTTCGTCGAGCGCGAGATCCGCCGCGGCAAGACCTACGATGCCATCATCATGGACCCGCCGAGCTACGGCCGCGGCCCGGGCGGCGAGGTCTGGAAGCTGGAGGATAACCTCTTCCCCTTCGTGAAGCTCTGTTCTCAGGTGCTCAGCGACAAGCCGCTGTTCGTCATCATCAATTCCTACACCACGGGCCTTGCGCCCTCGGTGCTCGGCTATATGCTCCATCTGCTCGTCGCGGAGAAGTACGGCGGCAGGGTGACGTGGGACGAGCTGGGTCTGCCTGTCACCGAGACCGGGCTCGCGCTGCCCTGCGGCGCGACCGGAAGATGGTGCAGTGAATAAACAAAGGAAGAAAAATTATGTCAACCATGCTGCGGACTGAAAACCTGACCTATTCCTATCCCGCGGGCGAGGAAAACGAGCAGCCGACGCTTGCGCTTGACGGTGTGACGCTTGCCATCGAGCGCGGGAGCTTCACCGTCATCCTCGGCCACAACGGCAGCGGCAAATCCACGCTCGCCAAGACCTTCAACGCCGTGCTGCTGCCCTCGGGCGGCAGGGTGTACGTCGACGGCATGGACACCACGGACGAGAAGCTGCTGCTCGAGATCCGCCGCCGCGTGGGCATGGTGTTCCAGAACCCCGACAACCAGATCGTCGCGAACGTGGTGGAGGAGGACGTGGCTTTCGCACCCGAGAACCTCGGCGTGCCGACGGAGGAGATCCGGCGGCGCGTGGACGACGCGCTGCGCACCGTCGGCATGGAGAAATTTGCAAAGCACGCGCCGCATCTGCTCTCCGGCGGACAGAAGCAGCGTATCGCCATCGCGGGCGTGCTGGCGATGCGCCCGCAGTGCATCGTGCTCGACGAGGCGACCGCCATGCTCGACCCCATCGGCCGCAGCGAGGTCATTTCGACCATCGAACGGCTCAACCGCGACGAGGGCATCACCGTTGTGCTCATCACCCACCACATGAACGAAGCCGAGCACGCCGACCGCGTGATCGTGATGAACGAGGGCCGCGTCGCCATGGACGGCGCGCCGCGCGAGGTGTTCGCGCAGGTGGAAAAGCTCAAGTCCATCGGCCTGACCGTGCCGGACACGGTGGAGCTTTTATACGAGCTGCGCGGCGCGGGCTGCGACCTGCCGCTCACGGCCATCACCGTGGACGAGTGCGCCGACGCCATTGCAAGGTGCTTTGGAAAATCCGCAAAAGAGGACAACTGAGTTGAACGAGATCATTCGTATTGAAAATCTGACCCACACCTACGGCGAGGGCACGCCCTTCCGCCGCAGCGCGGTGGAAAATCTGTCGCTCGACATTTACCACGGCGAGTTTCTCGGCCTCATCGGGCACACGGGCAGCGGCAAATCGACGCTGATCCAGCACCTCAACGGCCTGCTCAAGCCGACGGGCGGCCGCGTGCTGCTCGACGGCGAGGACATCTGGGCCGACCCGAAGAAGATCCGCAGCGTGCGCTTCCGCGTGGGGCTGGTGTTCCAGTATCCGGAGTACCAGCTCTTTGAGGAGACCGTCTACCGCGACATCGCCTTCGGCCCCACCAACATGGGCCTGACCGGCGCGGAGCTGGACCGCCGCGTGCATGACGCCGCCCGCTTCGCGGGACTGGACGAGGGCCTGCTGCAAAAGTCGCCCTTCGCGCTCTCCGGCGGGCAGAAGCGCCGCGTCGCCATCGCGGGCGTGATCGCCATGGAGCCGGAGGTGCTGGTGCTCGACGAGCCGAGCGCGGGACTTGACCCGCGCGGGCGCGAGGAGCTGCTTGCCCATATCCGCGCCTATCACAAGGAGCGCGGCAACACCGTCGTGCTCGTCAGCCACTCGATGGATGAGATCGCGCAGAACGTGGACCGCATCGCCGTGCTCTCCGACGCTCATGTGCTCATGAGCGGCACGCCGCGCGAGGTGTTCGCCCGCGCGGACGAGCTGGTTGCCGCGGGCCTTGACGTGCCGCAGGTGACGCGCGTCGCCATGGCGCTGCGCGCCAAGGGGCTGCCCATCGACCCCGCGGTCTACACGGTCGCGGAGCTGAAGGCGGCGCTGCTTGCGCTGCGAAAGGGGGGAGCCGTATGCTGAAGGACATCACCCTCGGCCAGTATTTCCCCGGCGACACGCTCGCCCACCGGCTCGACCCGCGCACCAAGCTGCTGGCGACCGTTCTTTATATCATAGCCATCTTTCTGGCAAAGGGCCCCATTGCCTACGGCGTGCTGATCCTGACGCTGATCGTCTCCGTGCGCATCTCGAAAGTGGGCGCGAAGGCGCTCTTCCGCGGCCTCAAGCCGGTGCTGTTCATCATCGCCTTCACCGCGGTGCTGAACCTCTTCTACACCCCCGGCACCGTCATCGCGCAGCTCTGGATCTTCCACGTCACGCGCGAGGGCGTGATCACCGCCATCGCCATGATGCTGCGCATCTCGCTGCTCATCATGGGCACCTTCCTGCTGACCTATACCACCAGCCCCATCCGCCTGACCGACGGGCTGGAGGACCTGCTCGGCCCGCTCAAGAAGCTCGGCGTGCCGGTGCATGAGCTGGCGATGATGATGTCCATCGCGCTGCGCTTCATCCCCACGCTCATCGAGGAGACGGACAAGATCATGTCCGCCCAGCGCGCCCGCGGCGCGGACTTCGAGAGCGGCAACCTGCTCCAGCGCGCGAAAGCGCTCATTCCGCTGCTCGTGCCGCTGTTCGTCAGCGCGTTCCGCCGCGCGGACGAGCTGGCGACGGCGATGGAGTGCCGCTGCTACCACGGCGGTGAGGGGCGCACGAAGCTCCATGTCCTGCGCTACGAGACGCGGGACTATCTGACGCTCGCGTTCTACGCCGCGCTGTGCGCGGCGATGATCGCGCTGAAAAAGTTTTTCTAAAATTCAAAAAAAGGACACGAATCATGCGTAACATTGCGCTAAAATTGATGTATAACGGCACGGCCTATCACGGCTGGCAGATGCAGCGGACCGAGGCGAGCGTGCAGGAGACGCTCCAGCGCGGCCTTTCGATGGTCTGCGGCGAGAGGGTCAGGCTCACCGGCGTCGGCCGCACGGACGCGGGCGTTCACGCCGAGCGCTATGTTGCGAATTTCCGCACGAGCTCCCGCATCCCCATCGACCGCCTGCCTTTCGCCGTCAACACCCACACGCCCGAGGACATCGTGGTGCGCGAGGCGCTGGAGGTGGCGGACGATTTCAACGCCATCGGCTCGTGCCTGAAGAAGGAATACACCTACCGCATCTACAATTCGCGCATCAAGAACCCGTTTTATGTGAACCGTGCCTACTTCTACCCCAAAAAGCTCGACGAGGCCGTGATGGACGCGGCGGCGCGGGCGTTTGAGGGCACGCACGATTTCCGCGCCGTGCGCTCGGTCGGTACGGAAACGAAGACCACCGTCCGCACCGTGCACTACTGCCGCGTGACGCGCCGCGGCGAGCTTCTGGAGCTCAAGGTCTGCGCGGACGGCTTTCTCTACAACATGGTGCGCGCCATCACCGGCACGGTGCTCTACGCCGCCGAGGGCAAGCTCACGGCGGAGGACATTCCGAAAATACTCGACTCCGGCGACCGCACGCTCGCCGGCCCCACGGTGCCGCCGGGGGGACTGTACATGACCAGACTTTGGTATGAGGATGAACGGCTCAATGACTGACAAGGATAAGCTCTCGCGCGAGGATCTGCGCGCGGACCGCGCCGCGCCGCCGCGCCGCGGCACGCTCCACCGTATTCTGGTACTGGTGGCGGTGCTCGCGGTCGTGCTGGGAGCGGTGCTCGCCGCGGCGTATCTGGACCTGTCGAATTTCGACAGTCTCCGCCGCGCGCTGAGCTACGATAAGGCCGACGCCGCGGGCGAGAACACCTATGATTACGACAACGACCGCACGAACCGCTTCGCCCTCCTCGGCGACCGCCTGCTGGTCGTTTCCACCACGCGCGTGAGCGTGCTCGCCGACGACGGCAGCGAGGTCTACGCGCAGGAGGTCAAGCTCGACTCGCCCGCCATCGCCCTCGGCGGCCGCACCGCCGCGGTCTACGACGTCGGCGGCACGACGCTCTATATCCTCGGTGAAAGGGGCCTTGTGCGCGACCTGAGCACCGAGACGGAAAACGGCACTATTTCGGCGAAGCTCAACTCCTCCGATATGCTGGCGCTCGTGACGGACAAGAGCGGCTACAAGTCCTCCGTCTCGGTCTACAACGCCTCGGGAGAGCGCGTGTTCACCTTCAATTCCTCCAACCGCTACATGATCGACGCCTGCGTGGAGCGCGGCGGCAAGCACGTCGCGGTCGCGACGCTCGGCTCAGAGGACGCCATGTTCGTCAGTATGATCCGCCGCTACGCGCTCGATCAGGAGACGGCGGTCTCCGCCTGCGTGCTGGACGATTCGCTGCTCTACGAGCTCTCGAGCTTCGGCGGCACGCTCGTCGCCGTGACGGACGACCGCTTTCTCGCGCTCAGCGGCGACGGTTCGCTCGGCGGCTCCTACGACTACGCCTATCCCTATCTGCGCGGCAGCACGCTCGGCGGGACGGATTTCGGCGCGCTCGTGCTCTCGCGCTACCGCTCCGGCAGCGCGGGCAAGCTCGTCACCGTCGGCGCGGAGGGCAACCTTATCGCCTCGCTCGACACACAGCGCGACGTGCTGGACATTTCGGCGGCGGGCAAGTACCTCGCCGTGCTTTACAGCGACGAGCTGGTCATCTACACCTCCGACCTCGCCGAGTACGCCTCGCTCACCGACACGCAGTACGCGCGCGGCGTGCGGATGCGCGCCGACGGCTCGGCGGTGCTGCTCGGCTCGCAGCACGGCTGGCTCTTTGTGCCGTAATTAGAAAAATGTTTCACTTGAAAGGTAAGTGAAAAGCATGGATAATGCACTTATCATTGATCTCGTCCTGGCTGCCGTGCTGGCAGTGTTCGCGCTCCTCGGCGCGCGCAAGGGCCTCATCCGCAGCCTGATGGCGCTCGTGAGCGTGGTGGTCGCGCTCATCGGCGCGACGCTGCTCACCGCAATGTTCGTCGAGCCGGTTACCGACCTCGTCTACCCCAAGGTGGAGGAGAGAGTGCTTGAGCAGTTTGAGCGCGATATTCCGTCCGACGCGCTGGCCGCGGAGGACGGCGACCTGAGCGCCGGCGGACTGCTGCCCGACGAGCTGAGCGATCTGCTCGGCGAAGCGCTCGACACGCTCAAGCGCTTCGGCGTCTCCGACGACGCCATCGACGGCGTGACAAAGAGCGTGACCGATTCCGCCGTTTCCGCGGCGGAGCGGGCGGCGTACCTGCTCGTCAAGACCATCGTGCAGGCCGCGCTGTTCCTCGCGTTCTTCCTTGCGCTGATGCTGCTGCTCCGCCTGCTCACGCACGGGCTCGACCGCCTTTTCTCGCTGCCGGTGCTCGCGCAGCTCAACGGCCTCGGCGGCGCGGCGCTCTCGCTCATGGAAGGCGCGCTGCTTATTTTTCTCATTGTATTCCTCGCGCCGCGCCTCGGCGTGACGTGGTTTGCGGACCATGCGGCGGGCACGCACCTGCTCGCGTGGTTTCTGAACAACACCCCGCGATCCATCATCGCATCTCTCACATAACGGAGGTTTCCCATTATGCAGCCACAACTTTGCTCCAGATGTAAAAAGAACGTTGCCGTTGTCTTCATCACCCGCATGGAGAACGGTAAAAATATCAACGAGGGTCTTTGCCTCAAGTGCGCCAAGAATCTCGGCTTGCCGCAGGTGAACGAGATGATGCAGCGCATGGGCATCACAGACGAGGACCTTGACAACATCTCCAACGAGATGATGAGCGCTTTCGGCGGCGCCGAAAACCTTGAGGGCATCGACGCGCCCGACGGCGACGACGAGGAGGACGGCAAGACCGCGACCTTCCCGTTCCTCGGCCGCCTTTTCGGCGGGCAGAACGGCGACGCGCCCGCGCCTGCGGACGGCGCGGCGGACGGCCCGGGCCGCGCCGAGCGCGGCAAGAAGAACGACAAGGCCGCCAAGCATAAATTTCTTGACAGCTATTGCATCAACCTCTCCCAGCGCGCCCGCGACGGCAAGCTCGACGCGGTGATCGGCCGCGACGAGGAGATCGAGCGCGTCGTTCAGATTCTCAACCGCCGCCAGAAGAACAACCCCTGCCTCATCGGCGAGCCGGGCGTCGGCAAGACGGCCATCGCCGAGGGCCTTGCCCAGCGCATCGCCGCGGGCGAGGTGCCCTTCAAGCTCCGCAGCAAGGAGGTCTATCTCCTTGACCTCACCGCGCTCGTCGCCGGCACGCAGTTCCGCGGCCAGTTCGAGAGCCGCATGAAGGGTCTTATTGAGGAAATTCGCAAGCTCGGCAACATCATTCTCGTCATCGACGAGGTGCATAACATCGTCGGCGCGGGCGACGCCGAGGGCAGCATGAACGCCGCCAATATTTTGAAGCCCGCCCTCTCGCGCGGCGAAATTCAGGTCATCGGCGCGACGACCTTCAACGAGTACCGCAAGCACATCGAGAAGGACACCGCGCTCGAGCGCCGCTTCCAGCCCGTCACGGTCAACGAGCCGAGCATGGAGGATACGCTCAAAATTCTCAAGGGCATCGCCCACTACTACGAGTCCTTCCACGGCGTGAAAATTCCCGACGGTATCCTGCGCCAGGCCGTCGTGCTCTCCGAGCGCTACATCACCGACCGCTTCCTGCCGGACAAGGCCATCGACCTGATCGACGAGGCGTGCTCGGATATGAACCTGCACGACAAAAACATCAACCGCCGCATGGAGCTGCGCCGCGAACTGGACGATTACGCCAAGGAGCGCGAGCTGCTCGAGGCGGAGACCGAGAATCCCGACTTCGAGCGTCTGGCTGAGCTGAAAAGTCTGGAGCTTCAGGCGCAGAGCGAGCTGGACGGTCTCTGCGCGCAGGGCGATCCCGAGCTGACGATGGACAATCTCGCCCGCGTGATCGAGCTGTGGACGAAAATTCCCGCCAGCCGCATCCGCGAGGCCGAGTTCAAGCGCCTGAGCGAGCTGGCCGACCGCCTGAAAAAGCACATCATCGGGCAGGACGAGGCCGTGGACGCGGTCGCTGCGGCCATTCGCCGCGGGCGCGTGGGCATCAGCCCGAAGCACAAGCCCGTGAGCTTCATTTTCGTCGGCCCCACCGGCGTGGGCAAGACGGAGTTGGTCAAGCAGCTTGCCGCCGACCTCTTCGACTCGCCCGACTCCCTCATCCGTCTCGATATGTCGGAATTTATGGAGAAGCACTCCGTCTCGCGTCTCGTCGGCTCCCCTCCGGGCTACGTCGGCTATGACGAGGCCGGTCAGCTGACCGAAAAGATCCGCCGCAAGCCCTACGCCGTCATTCTCTTCGATGAGATCGAGAAGGCGCATCCGGATGTGCTGAACGTCCTGCTGCAAATTCTCGACGACGGCGAGGTGACCGACGCGCACGGCCGCAAGGTCAACTTTGAAAACACCGTCATCGTCATGACCTCCAACGCCGGCAGCGACCGCAAGGAGGGCAGCGTCGGCTTCGGCCGCAGCGTCAGCGAGCAGAACCGCGAGCGCACGATGAAGGCGCTCGGCGAGTTCCTGCGTCCCGAGTTCATCAACCGCGTGGACGAGATCATCTGCTTCAATCGCCTCGACGAGAAGAACTTCGTATCCATCGCCCGCATCATGCTCGACGAGCTGGCGGCCAGCCTGAAGGAGAAGGGCTTCATCTTCACCTATGACGATGCCGTTGCCGCGTATCTGGCGAACAAGTCCTACTCGCTCACCTACGGCGCGCGCAACCTGCGCCGCACCATCCAGAAGGAGCTGGAGGACGTCATCGCCACGCGCATCATCGACTCCTACGACCACCCCGTCACGCAGCTGCGCGCCGTGATGAAGGACGGCGCGATCGACCTTTTGAGCCTATAATAAAAAGAAAGAAAAAGGGGAGAGAGGACATGAGAAATCCGTTCCGCAAGGACATTGAGCCGCGCTGTGCCTACTGCGCCCACGGCTCTGCGGTGAACGAGCGCGAGGTCGCCTGCTCGCGCAGGGGCGTGGTGGACAGCAGCGACCACTGCCGCCACTTCCGCTACGACCCTCTGCGCCGCGTGCCGCCGCGGCCCGCCTCGCTCGATCCCAAAGCGCACTCGCCGGAGGATTTTTCCCTCTGAGAGTTATATAAAAATGAAGAGAGAAGGACGCATCATGGAGATCAAAACCGTTTACGCCGTCTATTTCAGCGCTACCGGAAGGACCCGCAAGGTCGTCACCACCCTGGCAAACGCCATTGCGCAGACGCTGGAGCTGCCGCTCGAGACCGTCGACTTCACCCTGCCTGCCGCGCGGGAGGAGACCTATGCCTTCACGGACAAGGACCTCGTGATCTTCGGCACGCCGACCTACGCCGGCAAGGTGCCCAACAAGCTCCTGCCCTTTGTGCAGACCGGCTTTGCCGGAAACGGCGCGCTTGCCGTGCCGGTCGTGACCTTCGGCAACCGCAGCTTTGATAACTCCCTCGCCGAGCTGTGCGCGAGTCTGGAGAACGCGGGCTTCCACACCATCGCCGCCGGCGCGTTCGCCTGCCAGCACGCCTTTTCGGATACGCTGGCTGCGGGCCGTCCCGACCGCGAGGACATGACCGTGCTCGCGCAGCTTGGCGCGGCGGTCGTGACGAAGCTCGGCAAAATGACCGAGATCCCCGCGCCTGTTCAGGTCGACGGCGACGCGGACGCGCCCTACTACCGTCCCCTCGGACTGGACGGCGAGCCGAAAAACTTCCTCAAGGCCAAGCCGCAGACCGACCGGAGCAAATGCACCGGCTGCGGCGTGTGCGCGGCGCTCTGCCCGATGGGCAGCATCAGCCGCGAGGACCCCGCCGAGGTCACGGGCGTGTGCATCAAGTGCCATTCCTGCGTGCGGAACTGCCCGACGGGCGCGAAGTATTTCGACGACGAAGCCTTCCTTTCGCACAAGGCGATGCTTGAGCGCGACTACACCCGCCGCGCCGAGGATAAGCTCTTCCTGTAAAGCAGCAAAAAGGAGTCCCCTGTCCGTGCGGACAGGGGACTCCTTTTCATCACAGGAAGTTGGCGAATACTGAGGCGCCGGCCACGGTCAGCAGTCCGGCCACGACGATGGACAGGCCGCTCATCGCGCCCTCCACCTCGCCAATCTCGATGGCCTTTGCCGTGCCGAGTGCGTGCGCGGCGGAGCCGATGGCTACGCCCTTGGCGATCGGCTCGGTGATGCGGAACACGCGGCAGACGGCGACGGCGATGACGTTGCCGAGGATGCCGGTAATGATGATCATGGCGACGGTCAGCGTCACATAGCCGCCGAGCTCCTCAGAGACGCCCATGCCGATGGCGGTCGTGATGGACTTCGGCAGGAGCGTGACGTACTCCTCATGCGAAAGGCGGAAGGCGAGGCTCAGTGCCAACACGCTGCACAGCGTGGTGAGCACACCCGAGAGGATGCCGGCGAGAATGGCCCTCCAGCTGCTGCGCAGCAGCGCGAATTTCTCATAGAGCGGGACGGCGAGGCACACGGTCGCCGGCGTGAGCAGGTAGCTGAGGTACTTCGCCCCGGCGTAATACACCTCGTAGTCGATATGCGCGGTGACGAGCACAAGGATCGTGACGATGACAGAGAGGAGCAGGGGATTGAAGAGCGCCAGACGGAAGCGCTTTTGCAGCACCACGCCGAGCCCGTAGGCAAGCAGGCTGAGCGAAACGCCGAAAAAGACGGAGTGTTCAAAAAATTCCATGCTCATACCTCCTTGCCGCGGCGCAGGAAGAACTGCGTGACGCGGCCCGAAACGACCATGACCAGCACGGTCGTGATAACGGCGATGGCGAGATAGGCGAAGAGCTTCGCGCGGATGATGCCCCATGAGGTCATCAGTCCGGTGGCCGCGGGAATGAACATCAGCGGCATGATCTCGATGAGAAAGAGCGCCGTATCGCGCACGTCCTCCAGACGGAAGACGCGCAGCTGCAGGCACAGGAACATCAGCACCAGCCCGTAGATGCTGGCGGGCACGGGGAGGGGGAGCAGGTAGTTGAGCACTTCTCCGGCAAAGGAAATGAGGAGAATGATGCCGAATTGCTTGACGTATTTCATAGGCGGCCTCTTTCGGGAAAAATAGAACTTGATTATAGGCGCGGCGGGGAGGAATGTCAATGCGCCGCGCGGCTTTTCTCTCAAATGAAAAGAGACCGCCCTGCGGGGCGGCCTCTTCCTGTTGATTCCGTATAGCTCACACGCCGCTTGCGCCGTAGTTGGAGAGCACGCGGGCGGAGGGGTCCTTGACGTCGCAGCCCTCCCAGTCCTTGTTCGGCATCCAGAAGTCCTTGACCATCTCGGCCTGCCCGGGGTAATACTTCTCGAACAGCTCGCGGTAGAGCAGGCTCTCCTTTGTGAACGGAGTCGCAAAGGAATACTGCTTCCGCTTTTCCTCGTACTCCTCGTCGGTGTACAGGCTCTCGGCGTATTCCTTGAGATCGTCCACCATCGAGTGGCCGACGGCGTCGGAGAAGGCGGCCTTCTGCCGCCAGAGGATGTCCTCGGGCAGGATGCGGTCGGCGGCGAACGCCTCGCGCAGCAGGTACTTGCCCATGTGGTAGCTGTTGACCTTGAGCTTTGGATCAATGCTCATCACATATTTGACAAAATCGAGGTCGCCGAACGGCACGCGCGCCTCGATGGAGTTGACCGCGATGCAGCGGTCGGCGCGGAGCACATCGTACATATACAGCTCGTCCACGCGCTTTTTGGCCTCCTGCTGGAAGGCCTCGGGCGAGGGCGCGAAGTCCGTGTACTTGTAGCCGAAGAGCTCGTCGGAGATCTCGCCCGTCATAAGCACGCGCACGTCGGTCTGCTCGTGGATGGCCTTGCAGCACAGGTACATGCCCATGCTCGCGCGGATGGTGGTGATGTCGTAGGTGCCGAGCATGGCAACGACCTCTTCGAGCGAGGCGAGCACCTGCTCGCGCGTCATGATGACCTCGGTGTGCTCGGCGCCGATGAAGTCGGCGACTTCACGGGCGTACTTGAGGTCGATGGGGTCAAGGTCCATGCCGATGGCAAAGGTGCGGATCCTCTTGCCGAGGAGCTTGGCGGAGATGGCGCAGACAAGGCTGGAATCCAGACCGCCGGAGAGCAGGAAGCCGAGCGGCGCGTCGGCGTCGAGCCGCTTTTCCACGCCCGCGATGAGCTTCTCACGGATCTTTTTGCATACAGTGTCCAGATCGTCCTTGGAGTATTCCGTCACCGTGGTGAGGTCGGCGTAGCGGACGAATTTGCCGTCGGCGTAGTAGTGGCCCGGCGGGAAGGGCATGATGCGCTCGCACAGACCGACGAGGTTCTTCGCCTCGCTGGCGAAGAGGATGCCGCCGTCGGCGAGATAGCCGTAGAAGAGCGGGCGGATGCCGATGGGGTCGCGCGCGGCGACGAGACGGTCGGCCTTGGCGTCATAAATGATCATGGCAAACTCGGCATCGAGCTTGGCGAACATCTCCACGCCGTACTCGCGGTAGAGGGGGAGAATGAGCTCGCAGTCGGACTCGGACGCGAAGGTGTAGCCCTTGGCCTCCAGCTCCTTTTTGAGCGGACGGAAGCCGTACAGCTCGCCGTTGCAAACCGCCATGTCGCCGCCGAGGTGGAAGGGCTGCATCCCCTCCTCGTGCAGGCCCATGATGGCAAGACGGTGGAAGCCGAGCATACCGCGGCCGGCCTTTTCCATTCGGCTCATGTCGGGACCGCGGGAAATGGTGCGGTCAAAGTAAGGACGGATCTCCTGCTCCGTCAGGGTGGGGGAATCAAAACCGATGATAGCGCACATAAAAAGCACCTCCAGATAAAATAAAGCAGCGACGTCCTGTAAATTTTAGGACGAATCGCTGCGTATCCGTGGTGCCACCTAATTTGCCGATCCAAGGACCGGCCCCTTTGCGGGGTTCCAACAAACCCCTGTGCCTTAACGCCGCACGCCGCGTCTTTCCTACCGGGCCGAAGCCGTTCAGATCGCTGCTCCCGAGTGTTATTCGCATGGCCTCTGTGTATCGGGCTCCCACTGTCCCCGACTCGCTGTGACCGAATGGCGCATGGTACTTGTCTCGATCGTTGCATTTCGCTTTATTGGATTGAATGAGTGAATTATAGTCTTGCGGGAGCAAATCGTCAATATTGCAGATACCCAACGTTTTGCACAAAATTTTTACAAATTTTCGGCTGTTTGCATAAAAAAGGCGGCCTGCCTTGGCAGACCGCCCGAGAGAGCCTTTTTACTTGTGCAGCAGGGGGGAGAGCGGCTTGTAGATCAAAAAGCACAGCGCCACGTCGAGCAGGCCCTTGAAAAATGTGAAGGGCATATTGAACACGAGCAGACATTCGAGCAGACCGTCGACCGAGGGACGGATGGCCTGATACATCCCGATGATGGTCTCGAGCGGCAGGTGATAGCACACGACGTAGGCGGGGTAGACCACGAAGTAGTTCAGCGGAACGGAGAGCACCGCCATGAGCAGCGTGCCGATGACCGCGCCGAGCAGCGCGCCCCGGCGGGACTTGTTGCGCCGGTAGACAAAGCCGGCGGAGAAGGCGAACACCGACCCCATGAGGAAGTTGAACAGCTCGCCGACGTAGGCGGACGAGGTGCCGTGCAGCACGGCGAAGAGCAGGTTCTTCAGAAAGGCCACCACCACGCCGTAGACGGGGCCGAGCGAAAACGCGGCGAGCAGCTCGGGAAGGTCGGAGATGTCGAGCTTGACGAAGGCGGGGATGAGCGCGGGGATGGGAAATTCGATGAACATGAGCACAAAGGCGACGGCCGAGAGCATGGCGGTGACCGTTACCTTGTGCGTGCGGCTGCGGCCCGCGGCGCGGGCGGAGGGGATGGCGTTGACGTTGGGTTCGGACATGAAAAAACACTCCTTTTGTTCATTTTCCTTGAAAGAACGAGTCTTCCAAGGTGCATGACGCAAAAAGAGCGAGGGAATTGCGTGGTAACAGCGCGCAGCACATCTTCTCTCATCCGGACTGTGACCGTCGGTTCCGGAATCGCACCGGATCGTGCGGCAAAAAATGCCGCTTGCGGACTATACCGCCGGTGGGGAATTTCACCCCGCCTCGAAGACCTGTATTTCAAGTTTGGTTAAAGCATAGCACAGCGCTGGAAAAAATGCAAGAGGAAAAACAACACTTTACAAATAAAAACGAATGTTCTATAATAAAGGATAAACGACGAGGGGAGGAATGCGTGTGCGCGGAAAACCGGTGAGCTGCTGCTTCACGGGCCACCGCCCGGCGAAGCTGCCGTGGGGGACGGACGAGAGCGACGAGCGCTGCCTGCGGCTCAAGGCGCGGCTGCGTGAGGTGATCGCACGCGCCGTAGAGGACGGCTACACGCACTTTATCTGCGGCATGGCGGAGGGCTGCGACCTCTACTGCGCCGAGGCGGTGCTGGCGCTGCGCGAGCGCCACAGCGAGGTGACGCTCGAGGCGGCGATCCCCTGCCCGACGCAGGCGGACGGCTGGAGCGAAGCACAGCGCGAGCGCTACCGCCGGATTCTGGAGCAGTGCGACTATGAGACGATGGTGCAGGAACGCTACACGCGCGAGTGTATGCAGCGGCGCAACCGCTACATGGTCGACCATTCCGACCTGCTCATCGCTGTGCACGACGGCCTGCCCGGCGGCACGCGCTACACCATCGAATACGCCCTGCGCCGCGGTGTGAACATCATCGACGTGCCCATCGAGGAATAGAAAAAGGACGGCGCAAAAGCCGTCCTTTTCTGTTTTCTTTATAAGTCGAACACGCCCATAATGGCGATGCCGATGACCACGAGAGCGATCATCGCGTAGTGCTTCCACGAGAGCTTTTCCTTGAGGAACAGGCGGCTCCACAGCACGCTCGCCGCGCAGTAGGAGCTGATGATGGGCGCGGACATGGCAAGGTGCTCGGTGTCCGCGATGGCATAGATGTAGGCGAACTGACCGGCGGTCTCGCAGACCGCGCCGAGGTACTTCGGCGCCTCCCTTTTGGGAATAAGGCGGTCCCTGCGGATCAGCACGACGTAGACGAAGCACACCACGGCGGCAAAGAGGAAGGTCAGCTCATAGGCACAGTTGGCGGAGGCTGCCGCTTGCTTGGTGCATTCGTCCAGTGTGGCATACATGCCGCTGTCAATGGCCTGCGCGGTCAGCGTTTCGAGCACGCGGTTGTCCGCAAAGGTGCCCGCCGCGTCGAGCAGGCAGTAGGCCACGGGCAGCGCGAGAGCAAGAAAGCTCTTGGCGTACTTGCGGTTGCCCTCGGCCTGACGCGCCGCGCGCAGCTCGGGGTCCTCGGTCGCGTCCACCACGCCGAGACCGATCGCGCCGACGCAGACCAAAATCACGGCGAAGATGGCAAGCGGGGAATAATCCTCGCCGCCGAGGAACACAAGCGTCATCACGGCGACGAGCGCGCCGGAGGAATTGCAGATGGGCGACGAGACGGACAGCTCAATGTACCGCAGCCCCAGATAGCCGAGCGTCATCGAGCCGATGTAGAGCAGCGACACGGGCAGGTAGGTGAGGATGATAGAAAAGCTGATCTCCGTCCCGCCGACGAAGATCTCAAACGCCGCGTGCAGGCCCATGACGACGCCGACTGCCATGACCATCTTGAGATGGCTGAGACGGTCGTCCTCGTCGCGGCAGCCGATTTTGGAAAAGAGGTCGCTGCCGCTCCAGCAGAGCAGCGCGATGAGAGAAAGCCAGAACCACATATAGAATTGTCAAACTCCTTTATATCTGTCAGTATTTTGAGATCAAAAAACGGACAGTCTCCGGCGGGGGTCTGCGCCGGAAATGACGGTTGGTGAGGGGAGTCCTTCGGATCAGCATAGCAAGACCCTCCTGACAATATAGAGTCAGGGCAGTGTGACCAGCCCTGCGTCAAGCATTTTTTGCAGCGAGAGCAGCACGCCGAGCTTGGCGTGGTACCAGGTCAGGCCGCCCTGGTAGTAAACCGCGTAGGGCGGACGGATGGGGCCGTCGGCGGACAGCTCGATGGAGCTGCCCTGCACGAACGCACCCGCCGCCATGATGACCTGCGAATCGTAGCCGGGCATATCGCCGGGGACGGGGTCCACATAGCTGTCCACCGGTGCAGCGGACTGGATGCCCTTGCAGAAGGCGAGCATCCCCTCGGGGCTTTTCAGCTCGACGCATTGGATGATGTCGTGCCGCTCCTCGCTTGCGGCGGGAACGACGCGGAAGCCGAGGGACTCGTACACGGCGGCGGTGAACACCGCGCCCTTGACCGCGCCGGAGACGACATTCGGCGCGAGGAAGAAGCCCTGATAGAGCGAGGGCATCAGCCCGAGGTTCGCGCCGACCTCCTGCCCGAGTCCGGGCGCGGAGAGACGGTAGGCGCAGCGGTCCACGCACTTTTGCGTACCGGCGATGTAGCCGCCGATGGGCGCAAGACCGCCGCCGGGGTTCTTGATGAGGCTGCCGACGATCATGTCCGCGCCGACGTCGCTCGGCTCGACCGTCTCGACGAACTCGCCGTAGCAGTTATCGACCATGATCGTCACATCGGGCTTGACCGCGCGGCAGACAGCGATGGCCTCGCCGATCTGCGCGACCGAGAGCGTCGGACGCGGCTGGTAGCCCTTGGAGCGCTGGATGTGGATGAGCTTCGTTTTCGCCGAGATGGCGGCGCGGATGGCGGGAAGATCAAAGCTGCCGTCGTCGAGCAGATCGACCTGCCGGTAGCTTACGCCGTATTCGGCGAGCGAGCAGGGCGAGGGGCGGATGCCGATGACCTCCTCGAGCGTATCGTAGGGCTTGCCGGAGATGGCGAGCAGCTCGTCGCCGGGCAGCAGGTTCGCGCTCAGCGCGACGGCGAGCGCATGGGTGCCGCAGGTGATCTGCGGACGAACCAGCGCGGCCTCGGTGTGGAAGGCGTCGGCGTAGACGCGCTCTAAATTGTCGCGGCCCTCGTCGTCGTAGCCGTAGCCGGTCGAGGCGGCGAAGTGCGTGGCGTTGACGCGGTTCTTCTGCATCGCGGCGAGCACCTTCGCCTGATTGATCTCCGCGCGCGCGTCGATCTCCGCGAAGCGGGGGCGGAGCGTTTCGAGTATTTTTTCGCCGTAGACGAGGACCTCCCCGCTCACGCCGAGGGTCTTATAAATTTCAGCCGCTGTCATATCAAGGCTCCTTTTTCAGTGTTTCGGGAAACTGCACGCCGTTGCACCTGAGGACGAAGCGCAGCGGGTAGTCGCGGTCGAGGTAGTTTTTCTCGAACCACACATAGGTCGCGACGGGGAGCTGGCGCAGCTCGGGGGCCTCGCAGCGCAGGGCGTCGAAGGTCATGCGGTCGCCGGAGAGCAGCGCCGCCGCGACGTCCATCTGCCCCTCCGCGCGCAGGCGGTCGAGGCAGGTGTCCAGAATGACGGCGCAGGCGCGTTCCTCGTCCGTCTCGGCGTAGTCCTCGCGGTGGGCGAGCCAGTAGAGAAATTCATCGGGGTCGAGGTCGAGATGTGTCGTGACCTGCGAGAGCTTGTAGAAGCCCGCGCGGTCGTTCGCCTTGAGCACGTCGATGAGGTAGGCGATGAGGTTTTCGTCGAGCATCAGGCAGTCGCAGAACACCTCGAAGGCGTGCTTGCCCGCGTCGGGATCGGGGGCCGGCTCGTCCGCCTCCCTGGCGGGAGCGGGCGGCTCCTCCGGCTGCGGCGCGCCGCCGAGCGCCATGCGCGCGAAGAGCGCGCGGGCGAAGTCCTCCTCATGGAAGCCGTCTAACAGACCGTCCGGCAGCGCGTCGCCCGCCGCGCGGGCGCAGCGGCGCACGAAGTCCGGCACGCTGACGTTTTTCAGCGCGGCCTGCAGGCTCATCGCGCGCTCCTCGGGCGTTTCGCCGCTGAGGGCAATGTCCTCGGGCGCGGCAAGCGTACCCTCGCACAGCGCGTTCATATACTTGAGGTAATAATCGCAAAGCTCCATCGTGATGCTCCCAAATTTCAAAAGTGAATACAATGTATCATACCGCGCGGGAAAAAGCAAGTCCGGCGCTTGCAAGGAGCGGACGGATATGGTAAAATCAAAATGAACTCATAGTGCGTGAGGAGAAAAGGAAAGGAGGAAGCAGGCATGAAGCACAAGCGAAGCCTTGAGGCACTGATCGTCGGCTTTGTGCTGGCCATTGCGGTCAGCTTTTTCAGCACGAAGATAGCGGGAGCTGTGCTCGCTGTGTCGCTTATTCAAATGTTTCTCTTTTACCGCTGCCCGCACTGCGGGTACGGGCTTTACAATGTCTGCGGCATAATGCCGAGCTGCTGCCCCAACTGCGGCGAGGATCTGTAAAGCGAAGCCTGCCGCATCCGCATGAAGGGAGCGTGAGCCATGCGAAGGACCCGCCGCAGCGGCGGATTTTTCCTCTGTCTGCTGCTCAATCTGCTGCTGAATTGGGAGGGCGTCATCCCTGCGGCGCTTTTATTTGCGCTGCACCGTTGTAGCGGCTGGCCGCTCTGGTGGGCGGGGCTCGCGCTCGCGCTGTGGATCGGCGGCATCC
>ENA-OROK01001202-OROK01001202.1-human-gut-metagenome-genome-assembly--contig:-NODE-1202-length-26218-cov-4.057715_pt1 | contig 26218 bp, 26 predicted proteins | sample MGYA00242127_ERZ509046 | MGnify/ENA primary metagenome ERZ509046 (study PRJEB26280, sample SAMEA2338728) | human gut metagenome | biome: human gut; feature: human-associated habitat; material: faeces... | reverse complement strand
TTCTAACGAATATTATTTAAGCATATAATGCCCAGATGCATGATGGCGGTTGCCACAGCAGCTGGGCACTAATATTATATTACTTTTTTACGTCTGCATCAATAAATACGTCTAGACGTTTCAACGACACAGATGGTGCCATCCTCTTTCATAAAAGACTGGCTAGAAAGTGCCGGATGCTAGGCAGGACGACGGCGGCGTACTTTTAGTACGTCGAGGAGTCCTAACAACGCAGACGGTGCTTTATAGACAGAATTATTTCTTGTCGTCGTCAACAACTTCCACATCAACAACATCATCGTCAGCTTTTTTAGCACCCTGAGCACCTGCAGCGCCTTGTGCGCCTGCAGCACCCTCTTGTGCCTGAGTTTCTTTGTAAAGCTCAGCGCTCAGTTCGTACAGCGGTTTGGTCAGAGCTTCGGTATCAGCTTTAATCTTGTCGAGGTCGTCACCCTTCATGGTTTCTTTCAGGGTGTCAACTGCGGCTTTAACCTTAGCAATCAATTCGTCTTTGCCTTTGCCTTCCATGTCTTTCATGGTCTTTTCAGCCTGATAGCACATGTTGTCGGCCTGGTTGCGAACTTCTACGCCTTCCTTGCGTTTCTTATCAGCTTCAGCGTTAGCTTCTGCTTCTTTAACCATTCTGTCTACTTCGTCCTTATCCAGGGTGCCGGAGGAGGTAATGGTGATTTTTTGTTCTTTGCCGGTGCCAAGGTCTTTAGCGCTTACGTTAACGATACCGTTAGCATCGATGTCGAAGGAAACTTCGATTTTAGGAATTCCACGCGGTGCAGCCGGGATGCCGGACAGCTCGAAGCGGCCCAGAGTTTTGTTGTCTGCAGCCATTTCACGTTCGCCTTGCAGAACATGGATATCAACGGAAGGCTGGTTATCTGCAGCGGTAGAGAATACCTGTTTCTTAGAGGTCGGGATGGTGGTGTTACGGTCGATAATCTTGGTGAATACACCGCCGAGGGTTTCAATACCCAGGGACAACGGAGTTACATCCAGCAGCAGTACGTTGCCGGTACCTTCTTCACCGGAGAGAACGCCGGCCTGGATAGCAGCACCTACTGCAACGCATTCGTCCGGGTTAACTCCTTTGTAAGGCTCTTTGCCCATGAATGCTTTAATAGCAGCCTGTACAGCCGGGATACGGGAAGAACCGCCGACCAGGATTACTTTGCTGATATCGCTTGTGGAAAGACCTGCATCGCTCATAGCCTGACGAACAGGGCCCATGGTGCGTTCAACCAGATCTGCAGTCATAGCTTCGAATTTAGCACGGGTCAGATCCATATCCAGATGTTTCGGACCATCAGCACCTGCAGTGATGAACGGCAGGTTGATGTTGGTGCTCATAACACCGGACAATTCGATTTTAGCTTTTTCAGCAGCCTCACGCAGACGCTGCATAGCCATACGGTCGGTAGAAAGGTCAATGCCTTCAGCTTTCTTGAATTCTTCAACCATCCAGTCCATGATTTTCTTATCGAAGTCATCGCCGCCCAGATGAGTATCACCGTTGGTTGCTTTTACTTCGAATACGCCGTCGCCGACATCCAGAATAGATACATCGAAGGTGCCGCCGCCGAGGTCGTATACCATGATGGTATGGTCGTCGGTTTTATCAATGCCGTATGCCAGAGAAGCAGCGGTAGGCTCGTTGACAATACGCAGAACCTCAAGGCCTGCAATCTTGCCTGCGTCTTTAGTAGCCTGACGTTGGCTGTCATTGAAGTATGCCGGAACAGTGATAACTGCCTGGGATACGGTTTCGCCCAGATAAGCCTCTGCATCAGCTTTCAGTTTTTGCAGAATCATTGCGGAAATTTCTTCCGGGGAATATTTTTTGTCATCGACAGTTACTCTGTAAGAGCCTTCGCCCATGTGACGTTTGATGGAGCTGATGGTTCTGTCAGGGTTAGAAACTGCCTGACGTTTTGCCAGCTGGCCAACCAGACGCTCGCCGTTTTTAGCAAAGCCTACAACAGACGGGGTTAAGCGGCTGCCTTCCTGGTTAGTGATGACGGTAGGTTCGCCGCCTTCCATAACTGCAACAACACTATTAGTAGTACCTAAGTCAATACCAATTACTTTAGCCATGATTTTTATCCTCCTGATTACTATCCTTCGGTGATGCGGCAGCTGCCGCATTTTTACCGAATCGATGTGATATATTTTTTAAATTTATTGTGAAGAGCACGCCAGCTTTATTCGTTGGTGTTTACTCTTACCTTACTGTGACGGATAACCTTGTCACCCAGCTTATAGCCTTTTTCGAAAACCATATCTACGATTTCATCATCCAGCTCCGGATTATGACCGCGCATTACGGCTTCGTGGATGTTCGGGTCAAATTTAGCATTTTGAGCTTCGATTTCTTCTACCTTCAAATCCTTGAAGGCATCTTCAAACTGACGGCGGATTTTTTTCATACCGTCGACAACTGCATCCACATTATCGCCCTTTTCGACGCTTGCTTCGGCACGCTCAAAATTATCTAAAACCTTTAAGAACTTGCCAACCACATTTGCTGTTACAAAGGTGGAAAGCTGTTCCTTTTCTATATTGGTGCGACGGCGGAAGTTTTCAAAATCGGCCTGCAATCTCAACAAACGATTTTGCAGTTCTTCGATTTTGGCATCCTTCGGGTCAACCTCAGGCTCAGCGGCTTCCTCCGCATTTTTTGCATCTTCAGCTTTTTCAGCTTCTGCAGCTTCCGCAGTTTCCTGTTCGGCAGCCTTCGCTTCCGCAGCCTCCTGCTCAGCCTGTTTTTCTTTCATTTCATTATCCTGCAAGGCTCTTCCTCCTTAGTTTTATTTATTGTCGGGCTTTTGCTCGAACATCGTTTTCAAATACTTATGCAGGTAATCCATTACGGTAATTACCTTGCCGTATTCCATACGCGTCGGGCCAAGAACTGCCATCGTACCGACTATCTGACCGTTAAGACGGTAGGTTGCCTGTACCATGCTGCAATCCTGAATGCCGGAGAATTTGTTTTCACTGCCAATCGTGATTTTCAGTCCGCTGTCCTCGCCTGCCTTCAGCAAATCGCGTACCACGCGCTCCTCTTCAAGGATACCCAGAAGATTCTTCACACGCTCCACGTCGCGGAATTCCGGCTGGTTCAGCAGCTGCTTGGTGCCACCCAGGAAAACTTTTTGCTGCTGGTATTTCTGACGCATCTGGCGGATGGACTGTACCAGCGATGTGAACAGCAGCTTATCATCTGCTATATTGGTATGCACCGCCTGCAGCAGGTCCTCGGTAATGTTTGCCAGCGCTCTGCCCTCCAGCAGTCTGCTGACGCGTCCTGCCATGTAGTCCAGCTCCTCCGGCCGCATGCCCAAAGGAATTTCTACCACGCAGTTGGCCACATTGCCGTCATCTGTTACAATGCACAGGATGGCATGGTGCTCATCCAGAGGTAAAAACTTCATATAACGGAAGCACGCACCGGCATCACGGTTAGCCAGCACCATTGAAACATTCTTCGTCATCCGGGAAAGGATTTTAGCCGTTGACTGGAAGATTTCATCAATGCTTCTGCGTCTTTCGCTGAACCAGCCGTTAATCAGTGCTCTGTCATTATCTGTCAGAGTTCCCGGCTCAACGAGCGAGTCAACATAAAGACGATAAGCCTGAGCCGACGGTACACGTCCGGCCGAGGTGTGCGGCTGCTCCAGATAACCCAGGAGCTCCAGGTCACTCATCTCGTTACGGATGGTCGCAGGACTAAGGCCCAAATCATATTTGCGGGCAATCGTCCTTGAACCTACAGGCTCAGCAGTTGAAATATAATCCTCAATTATGAGCTGGAGAATTTTTTTCTTTCTTTCGTTTAACATATTCCCACCTCATTTTGATTGTTAGCACTCTACCATTAGGAGTGCTAACATCTTGATATTAGAATAGCACTAGCCTACTTTATTGTCAACACCTTTTTTATTTATTTTTAAGTTATCACAAAAACTTCAAATATTTGATTGCCGACCTCCATACCACGCTCTGTCAGGCGCAGTCTTTGCGTGCTTGCATCATACGCAATAAGCTTTTGTTCAAACAGCGGTGCCAGCTCGGAGGCAAAGCGCTGCAGCACATCCACGTCAAAGCGCTCGCGTGCCTCCGCCAGGCTCGCACCTTCGCTACGGCGCAGTCCCATGAACATGAACTCCTCCAACAGCTCTGCGCAAGATAATTCTTCTACATTATATAATGCACTTGCACGTAAATCGTCACCGCCGAAGCTTTGCAGCTGCCCGATATATTCCTTAACCGTACTCAGCCCGGTACGCCGTCTTTGGCCGTCAAAGCCGCAGGCGGCAGCGCCGAAGGCCATGTAGGGATGATACTGCCAATAAACAGTATTGTGCCGTGAATACTGACCGTTTTTCGCGTAGTTGGAAATTTCGTAGCGCTCAAAGCCACGCTCACGCAAAAAGCTCTGCACCAGCTCATACATATCCGCCGCAGTATCCTCATCAGGCAAAGTTATTCTGCCCTTATCCACAAGGCTTGCCAACGGCGTGCCCTCCTCTACGATCAGTCCGTAAACAGAAATATGCTCAATGCCTGTGTCTGCCAGACGCTCCAGCGTATCCTGCAAGCTGGTAAGCGTCTGCGACGGCAGGCCATAAATCAAATCCGCGCTGACGCGCGCAAAGCCAGCTTTGCGTGCCAGCGTCAGCGCTTCCAGTGCCTGCTGCGTATTGTGAATACGCCCTATCGCCCGCAGCTCGTTGTCCTGCAGCGACTGCACGCCGAAGCTGATGCGGTCAAAGCCAAGCTGACGCAACGCCTGCAGCTTGGCTAAATCCGCCGTGCCGGGGTTCACCTCAATCGTTGCCTCGCAGGGCTGCTGCCAAAAGCCGTACTGCTTCAATGCGTTCACCAGCTTGGCTATACATTCCGTAGGCAACACGCTCGGCGTACCGCCGCCAAAGTAAATGCTGGCGTTCGCCGCCATATTTGCCGCCTCAGCCGCACGCAGGGCGATTTCTTTGCACACAGCGTCGGTATAGTCACGCTTCGCCTGTTCGCCCAAGCCGGCATAAGAAGCAAAATCACAGTACAGGCATTTCTGTACGCAAAACGGTATATGCAGATAAAGTGCCTTATATTGCTGCCAGGGACGCACATTTTTATTTTCCATCATCATTTATCCTCTCTATATCTTGAAAAAACGCCGCCACAGAAATTACTGCAGCGACGCACTAAAGCAAATTTATTTTTCTTTTTTGTAAAACCACTTTTTATAAGCCAAAAAGATAGCGCCCACAACCAAGATCAAAATCGTTAATCTTTGGCTGTGCTCCTGAAAATTAACTACATCATGACCGATAACAACCTCCAACGCTGTGGAAGGAAATTTGCCGATAAGGTTAGCAATAATGTAATCACGCGCACTCATGCTGCTCACAGCACCCACCGCCGTCAAAATGCCTGACGGGAAATACGGCAGCGCCCTGGCGAAGGCCATCCACTCCAGGCCGTGCTTGCTGCTTGCTTCATCAATGGATTTCAGCGAATTGCTTTTTTCAATCAGCTTCTGCGCCGTATCACGGAAGAAGAAGCGCATCAGGTAAAAGCTGACGACAACACCGGTTGTTTCCGCCAGCCAGGAAATAGTAATACCCAGCGGCAGACCGAAAATCAGACCGTTGGCTGTAGAAAGAAAAATCGACGGGAAAACACTGCCCGCATTAATCAGCACATCCAGTACAAAACTGATTAAAATCGCCCATGGTCCAAAGGAGCGCAGATATTCCACCAGACCGTTGACATTGCCGCTGATTGCCAGCGTAAATGTTTTGTTAAAGAAATCATCGGCAAAAAAGTGAATACCCAAAAACAAGGCCACCAGCAAAACTGCCGCCGTCACCTTAGCACAAACATCAGGATTTTTTAACCAGTCTTTTTTCATGTATTTATACCCTCTTTAAGTATTGAAAATCATATTAAAGCGTTCGCCAAACTGCATTTCCACCAGACGACGGATTTCCGCCCAGTCCTCCGGCGTACGCAGCTGCGCCTGCGCCAGTTGGCGAACCTGCGCAATTACGTCAACATCTCGCATTATATCAGCAATTCGCAAATCTGGCAAGCCATGCTGCTTTAAGCCGAAGAGCTGGCCTGCACCGCGCTGCTCCATATCCTTTTCCGCAAGATAGAAGCCGTCCTCACTCTCATGCAGTACGTTCAAGCGCGCCAATGCCTCCGGCGAATCAGCGGCCGTCAGCAGCACGCAGTAGGACTGCTCGCTGCCGCGTCCTACACGTCCGCGCAGCTGATGCAGCTGCGCCAAGCCAAAGCGCTCCGCATTTTCAATCACCATCAGCGTAGCATTAGGCACGTTCACGCCAACCTCGATAACCGTAGTGCTCACCAGCACCTTCAGCTCGCCTGCCGCAAAGCTGCTCATAATGGCATCCTTCTCCGCACCCTTCAGCCTGCCATGCAGCAGAGCGCAGGGAATATCCTGCAGAAAATCACGCTTCAGCTCCTCGTATACTCTTTCTGCGCTATGCACAGCCAGAACATCGGATTCCTCAATCAGCGGGCAGACAACATAAGCCTGCCGTCCTGCCTGCACCTGACGGACCAAGCCTGCATACACCTCGCGTCGGCGCTCGTCCGTATAGCACAGCGTCCGCACCGGCTTACGCTGCGGCGGACGTCCCTTCATTACGGAAATATCCAAATCGCCGTAAACAGTGAGCGCCAGAGTACGCGGAATCGGCGTTGCCGTCATTACCAGTACGTCGGGAGCATTCTCCGATTTATTGGACAGACGCGCACGTTGCTCTACGCCGAAGCGGTGCTGCTCGTCCGTCACCGTCAGCGACAGATTGGCAAAGCGCACATCCTCCTCCAACAAAGCATGCGTACCCACAACCACGTCAACAAGGCCCAGCTCCAGATTCAGCAGCAGCTCACGCCTTGCCTTAGCACGCATACCACCTGTCAGTAAAGCGATACGCACACCGTAAGGCTGCAAATATTGCTCCAGCGTTTCAAAATGCTGCGCAGCCAAAATTTCCGTCGGCACCATAATGCAGCCCTGATAACCGTTTTCCACCGCCTTAGCCAACGCCAACGCACTGATAACCGTCTTGCCGCTGCCTACATCGCCCTGCAGAATGCGGTGCATAGGCTTTTTATCCTGCATATCCAGCGAAATTTCGTGCCATGCCTGCTGCTGTGCCGCCGTCAGCTCAAAGGGCAGTCCCTGCATGACGTCCTGCACCAGCTTGCCGTCCACAGCGTGCTTAATGCCTTCTCTGTTATCATGACTCTGCTGACGATAATACAGCAAGCCGCACTGCAGCAAAAACAGCTCCTCAAAGACGAAACGCTGCTTGGCACGCCGCAACGCCTCCCAGCTTTCCGGGAAGTGAATTTTTTTCAGCGCCGTATAGCGGTCAGGCAAATTGTACTGGCTCACAACCTTCGCCGGTAAGCTTTCCGGCAAATCCTTTGCTGCCAGTCGCAAGGCCTCGCTCACCCAGGTACGCAGGTTCTTCTGCGTCAGGTTACCGATCAAAGCATACACCGGTACAATACCCGGCGTTTTGCCCTCGTCCTGCTCCAAAGGCTGCACATCAACCTCGCTGACGGACTTCGTAGTGCGCCCCTGCCTTACGCGGCCCGTAATCTGCAGCACAGTATCCGGCTTCAGCTTCTGCGCCTTATAGCGCTGCCCGCCGAAAAAGTACAGCGTAGCATAGCCTGTTTCGTCACGCACCGTCACGGACGTATAGCTGCGGCGGCTGGCACCGTAGCCGTTTTTCACCTGATAAACGGTCGCTTTGAAAATCTGCTTACTGTTGTCAACCTCCAGCTCCTTAATCGTTTTGAGCTTGGCATAATCGAGATAAGCTCCCTGACGCGGGTAAAATTCCAGCAAATCACCCACGCTGAAAATATTAAGAGCAGCCAGCTCAGCTGCCTTTTTTACACCTACACCTTTTAGTGTTGTTACAGGTTCTTTCCACCACATTTATAAAAATACCCTCTTTATCTTAAAATTCCCTTGATTTTCTGCGCTCTTTATGGTATGATACTCATGTTAAATTTGAATGTGCCTTATGTCTTATCACGTTTAAGGAGGTGGGAAACAATGGCATCTATCTGCGAAATCTGCGGTAAAGGAAAACTCGCTGGCAACAACGTCAGCCACTCCAATAGACACACCAAACGTGCTTGGAACCCGAATATTCAACAAGTAAGAGCAGTTGTTGAAGGTTCTGTTAAACGCTTGAACGTTTGCACCCGTTGCCTGCGTTCCGGTAAAGTTAACCGCGCAATCTAATCCGTTCGGATTTAAAAAGAAGCCAAATACCAATCGGTATTTGGTTTCTTTTTTTGTGCTTATTTTACTTTGCAGCCGCACTCGGGGCAGAACTTAACCAAAGAGCTGATTTTTGCGGAGCAGTTCGGGCACAAAATAAAGGCACGGTATTCCGTGAGCTTCTTTTCGAACAGCTCATAGAACTGGTTAACCTCTTTGTCCTCGCGCTTCCAGTTATAAATCTGCAGACGCTCCTTAGTGGAGTCCATGATAACCTGTACGGTTTCTTCATCCAAAGACTGCATAGCCAGCTGCATAATTTTTTTCTTGTTATGGAAGTGCAGCTGATGTGCAGCATCATCCTGCTCATCAATAGTTACACCCATCTCATTGACGCACAGCAAGGCAATATTCCAGGCTACGTCAATATCAACTTCATAAAGACGGTTATCAAAGCAACCGCCGGCACCATCTATTCTCATAGCTACCTCCTGCCAGATGTTTTTCCTTAATTATAGCACAAGCGCATATTTGCTGTAAAACAAATCGCTCGTATCGCAGCATTATTTGTTCAGCTCCGCCGCCATTTCACGCACAGTTTTATGCAACAGCGGATGTACCAGCTCCGGTGCAATATCCAAAAGCGGCAGCAGCACAAAATCCCTGTTCTGCATATCGGGATGCGGCAGCGTAAGCTCCGGTGTCTGCATCACGACATTTTCGTAAAGCAGCAAATCCAGATCAATATTGCGCTCACCCCAATGACGCAGGCGCACACGCCCCATCGCCAGCTCCGTTGCCAAAAGTGTACGCAAAAGCGCCACCGGCTCCAGATTAGTGTGCACCCTGCACACAGCATTCAAAAACTGCGGCTGGTCCGTCACACCATAAGGCTCCGTAGCAAAATAGCCCGAAACCTGCAGTACCTCCACGCCCTGCTGCATCAGCAGCATCAGCGCGCGCTGTAAATTCTTTTTCTTATCGCCTAGGTTACTGCCCAAGGCAACATATGCAATAGCCATCTCAGACTCCTATTCTTTTGATGTGATGATGGTAGACGCAGCAAAATAAACGATACTGTCGCAGCAATTATTCTGTCGCGGCGAAAGCATAAAAATTTTAGGTAATGAGTGCCTGGAACAACCGAAATTGCAATATTGTTTGAGCGCTAAGCTGACTTCTGCAGAAAAACACTTCGCCTAGCGCGAGTTTTATTGCAATTTCGTCTTTGTTCCGCACGAAATTGCCGTTAAAAAATTTTTCGCTGCAGCGTGACAGATAATTGCTAAAACAATTCTTGCTTCAAAACGCCAAACGCAACTGTCGCAGCAATTATTCTGTCGCGGCGAAAGCATAAAAATTTTAGGTAATGAGTGCCTGGAACAACCGAAATTGCCGTTAAAAAATTTTTCGCTGCAGCGCGACAGATAATTGCTAAGTAATCACTTTAACGAAATTACTCCGCACTGCCGCGCAAAATAGCCTCCAGTGTGCGAATCGCCCGCACATTCTCCTCAACATCATGCACGCGCACCATCTGCGCCCCCGCGTAAATTGCCTGCAGGCTCGTCGCAATCGTCCCCTCCAAACGCTGCTCCGCCGGTACACCGCCCAGCACAGCACCAAGCGTACTCTTACGCGAAGCCGCCAGCAGCACAGGATAGCCAAAGCTCGTCAAAGCCTTCAGATCACGCATCAACAGCAAATTCTGCTCCACATTCTTGGCAAAGCCGATACCCGGATCCAGAATAATCTTATCCGCACTCACACCGCGCTCACGCAAAAGCTGCGCTCTCTGCGCCAGATAAACGGCAACCTCCTGCACAACATCCTTGTACTCGCAGTTCTGCTGCATATTCTTCGGCGTACCGCGCATATGCATAAGAATAATCGGCGCCTTCGTAGCCACAACCACGTCAGCCATACGCGGGTCAGCCTCCATCGCACTGATATCGTTGATAATATCAGCACCGGCAGCAATAGCTGCCTCCGCCGTATCCGCGCGATAGGTATCAATAGAAATAACAGCATCGGGATAAGCCTTGCGCAAAGCAGCAATCGCAGGAACTACGCGGCGGCGCTCCTCCTCCCCGTCAACGCTGTCGCTGCCCGGACGGGTAGACTCACCGCCGATATCCAGCACACCGGCACCCGCAGCAAGCATTCTGCCGGCACGCGCCAACAGCTCCTCCATAGCAGGTACACGGCTGCCCTCGTAAAAGGAATCGGGCGTAACGTTCAAAATGCCCATCACGCACATCTTCTCATAGGTCAGCACGCGGCCGTCAGCCAGAGTAGTGCACAGCTTTTGCGGCGTCAGCGCCATTTCCAGATCAATAGCAGCCTGAGGAATACCAAAATAAGGCATCTGCGCCAGCTTCTTCAAAAGCACCTTATAATGCTTCAGCGTACCCAAAAGCAGGATATCAACATACTTCGCAGCGCAGGTAACAGCACCGACAGGCGTTACAGCGTCGCCGCCCACTGCCAGCATCTCCTGCTTGATAATATTCGCTGCCGGAGTACGCACACCCAGCAGCTTGAACGGAATAATCTCCGCCTTATGCGCAAAAATAGGCAGACTGTCGGCATGAGCGCCGATGCTTGCCAGCGCTGCCTCCAAGCCTTCACGGTTAACCTTTAATAACATTCATTCTCACCTTTTTCCACAACAGCAAAGGCGTTATGATTATGGATGCTTTCCATGCTCTCCACCTCTGCACGATACCAGGTAATGCGCTTATCTGCCTCCAGACGTAAAGCAACCTCACGCACGGCATCCTCTACAAAACGCGGATTCTCATAAGCATGCTCCGTAACGTATTTTTCGTCAGGGCGCTTCAAAAGGCCATAAAGCGGCGTGCTTGCGGAAGCCTCGGCATATTCCACCAGCTCCTCCAGCCATACCATTTCCTGCGCCTCAACCTCCAGCTTTGCCCAGGCGCGCTGATTATGCGCACCGTATTCGCTGATTTCCTTGGAGCAGGGGCACAGCGTCTGCACCGGCACAACAGCGGTAATGCGCCAACGCAGCTTCTCACCCTTCTCGGCCTTATACACGCAATCGATATCCATCGGCGCTTCCATGCCGCTCACAGGAGCCTTCTTCGTCACAAAATACGGGAACTTCAGCTCGATAAAAGCTCTTTCCGCCTGCAGATGCTGCTTCAGCTGATCCAAAATAGCCTCCACATCAGCGAGACCGACAGGGCCGAGAGTGCGCAGACACTCCACAAAACGGCTCATGTGCGTACCGCGCATATCATGCGGCAAATCAACCGCCAGAGTTACCTCCGCTACGCTGTGCTGCGTACCGCGCTCTTTATCGCGCAGCTCAATCGGCCAGCGCAGGCCCTTTATTCCCACATGCTTCAAAGGAATATTGCGTAAATCCTTTTCGCTTTGTACATCCTTCACGTCATTCACCTCTGTACACGCAGCCACTGGTGCGAGTTTCCCAAACTTCTACTTCATATAAATGATAATGGTCGCTCTTAAGCAGCTCAACCAGCTTATTCCAAACCCAGACACTGATATTTTCTGCAGAAGGCACGGGCAGAATATCATTCAGGCAGGCGTGGTCCAGATGCGCCAGCACCTCGTCCTTCACCAGATTCTTCAGCTTAATGAAATCAATAACCATACCCTCGTGGTCGGGAGTGCCTTCCACCTTTACCACCAGCTTATAGGTATGACCGTGCAAATGCTCGCACTTGCCGTTATACGCAGGCAGATAATGCGCAGCGTCAAAATCAAATTCCTTGATAATTATCATTTATATTCTCCTCCATAAAGGGTTAAATCAGCAAAACCGTTCTGGCGCAGAGCCTCATAAGCCACAATCGCCACGGAATTGGACAAATTCAAAGAGCGTGCATCCTCAATCATCGGAATACGGATGCAGCTTTCGGGATATTCGTGCAGCAAGGTTTCCGGCAGGCCGGCAGTTTCCTTGCCGAAAATCAGCAGGCTGTCCTGAGCATACTGCACATCGGCATAAGAGCTGTGTGCCTTTGTCGTCAGGAAATACTTGGGGTTATCCTTATATTTTTCCAGCACCTCATAAACGCTGTCATAATAATGGATATCAACAAGATGCCAATAATCCAGACCTGCACGCTTCAAATATTTATCCTCTACGGAAAAACCAAGTGGACGAACCAAATGCAGGTGGCAGCCGGTTGCTGCGCACAGACGTGCAATATTACCGGTATTGCCGGGAATTTCCGGTTCAACTAAAACTATATGCATTTTACTGAATGCCTCCTCAGCTGACTGCTGCGCAGTCGTTAATTTATTTTTTCTCCTGCAGTATTTCGGAAACTCTCTGCTTCATACTGCGTTTCTTTTTATTCTTTTCCTTAACCGGTTCAGACGGTGCAGGCTTAATCTCCGGCTCAACAGGCTGCTGTGCCAGGATTTTCTGATAGGTAGCCATAATCTTTTCGCAATACAGCGAGCCCATCGCCCAAGTACCGTTCAAACCGTACCAGGTGTTGACAACACCGCGCTCCAGGCGGATATTATGCGCCAGATCATAGCGCGGATCGACAATATCCGTTGAAGGGCGCTTCATCTGCGTATAAGCCAGCAGATGCTGGATATGCGCTCGCACTCCCAGCTGCGGCGTAGCAAAGGACGCACCGCGCACACCGCCGCCAATAGTACCGAGACCACAGAAATTATTCTGATGATGCAGCACATCACCGCCATAGCGGTAAGCGCCTGTTTCCACCAACGATTGCGCCAGGGCAAGATCAGGACGCACGTTTTCACGCTTAGCCTCCTGCCAGTACAGCTCCACCAGCTCCTCTACCGGGCAGGCCAGCTTCACAGCCGGGTTAGCCGCCAAAATATAGGCAATAGCCTGCGCCTTGCTGGCAATCGCCTCACCGTAAATAGCGATATTACGATAATCATCCGGCAGCTGTGTCCCGGAAAAATAAAACTTGCCGTCCTTCTCCTGCAGCAGCGACGGACGTGGAGCGGCAGGAACCTTTATCGTACCGGCAGGCGGTTTAGCCACCGGTTTGGTAGATACAACGATTTTATCCTTTTCCTGAGTTATTTGGACAGCGCGCTGCTTTTTATTCAGCAGCTTCTTATCCTTTTTATCAGCGATAATTGTCTGCCTGGAGGCCGGTGTTTCATCAGCGACCTCGCGCACAGTTGCCGCACATACGCCGGCATAGAGCGACAGGCCCAACAGAACACATGCAAAAGTAATTTTTTTATAGTTCATAGCGCATTACTCCTATATATATCACGCTATCAATTTTACCGCACATAAGGCAAAATTGTAAAGTTTTTCCCACCCCTGCAGTGAGGAATTCACAAAAAAGTAGATTTAAGCTATAATATTTATAAGATTACAGCTAAGCGCTGCTAATAATTTTTACAGTAAACAGCTATCTGCCTAACAAATTAAGGAGGGAAAATTATGACCGCAAAATTCCATTTCATCAACCACGCCTGCTTTATGCTGGAAAAAAACAATTCCGCTATCATCTTCGACCCGTATCTGGACGATAATCCGGAAGGACTCACTGCCAAAGACATTAAGGTTGATTATATTTTCGTCAGCCACGGTCACTTCGACCATTTGGGCAGTGCCTTTGAAATCGCCAAAAATTGTGACGCTACCATCATTTCCACTGCCGAAATCTGCGGTCTGGCGCAGGATGCCGGCTGCAAAGCACACGCTATGCATCTTGGCGGCACCTTTAAGTTTCCCTTCGGCAAGGTACGCCTGACGTTGGCCTTCCACGGCAGCGGCGTTCCCGGCGGTCACGCCTGCGGTATCGTCATCGATTTCTACGGCACTAAGCTGTACTTCGCCGGTGACACCGCACTCTTCAGCGATATGCAGCTGCTGCCCAAGCTCGATGCTTTTGAATACGCAGTTCTTCCTATCGGCGGCAACTTCACTATGGACCCCAATGATGCACTTATCGCCTGCAAGCTGCTGCAGGCAAAATACGTTATCCCCGTACATTACAACACCTGGCCGCCCATCGCTCAGGACGTGGAAGCCTTCAAAGCTGCCGTTGAGGACGAAACCGACAGCAAGGTGCTTATTGTAAAACCGGGCAATACTATTGATATCGACTAAAAATTAAAACTTCAAAAACTTACGCCACGAAGCGTTCTTATTCACGTCGCAGTTGCCGCAATTGTTGCACTGCGACGTTGTTTTTTCTCCGAAATATTCCAGCAGTACCTTGCGCAAGCACATGGATGTATTGCAGTAGTTAGTCATTTTGCTCAGCAGCTGCAGCTCATGCTCCTTCCAGGTCAGATCCGGCTGATTGTGCCCGATAAGATAGGTATTGACCGCAATATCCGCCTTGTCATAAAGCAGCAGACATTCCGCAGGCAGGCCGTCACGCCCTGCACGTCCTGCCTCCTGATAGTAGCTTTCGATATCCTTGGGCATATTATAATGCACCACAAAGCGTACATCCGGCTTATCAATGCCCATACCGAAGGCATTGGTCGCCACAATCAGCGGTACACTGCCGCCGACGAAGGCATTCTGATTCTCACGCCGCTCCTCCGGCGTCAGGCCCGCGTGATAGCGCAAGGCACTGAAGCCCTGGCGCCGCAAAAGTTGGGTAACGCTTTCCACCTTGTTGCGCGTAGCACAGTAAACTACGCCGCAATCCTTTTTATGCTTACGCATAAACTCCAGCAGCGAGCGCTCCTTATCCTGCGTGCGCTGCACGGCAAAATGCAGGTTAGGCCTGTTAAAGCCCGTCACCACAATTTTTGCCTCCGGAATGCCCAGGCGTTTAATGATATCACGGCGCACATCCGGCGTAGCCGTAGCAGTAAAGGCTGCCACCAGCGGCTTCGTCGGCAAGGCCTGAATAAAATCGGGGATATTATAATACTCCTTGCGGAAGCTGTGTCCCCACTGCGATACGCAGTGCGCCTCATCCACCGCCACCATTGTGATATAAGCCTGGCGGGCGAAATCAATAAACTGCTGGTTGACCAATCGCTCCGGTGCCACATACAAAAATTTGCACTGCTTATTAAGCGCAGCATGCAACACTCTGCCGTATTCGTTGCTGCTCATGCTGCTGTCCAGATAAGCGGCCGGAATACCGCGGGCCGTCAGCGCCTCCGCCTGATCCTTCATCAGTGATATCAGCGGCGAGATAACCAGCGTCACGCCCTTCAGCAGCAGCGAAGGCAGCTGAAAGCAGATGCTCTTGCCTGCACCCGTAGGCAGCACTGCCAGCACAGGCTGTCCATGTAATATTTCACTTATAATTTCTTCCTGCCCTGTGCGGAAGCTGCTGTAGCCATAAAAATGCAGCAGCGCGCGGTGCAGAAAATCACTGTCTATAATACGTGCCATAAAGCTCCCTTGCTTCGAAAAGTTTATTTGTAAAAAGTATAGCACATAAGCACTTTTATGTAAAACAACTTTCGTTTTTCTATGATCAGCTAATAAAAAACAGGTACAGCCTAAGCTGTACCTGAATTTGTTACTTCAAGCGTCTAATTAGTGTTTACGTGCGTTGAAGCATTCGCGGCAGTAAACCGGACGATCGCTGGGTTTGAACGGTACCATGGTCTCTTTACCGCATTCAGCGCAAACTGCGGGGAACATTTCGCGTTGCGGACGGTCGTTTTGTACGCCCATGCGTTGTTTGCGTGCTTGACGGCAAGCCGGGCAACGGCGCGGTTCGTTAGTGAAGCCTTTTTCTTCGTAGAACTCTTGCTCGGAAGCGGTGAATACGAATTCGTTGCCGCACTCGCAGCAGGTTAAAGTCTTGTCTTCTTTCATTGTTTAATCACTCCTAATCATAGATAGAACATACCCCAAAGAACGCATTAAGATGTTTACCTTGGCTTCCCCATGTCATCTATGATAGAAGAAGTTAGGAACTTAAACGGACCACTGAGATACACCACTTACAGTATATAGTAAGCGCCTGTAAAAGTCAATCTTAGTTTATCAAAAATGCGTAAATTCTTTAATAAGAAACTTTTCATTTCTTAATATATGCCAAAATCCGCTTGTTAATGGCGCTCACCAGAAAAGCTTACGTGTAAAATAATGCTGCAGCACCGGTAAATTTACAACAAAAATTATGACAGCCTTTGCTGTTTTCACAGTCTGATAGCAAAACCGCGCCAGATATTACATCTGCGCGGTTTTGAATTATAACTTTTTATTTATGCAGCCAGTTTACAGAGCTTCCCTGCTCTCTGGCAAAGTGAGCGTCATTAATGGTTTCCGCAATGATATTACCCTGCCAGTCATTCAGCATGCTGACAGAAACATTATGCACACTCAGCTTCCACAGATTGTTCAGCGGTATACCTAAAAGCAGGCACAGCTGCACGCGGATAATACCGCCATGCGATACAATCGCGATATTCTTCTCGTGGCCTTCACGCTCGAAGATATAGTCAAAGGCCGCCTGACAACGACGCGCTACATCATGAAAGCTTTCGCCCTGCGGCGGAATCCATTCGCCCGGACGCGTCAGGAAATCATCCATCTCCTTAGGCCAGCGGCGGCTGATTTCCGCATACTCCAGGCCCTCCCAGGCACCGAAGCTTACCTCCTGCAGCAAATCTAGCGGCTGATAGGACATATTTTTGCTCATAGCCAGCGGTGCTGCCGTCATGCAGGCACGCAGCATAGAGCTGCAGTAAATCTTGTCAACCGGCAGATGCTGCATATAGGCAGCTAGCTTCTCGGACTGCTCCAGACCTTTGCCGTTCAGCGGCATGTTGATGCGTCCCTGAAAGCGGTGTCCTTTGTTGCTGTCCGTTTCACCGTGACGGATTAAATATATTCTACCCATTAAGCCTTCGCTCCTTTTTTAGATTGCTCTGCCAGAGAAAATTCCTTCATCTCTGCATGTACGCCTGCTTCCTCAAAGGTTTCCATTTCCTTATAGGCCTTAATGCCGGCATTGAACAGCGTAAAGCAGACAGCAGCGCCCTCACCGGCGCCGTCGGGAATGTTCAGGCGCAGCGGTGCCGTAAGCCCCAGCTCCTGCAGGCATTCTTCCGCTCCCGGCTCTGCGGAAACATGACCGGCAAAGCAGTAATCCAGCACGGCAGGTGCCATATCCGCTGCCTTTTTGGCAGCCTTGCAGACAGCAACACCGTCCAGCATTACCGGTACCTTCATTGCTGCAGCCTGCAGCAGAGCGCCGGCCATAGCGGTGCGCACCATCTCATTATCAGGATTGGAAAGACAGCCGAAGCCCAACAGCTCTAATCCCTTCTCATGTACCAGCTCCTGCACCAGGGCAGCGCCCTCCTCCAGAGCGTCAGCCTCCTCCTCCGAGGTTACGAGCAGAGCCACGGCCTTCGCACCGGTTTCTGCAGCAAGCACATTCACCGGCCATTTGGCGTGCATAATTTTTTCGGCCTGGGCAGCCTCTTCAATACCGCACCACACCAGCAAATCGCGTTTAGGATAATCTAAATCCTCTTTTTCGTAAATACCCTTGATACCGCAATAGCGCGAGGTCATTTCTTCCAGCTTGGCCAGACTTCCTACCGGCTTTATCAAATTATCAAAGCGTGTCTGCGCCAGCTTCATACAGCCTCTGTCGGCAGGCACAATCTTTTGGATTATTTCTTCTATATGCATAGCATTTTTCCTTTCTATCTCTTCCAGTACTCAGCAAAATATTGCTTGGGAGATATATCAAATTATATAGGTTGCGAGCATCAGGTAAACCACAACGCCGCATTCCGTCAAAAAGCCGTAGGTATCACCGGTAAGGCCGCCCAGCTGACCGCTGAGGAAATGCGCAATGCCCTGGCAGATAACGAAGGCCGCTATTGCCGTATACAGATATGGCAGGCCGCAGGCTGTGACAAGCGCCAGGCAAAGTGCAAAGGCAATATAGGTATACATCGGCTTGGCATAGGCCTTAAACATATGACCGATACCGGTTTTGCGTGCATACTTGTAGTTGACGATGTAGGTAACCATAAAGGTGCGCGTTGCTACAAAAACAGCCACCAGAGCAAAAGATAATTTTACCGGCGGCAGCGTGGTATAGGCAGCCACCTTCAGCAGCACGAGGCAGACAAGCGCGATAACGGCATTAGAGCCTACGTGGCTGTCCTTCATGATTTCCAACATACGCTCGCGGTCACGGGCGCTGAAAACACCGTCGGAGGTATCCATAAAGCCGTCATACATCAACGCACCGATAATAATCAGCTCCGCCAGCACCAGCATCACTGCACGCATTAAATCAGGTGTGTGCAGATAATACAGTCCATAATTTACCGCACCCATAAAAACGCCCATTACCAGACCGACCAAAGGGAAGTACGGCACGCTGCGGCTGAAATCGTCATCATGCCAGTCCGTGCGGTTGGAAAAGCGGATTCTGGTCAAAAATTCCAGACAAGTTACAAAATCACGCATCACATCACCTGCTTAAATGATTATACACATCCATTGCTGCCTGCAGCACAACAATAGCCAGAGAAGCACCGGTGCCCTCACCCAGGCGCATACCGGCATCAACAATCGGCGAAAGCTCCAGCAGCTCCAGCATTTTCTTGTGGGAAATATCGCTGCTCAGATGCGAGCAAAGCATATAATCGCGGCACTGCGGATAGAGGCCGTAGGCCAGCAGTGCTGCAGCCGTGGCATTGACACCGTCAACCATTGTCGGTACACGGCGGCGGGCTGCGCCGATAATAACACCGGCCAGACCTGCGTGGTCATAGCCGCCGACCTTACAGAGAATATCCATCGCCTCACCCTGCTTCGGCATATTTTTAGCCAGGCCGTCGATAACAACCTGACGTTTAATCTTCATGCGTTCGTCATTGATACCGCTGCCGCGGCCGACAGTCAGCTGCGGGTCCAGTCCCAAAAAGGCGCTGGCAATAGCGGAGGTAGAGGTTGTATTGCCGATACCCATTTCACCGGTATAAAGCATATTATAGCCTTGGTCGATGCACATATCAGCCATTTCGATGCCAACGGCAATAGCCTTTTCTGCCTGCTCACGAGTCATAGCAGGACCTTGGGTGAAGTCATTTGTTCCCCAAGCTACCTTTTTTTGATAGACCTTGGGCAAATCGCTCAAATCAAAGGCAGTACCCACATCGCAGACGAAAACATCGGCGTGCGCATGACGTGCCAGCACGGTAGCACCGGCAGTACCGCGCATATAGCCGTTAATCATCTGGCGCGTAACCTCCTGCGGATAAGCACTGACGCCATATTTGGCAATACCGTGATCACCGCACATCAGAACCATCGCCGTCTTTAATTTATCCGGTAAATCCTTGCCCAGCATACCTGCAAGGCCTACAACCATATCCTCCAGCTTTCCCAAGTTGGCTGCCGGCTTGTCTATCTTAGCGTAGCCTGCCCGCACTTCCTGCATACGTTCTTCATCCAGGGCAGGTATCATGATTTTTTCCATATCAGTCGTTATTCTCCTTCATCCTCAAATTTAAAAGCCAATTTTTTTACGTCAACGGCCTGACCAGCTACACAATAATAAACGTGGTCAGCCTCCTTTGCCACACGCTGGTTAACCCAGCCGGCAAGGTCACGGTATTCACGCGCCATCACATTATCCGGCACAATGCCGCTGCCCACCTCGTTCGTAACAAAGACAACGATTTTGCCGCAATTACGTGCTGCTGCCAGCACCTTGTCAATTTCATCAAATACTACCTGACAGCGCTCAAGAAATTCACCCTCCGGCGCATCCTTGCCATAAAGCAGGTTACACATATAAACAGTCAGGCAGTCAAACAGAACCGCTCCTGTTTCCGGTGACAGTGCTTCAAGCGTGCGCTCGGCATGATAAGGCGCTTCGTGATTAATCCAACGCGCATCACGACGCTGACGGTGCAGACGTACACGCTCCGCCATTTCCTCATCTAAGATTTCTGCCGTAGCAACGTAATCGCATTTGGGAGAATAATGCAATACATAGCGTTCTGCAAATTCGCTTTTGCCGCTGCGTGCTCCACCGGTAACCATAATGATTTTACCAGGCATATTTTAACCTCCCTTCGTTTTTATAGGCCGCAAGCTCTTCAAATTATGTCTAAATGAAAAAAGCTCCCTTGCGGGAGATTCACAAAATGCAGCTGCAGCCAAAAATTCTATATTTACGCATACCAAAGCCAGCCTATCTCCCGTAGGCTCCGAGCTTCGTAACAGGCAGGTCTCCTGGCTTAGCTTCATCGCCCTCAGCGCCTTCCCAACTTGCGTCAGTGACATAATTGCCTGGGCTCCGCTTACAGTAGCGGGACTGCTCCGGATTCTCACCGGCATTCCCTTTTCAGCACCAGCCTCAACCGGCGCACCTGTCAAAAAAATTCCAAGTATATATATTCGACAGCAATTCCTATAATCCTGCTAAGGCACAAAAAAAGAGCTGCCTAAGCAGCTCTTTCAGGAATTTCGTTATTTTGCGTAATCAACAGCACGGGTTTCGCGGATGATAACAACCTTAATCTGACCGGGATATTCCATTTCAGCTTCAATCTTCTTGGAGACATCGCGTGCCAGAAGCACAGCGGAAGCATCATCGATAACATCCGGCTTAACCATAATGCGGATTTCGCGGCCAGCCTGTACGGCATAGCATTTTTCAACGCCCTCAAAGGACTCAGAAATTTCTTCCAATCGAGTTAAGCGCTTCAGGTAGCTTTCCAGAGTTTCGCGTCTTGCACCCGGGCGGGCAGCAGATACTGCGTCAGCGGCAGATACCAGAACAGCTTCAACACTCTTAGGCTCGCAGTCACCATGATGCGCCAGAATAGCATTGACAATCAGGTCGGACTCACGGAACTTCTTGGCGATTTCGCCGCCGATTTCAACGTGAGAGCCTTCCATTTCATGGTCGATGGCCTTGCCGATATCATGCAGCAGGCCGGCACGCTTAGCCAGAACAACGTCAACACCAAGCTCAGAAGCCATTACACCTGCAAGGTTGGCAACCTCAACAGAATGGTTCAGGACATTCTGACCATAGCTGGTACGATATTTCAGGCGGCCCAGCAGCTTAATCAGTTCGGGGTGCAGACCATGCACTCCGACAGCAAAGGTAGCCTGTTCGCCGGCTTCCTTAATCTTCTGCTCAACCTCTTTTTGTGCCTTTTCAACCATTTCCTCAATGCGGGACGGATGAATACGACCATCATTAATCAATTTTTCCAGGGCGATACGGGCAACCTCGCGGCGTACCGGATCAAAGCCGGAAATAATAACAGCCTCCGGAGTATCATCGATAATCAGATCAATGCCGGTCAGGGTTTCCAGGGTGCGGATGTTACGGCCTTCACGACCAATAATGCGGCCCTTCATTTCATCGTTAGGCAGGCCTACTACGGAAACAGTGGTTTCCGCTACATGGTCTGCTGCACAACGCTGAATTGCCAGGGAAATAATTTCTCTTGCCTTGCGGTCCGCTTCATCTTTTGCCTGTTGCTCCAGATCCTTAACCATCATAGCAGATTCATGCTTAACCTCGTCCTCGAGGGATTGCAGCAGCTCCTGCTTTGCTTCGTCACTGGTCAGTCCGGAAATACGCTCCAGTTCAACCTGACGTTTTTCCAGCATTGCCTCAGCCTTCTCCTGAGCAGCGTTCAGGCGCTGTTCCTTGGAAGCCAGCTTTTCTTCTTTGCGTTCGAAGGATTCGATTTTACGGTCCAGATTTTCTTCTTTTTGCAGCAGACGACGTTCCTGACGCTGCAGGTCATTACGTCTGTCTTTATTTTCACGCTCCATATCGGAACGAAGACGATGGATTTCTTCTTTAGCCTCCATCATGATTTCTTTGCGTTTTGCTTCGCCGGTCTGCTCCGCATCCTGTACAATACGGATAGCCTGCTCTTCTGCAGTAGCAATTTTACCTTCAGCAACATTTTTGCGAACCAAATAACCTACTGCACCGCCAGCCAGACCAACGACAACAGCTGTACCGATAATTTCTAAAATCGTCCTCACCTCCTAAAATTAGATTTTTCCAAGATTTTTTTGCACAGTAACAGCAGGCGCCTGCTTGCGTCTGCTATAGATGTCCTTATTCCGTTGAATCTATAATAAATCACTGTATTATCTATTCTGAAATAGGGCAAAAAATAAGGCAACCGCTTTACGCGTCGCCTCGTGAAAATCGTTGATATTAACACGATTGGATAACTACATTATAGTGTATATTTAACAAAATTGTCAAGTTTAACCGCTATATATTGTCTGAAAAATGCAATTTACCCAATATAATGTGCACATATCTTGATGAAAAGCCACGGGCCGCCATAAAGCGTCCTGCAGCCGCATATATTTTTTTGTTGTCAGTTTCTGCTGTTAGCTTGCGCTGATTGCGCTGCACGAAAAGCTGTGCCGCATTCTCCGCCTGCTGCTCTTCAATGTCAGGCGTAAAGCGTTCCATAATTTCTGCAGCCACGTCAGCACGTATGCCGCGCTTGGTCAGCTCCAGCTGCAGATGCTGCCTGCCATAGTAGCGCTTGGCCAGCCAGGCCTCGTACACCCTTTGGGCATAACGCTCCTCGTTCAGCAGACCGTAATCCTCCAGCTTGGCCACCGCCTCCAGAGCCTGTGACTTAGTTGCACCCTTGCGCTGCAAGCGCTCCAGCATATCCTTATGGCTGTAATCGCGGTAAGACAATAAATCCAGCGCGCAGTCATAAGCCTGCTGCGCGCTGGTAAAGCCTTCTTCCTTTTTCTTATTCCTTAAAGATCGACTCCACATCCTGCAACGGCTCCTCAGCTGCTTCCTTATTATCGCTCTTGGCAATCGTCACTGCGCGGATTTTAGCTTCAATTTCGTTGGCAATTTCCGGATTTTCGCGCAAATAGTCTTTAACCTTTTCCTTGCCCTGACCTAAACGGATATCGCCATAGGAATACCAGGCACCGCTCTTGTTGATAATTTCAAGGTCTGCACCAAGATCAACAAGGCAGCCCTCATGGGAAATGCCCTTGCCATACATAATATCAAACTCTGCCTGTCTGAACGGAGGTGCTACCTTGTTTTTGACAACCTTGACACGGGTGCGGCTGCCAATTACATCGTTGCCGTTTTTCAGCGTATCAATACGACGTACATCCATACGGACGGTAGAGTAGAATTTCAGTGCACGGCCACCGGTAGTTGTTTCCGGATTACCGAACATAACGCCAACCTTTTCACGAATCTGATTGATGAAAATTGTTGCACATTTGGATTTGGAAATCAAGCCGGTCAGCTTACGCAGCGCCTGGCTCATCAGACGTGCCTGCAGGCCAACATGGGAATCACCCATCTCGCCTTCGATTTCTGCACGCGGAACCAAAGCGGCAACGGAGTCAATAACGATAATATCAATAGCGCCGCTGCGTACCAAGGCGTCAGCAATTTCCAATGCCTGCTCACCATTATCCGGCTGAGAAATCAGCAAATCGTCAATATCTACACCCAGATGACGGGCATACTCCGGATCAAGTGCATGCTCCGCATCGATAAATGCTGCATAGCCGCCCATTTTCTGAGCTTCAGCAATCATATGCAATGCAACAGTAGTTTTACCGGAAGATTCAGGACCGTAAATCTCAATAACACGTCCACGCGGAATACCACCGACACCAAGAGCAATATCCAGGGATAAAGCACCTGTAGGGATAACCTCAATATTCATCTTGGAACTTGCTTCGCCCAGCATCATAATGCTGCCCTTGCCAAAATCCTTTTCAATCTGGTGCATCGCCATGTCTAAGGCTTTCTTTTTATCTGCGTCCATCTGCTTGCCTCCTAATATATAAAATAAATTTAAAATTCATCGATTCACTGCCTTTATTATACAAACAAAAGTTTCGTTTGTCAAGAAAAGTTTTGTTATTTGATATTCTGTTTAGCAGCTTCCAGCTGTGCCTGCTTTTCCTTTTCTTCCAGCAGTTGCTTGATTTCATCCTGAGTATATTCATAGGTGCTGTTGCAGAATTCGCAGTGTGCTTCCGTAGTTTTGTCCTGCGCCAGCTCCTCCAGAGATTTTACATCAAGGCTGCCCAGAGCCGCCAGAATGCGCTCACGGCTGCAGCGGCATTTGAAGCTCAGGGGAATGGTTTCTTTAATATCAACGTCCAAACCGCGGCCGAGAATTTCAATCATCTTTTGCGGAGTATAACCGATTTCCAGCAGCTGGGTTACATACGGAGTCAGGTTAACGTTGTTTTCCAGCTTTTCCAGAACCTCGTCGGTGCAGCCCGGCATAGCCTGAATGAAGAAGCCGCCGGATGCGGTTACGTTGCCGTCCTTGTCAACCAGTACGCCCAGAGCAACGCTTGTCGGTGTCTGTTCGGATACATAGAGGTATTTGGTCAGGTCGCTGGCGATTTCGCCGTCCTGCAGCTCGCAGTAGCCGGTGAAGGGCTCTGCATTCTGCAGATAACGCGTTACGATAATATTACCCTCGCCGATGCCGCCGCCGACATCCAGCTTGCCATTTTTCAGGGGCAAAAATGCATCGGGGTTTTCTACATAACCGCGCACTGTGCTGCCTTCGGCATCTGCTACTACCTCGCCCAAAGGGCCGTCGCCCTTCAGACGCAGGCTGATGCGCTCGTTATCCTTCATTGTTGCGGCCAGCAGCAGCGCGCCGTTCATCGCACGTCCCAGAGCAGCGCTTGCCAGATGGGAGCAGCCGTGCTTTTTAGCTGCCTCCTGCACCAGATTGGTGGTGCATAATGCATAAATACGTACACCGTCGGCCGTAGCCTTTGTCAAAACATCTTCCATAATATCTGCCTCACAATCCTGCCTTACGGCAAAAATTTTACTTGCTTAATAAAACAAGCCCACTAAACTACTGCTAGCGGGCTTGCAAATTTCATGCATGGGGAACAGCCTGTTATCAGCTCTTCCACAATGTCAATTATAAATCATAATAGTCAAAAAGGCAAGCGGTGAAAATGTTACATTTCTTTGAAGAGATTTACCATTTCCATTGCGGTCATTGCGCAGTCTACGCCCTTGTTGCCGGCCTTGGTGCCTGCACGTTCTACAGCCTGCTGAATGTTTTCGGTGGTGAGTACGCCGAAGGCTACGGGTACGCCGGTTTGCATGCTTACCTGAGCGATGCCTTTGGAGGCTTCGGCGCATACATAGTCAAAGTGCGGGGTTGCGCCGCGGATTACGGCACCCAAGCAGATTACTGCGTCGTATTTGCCGCTTTCTGCGAGTTTTTTTGCTGCCATGGGGATTTCGAAGGCGCCCGGTACCCAGGCTACGGTGAGGTCTTCGTCAGCTGCTTCGTGGCGGATGAGGCAGTCGATGCAGCCGCTGAGGAGTTTGCTGGTGATGAATTCGTTGAAGCGGGCTACGACGATTGCGATTTTCATGTTTTTGGCGGTGAGTTTTCCTTCTAAGGTTTTCATGGTTATATTCCTCCTAATGGTTTTATGTTTTACGTTAATTGTGATTTGTTTTTAACTTATAGGTTACGTTTCTGTTATTGATACTTTTTGCCCGGGTCGGCAAAAAGTATCCAAAAAACGCCCTTGCATGCTGCTCCGCCGGATTCCGGCGACTGGATTCGCAGAATTTTTCACGTCGCTGATTTTTGTGTGACGTGCTTCCTATTGGTTGCATCAACACTCCAGCGAAAAATTCCCGTGCCTGTCCGTTGCGAGTGATGTTCGCAGAACATCGATGTTCTGGCTAGCCCGTCGTCCGTTCCGGTCTGCGCAGCGCTTAGGATGGTGTGCTGTTTGTTTATGCGAAGTGTTGGCGTTCTAATGCTTAATGCTAAGTTTAGTCTGCTAGCGACTGGCTTGCATTATTGATGCTTTTTGCCCAGGTCGGCAAAAAGTATCCAAAAAACGCCCTTTATAGCTGCTACGCCGGATTCCGGCGACTGGATTCGCAGAATTTTTCACGTCGCTGATTTTTGTGT
>ENA-OROK01001185-OROK01001185.1-human-gut-metagenome-genome-assembly--contig:-NODE-1185-length-26526-cov-5.775717_pt1 | contig 26526 bp, 26 predicted proteins | sample MGYA00242127_ERZ509046 | MGnify/ENA primary metagenome ERZ509046 (study PRJEB26280, sample SAMEA2338728) | human gut metagenome | biome: human gut; feature: human-associated habitat; material: faeces... | reverse complement strand
AAAAGCGAAGATCGATCAGCTGACAAAGAAGCAGAAAAATCAGACGGCAGCGGATGTGATCCATTATCTCTGTTCAGATGAGCGGTATGGATATGGACTGGATGAATCCAGCCTGGATGCGGCTTATATCTTAAAGATGATCAATATGCGGTATGCAATGAACCTGAACAGTTTTCAGCAGTACATTGATACAACGCTGGCATCGGATGTCAGTGACGAAACTGCGGCTGCAATCATGGAGAACAAGGATATCCTGACCGGAATCGATATTACGGAAGATTCAGTCAGAAAATATACGGATGCAGAGTATTTTGCATCAATCATCGGTTATACAGGGCAGATTTCCCAGGAGGAGTATGATGCTCTTTCAGAGGATGATAAAAAGAGATATTCTCTTTCGGATACTGTAGGAAAGGCAGGACTGGAGCAGACATTTGACAGTGTGCTGCAGGGTACAAAAGGAAAAACGACCGTCTATGTTGATAATCTCGGACGTGTGACGGATACTGTGAGCAGAAAAGAACCGGAGGCAGGAAATGATGTTTATCTGACGATTGATAAGAATCTGCAGGAAAATACTTATAAGCTGTTGGAAGAAAAAGGCTACCCTAAAGCTCTTGTAGAAGCAGCTATCGCAGGTTGGCAAGCTAAGGCTGATGCTTTTGCTAATAAGATTATTGAGGATGCTGGCGGTATCAATGAGTACAAACGTATCCAAAAATTCGTACAGTCCCAAGGTAAAGGTGCTGTCAATGCTTTCAATGCTATTGTAAACAAAGATGACTTGTCTGTTGTGTCTGCTTACATTGCAGGTGTAAAGGCACAGATGGTAGCGCAGCATGGCACTGCTAACCCTACTTTAGGTGGTAGTGGTAATGTGGGTAAATCTAAAGGCTATACTGATGCCAATGAGATGATTAAAGCTATGAGTGACCCACGCTATGGTAAAGACCCTAACTATATGCAGGAAGTAGAGCGTAAAGTCGCTGCTTCTAAATTCTTTGGTTAAGACACAAACGTCAATCCCCTCCCATAAGCGGAGGGTTATTTTTTTTTATTCAAAATTATTAAAGGAGTGATTTAATGGCTGATATGATTATTGCCAACCCCGGTCTTGCACAATCTGATAAAGGCAAAGACCGCTTAGGTTTATTTCTGAAAATGTTTACCGGTGAAGTTCTCACCGCTTTCTCTCAGTCCACTATTACCGGTGGTCGCTTCTCTGAGCGCACTATTGAACATGGTAAATCTGCTATCTTCCCGATTGTAGGTCGAGCAAAAGCTAAATACCTGAAAGCAGGTAAGAACTTGGATGACCTGCGTACTCCCATTGAACACAATGAGCGTACTATTGTGCTGGATGGTCTGCTGACCTCTGACTGCATGATTTTTGATTTGGATGAAGCTATGAACCACTTTGAGTTGCGTTCTAAGTATTCCAAGGAAATGGGCGAAGCATTGGCTGTTGCTCAGGACTGTGCTATCTTGGCTGAAGTAGCTAAGATGATTGTAGAAGACAAAGAGAACCTGCCTACCAATGCTACTACTGGTGTCAAAGGTACTGGCAAAGGTCTGATTGTTACCGAGACTGTGGCAACCGCTGACTATGGCGAAACTGAAGCTATGGGTGTAGCTATCTTTAAGGAACTGCTGAAAATCAAGACTAAAATGTCTGAGAATAATGTTCCGCTGGCAGGTCGCAACTGCTACATCAAACCGATGGCACTCAATGCACTCATTGCCAACAAGGACATTATCAACAAACTGTATGGTGCTTCTATGACCATTGAGGGCAACAACCCTCCGAAACTGATTGGTTTTGATTTGATTGAAGCTCCCCTGCTGACTGATGGTGGCGTAGATAATGAAAATGTTATGCAGGGTGATGGTCATGTGTTCCCTGCTACCTACAAAGACACCTGCCAATTCATTGTGGCACATCCGTCTTCTGCTGGTATCTTGACCCTCAAAGGTCTTGGCATGGAACATGCTCGCCGTCCTGAATATCAGGCTGACCAAATTATTGCTAAATATGCAAAAGGTTTTGGTGGTCTGCGTCCTGAAGCTGCCTTTATGGGTGTTGTAACTCAGGCTTAATTTTAAACTACTAACCCTAGGGGATGGCGTATGCTGTCCCCTATTTTTTCTAAAAATGAAAGGAGATGCCAATGCAACTAACAGCGTTAACTGAACTTGATGCAGTCAATAGTATCATTGGTACTATTGGTGAAGCTCCTATCAACAGTCTTGAAGAAATGACAGATGTGGATGCTATCAATGCCCTTCGTATCCTGCGGAATATCAGCAGACAAGAGCAGTCCCGAGGATGGACTTTTAACAAAACACCCCACTTCACCCTTAACCCTGATGTAGACACAAAGAAGATACCATGGAACAGTAACTACTTGTATCTTAAGGATAACCATGGTGTCAAGCTCGTTCGACAGGGTGACTATGTAAAAGATCTGTTCAAAGACACACTGATATTTGAGCACCCTTTAGATGTAGAGATGGTGCTTTATCTTGACTTTGAAAATTTGCCGGAGCAGATGAGAAACTATATCTTAGCTAAGGCATGTTTTGTCTTCCAAAGCTCTTACTTTGGTGATGATAGTCTGACCAAAATTACACAGCAAGAGATTGCTGAAGCATGGCAACATCTGATGGAGTTTGAGGTAGACAATAACAACTACTCAATGCTGGAACATACCTATGTTCATGAGCTGAGATTGAGGTGAGATTATGGGATTGATTAATCAAGACATAAAGAACCTTGTGAGTGGTGTGTCTCAGCAACCGCCTATCCTCAGACACCCTGAACAGCTAGAAGAACAATTGAATGGTTTGTCTACTGAAGCAAGTGGCTTACAGAAGCGTCCCCCTACTATCTTTGAAGCTAATTTAGGTAAGAGAGGAAATGCTATCAATAAACCTTTGATACATTTCATAGATAGAGATACTGATGAAAAGTATATTGTTATCTTCACAGGTGCAGGTGTTGATGTCTTTGACCTACAGGGTAATAAGAAGACTGTGAATATAAACGAAGATGTTTCGTATCTTTATACACAAAGTCCCCGAAGTAATATTAAAGCTATTACTATTGCAGATTACACCTTTATAGCTAATACAATGCAGAAGACCAAAATGACTGATGTTATTGAAGATAAGTCATGGGATACACAAGGTCTACTAGTTAACATTAAGAGTGGTCAATATGGCAGAACCTATAAGATTGTCATTAATGGTGAAACTGTTTCAAGCTATGAAACCCCTGATGGTAGTGATAAATCTCATACTAAGCTTATAGCTACTGATTACATTGCTGAGAAATTAGCTACTACTCTAAAAGAAGCAGGTTATGTGGTAGCCACAGGTTCTTCATGGCTATACATTCAAAAGAGTGCATATAAAACAGCTACAGGTGAAGAGATATTGTTGTCTCCCTCCACCTCTCCTAAGCAGCAAGAGGATAGATTCAAAGGCTTGTCTTTTATAGGGCATTATTATAATTGGAGAGCTTTCCCTACTACAATTACTAGAAATGTAGATACTATCACCTTAAAATTCCCTACAGAAGAAAATATACGTGCTAATGCTCATGATTCTTTTGCATCTGATTACGCTGCTTATCAAAAGATGATGGAAGAGGTGAACAGATGTAAGGAAGACAAATGGGCAGTTACACATGAAGTTATTACACAAGGAGCACAAGGTTTAGATATGACAGGTACAATGAATGTCTACACCTTTACTTATACTACTTCTACAGAAGTGCCTTCAGGTAATAAGGCTTACTCCCTTATCACTTCTGCTGAAGTCTTTGATGGTTATAACAATCAGGCTGCCTTTGGTATCCTTAAGTCTGTGCAGAAGTTCACAAACCTTCCTGCTACTGCCCCTGATGGTTACCTTGTAAAGATTGTAGGTGAAGAAGGTAGCAACACTGATGATTACTATGTCAAGTACAGTGCAGAAGAAAAGGTGTGGAAAGAGTGTGCTAGACCTAACCTGAAGAATCACTTTGATACCTCTACTTTACCTCATGTTCTTGTGCGTGAAGCTGATGGGACTTTTACCTTCCGTAGAGCAGAATGGGAATCTAGGGATATTGGTGATGATGATAGTAACCCTCTCCCCTCTTTCATAGGGCAGACAATAAATGATGTATTCTACCACAGAAACCGCTTAGGCTTCTTAAGTGGTGAGAATGTTATCCTCACTAGAAGTGCTAACTTCTTCAATTTTTGGATGACAAGTGCCACTAAGGTACAGGATACAGACCCTATCGACTTAGCAGTCTCTGATAATACCATTAGTACCCTCTACAATGCCGTCACTTTTGATACAGACCTTATTCTGTTCAGCCGTGAGGCACAATTCATGCTCTCTGCTGATGGTATCTTGACACCTACGAGTGCTAATCTGTCCCCGGCTGTCACCCATTACGAAGCTAGTCTTAAAGCTAAGCCTGTCAATGCAGGTCGCAATGTTTACTTTGTGGCTGAAAGAGCTAAATATACCACTGTACGTGAGTTCTTCACGGCAGCAGACAACACAGATGCTAAGGATGTTCAAGACATAACATCTCATGTTCCTAACTATATTCCTAATGGTGTGTATAAAATCATTCCCTCTACTGTTGAGAATGTTATGCTTTATCTTACTGAAGGTGATGAGACATCAATATATGTCTATAAGTATCTTTTCATTGATAGTCAACGTGTTCAGGCTGCATGGTCTAAGTGGGATATGCAAGGTGTTGTCTATGGAGGGCAATTTATTGATAACTATCTCTATCTGATAGTTGAGCGTAATGGCTATTACTGTTTGGAGAAAATCTCTTTTACCATTAATACTACTGACTTTGATGGTGAAGCCTATCGTATCTTATTGGATTGCAAACATTCCTATCAGATTCCTGCTGAGTGTTATGATTCCCTTAAAGATGAAACTACTGTGAATATAAGTGATATTTTCGGTGATATATATGAGCAGGATAAACAATATAGTGCTGTTGCTCCTGATGGTACATACGTAAAGGCTAAAGAGGGAAAGTTGGTATTTATCGGTGATTATTCTAACCAAGTATTGACTGTAGGTATCAATTATAACTTTAAGATTGTTATGTCAACTATTATGGTTAAACAGTCTGACAATGGCAGCACTCAGGCTCTTATTGAAGGCAGGTTGCAACTACGGCAGATGTGGTTTAACTATGCTGATAGTGGCTACTTCAAAGTAACTGTGGATATTAAAGACAAACAAGCCTATGTCTATGAGTATACCTCTAGGCTCTTAGGTACTCGTTTTAACATCTTAGGTGCAATGCCATTTACCACAGGCTCTTTTAAGTTCCCTATCCAAGCCAAAAATGAGAATGTAAACATTTGTTTGGAAACAGACACCCCACTCCCTGTATCTCTTGTGGGTGCAGGATGGATTGGAAATTACCAAAGGAGGACAAGACTATTTTAAAAGTATCTAAATTAACCATTGAACAGCTCTGTGACTTCAGAGAAAACATGCGTGATGAAGATAAAATGGAATGGTTCTATGCTTCAAGTACAGCCTTTGGTCTCACTGAGGTCGAGGAGTTAAGTAATGCTTTGTGTCTTTATGATGATGAGACACAAAGGGTTTATGCCATTGGTGCTATTGATGCTTACTTAATATGGGTTGTCTGTACTAATGAGGTAGATATACACCCTATTAAGTTCCTACGTTTCTGTAAGCCTTTCTTTAAACAATGGGTAACACATCATGTTTATAATTATGTGTGGCTTAGGAATAAGCGACATGTACAATGGCTTAAATGGTTGGGAGCTGAATTTGGTAACTACACAAGAATCAATGGAGAACTATTTCAGAAATTTACATTATACCCAATAAAGGAGTGATGTCTTATGTGCAGTCCTATGGTGGCTGCTGGTATCAGTACAGGCTTGCAAGTAGCAGGTGATTATATGGGACAACGTGCACAGGCTAAGGCAGCACAGGCTACCATGAACGCACAGGCTAAGGCAGCTATTACTGAGATGAATTGGAATATCATGGATTTAGAACAGCAGCGCACAGATGCCTTTGACCAAGCTGTCGCAGAAATCAGCAACACTAGGTTAAACTCTATGCAGCTCAATAGTGGCGTAAAGGCTGCTGTGAATGAGACCATGAGCGGACGTACAGCTAACCTCATTGTACGTGCTGCCGAAGGTGATACCGCTCGTGCAGTATCCTCTATCCAAGATAACTACCAACGTAAATCTAATGAGGTTGACCTGAATCGTGAGCGACAGGTAAAATCTACTCACGAATTTTTAGAGAACCTTAATGCTTCTGCACCTAAGATGCCTAGTAGATTCACTAACTTTTTGTCTTCTGCTGCCACAGGTTTGAATAATTATACACAAGCTAAGAATATTATGAATCAGCAGAAGATTACAGGTGGCATTGGAAAGACAGCCAAGACTGCTACTAAGACATGGGTAGGCAACGCTCCACGTAGCGTCCATGAGAAGCTAGGTATTGGCAATGGTATTTATAGGAGGTAAGAAGATTGAGTAAAGAAGTACAGGCAGCGGTAGGTACTCAACGGCAGTTTGCAAAACAACCGGAGATGCCCTATGCGCTGTCCTTAAATAAATTCAATGCATCTGCAGGCATCTCACAGCGTACAGATTTAGATGCACAACGCTTAGCATCATCTTTAGGTCTCCTTGGTAAGAATATCATGGAAGAACGCATTGCTGATGAAAAGCGCACCCAAGACCAAGCAGTATTGGTCAATGCAGACAAACTCCTTGCAGGTAAGACACAAGAAGACCTGAAGAAGTTTGACCGCATGGCTGCTTTGCAGAACTCTAGTGATGAATTTGACTTGACAGATAACCGCTATGCTATGGCTGTTCTTGAAAAAGGCATTGGTAAAATGGCAAGCCAATATGCCAAAGAGCAATGGGCAAATGACCCTGCTTCTGAAAAGCCTAAGAGTGTCTCTGAAGCTGTCAGCCTTTTCAATAAGTATCTACAGGAAAACAGAGCTAACTTTAGTGATGATGGTATCTCTAATAAAGTAGCATTTGACCAAGGCTATTATGAAGGTGCTGTTCAAGACACAATAAAAATAGCTAATGAAGCTGACAAGAGAATCAATGATGATAAGCGTCAGAAGATGGTTATGCTTGGCTCTAGTGAGCTTCAAGACCTTGTGTATAGTGGAGCTAAAGGTGAAGACTTCCTCACTCGTGGCAGTGAAGCATTGCGCAAGATTCAGTTAGGTACGAGGGATAGAGATGGGTTCATTAAAGCTGTTGCCCCTCTTGCTCAGATGATTGCTGCCCAAGATTTTGATACGGCAAGATTGGATGCCTTAGGTGACTATCAGTACGAAGATGGTTTGTCTTTAAAGCAGATGGTAAACCTCTACCCTTCCTATACTAAGATTGCAGATAACTTCAATCTGAGAGTTACCGATGATATTGTGTCTAAGTGCACACGTCCTGATGGTACTATTGACCTCTCAAAGGCTGAAGCATTGTTGTCTAAGTTACCTGCGGAAACTACAAATGCTGATGGTATTCCTGAAGCTAACCTGCCTATCTCGCAGGGAGACAACCCCGACTTAACAGACCTGTCCCCCACTATGAAAAGTGTGTTGCCTATGGTTGGTGGTGCTATCTATCAGCTAGGCTTTAAGGATGCACAGATTACTAGTGGTTACCGCACAGCAGAACATAATGCATCTGTGGGTGGTGTACCAAACTCAGAACATACTAAAGGTAATGCTGTGGATATTTACTTAGGTGACAATGTGGATGAAGCACAGGCTAATAAAGCATTGTCTTATTTTAAGCAGTATTTTGGTGAGGTCTTATTCCATGACGCTGGCACAGGCAGACATCTGCATCTTGCTGATTACCATGGTGGTATGAAAGCTGCTAATCCTAAAGAGCAATCTGCTGCTGCCTATAACCCCCAGCGTATCAATAAGATACGTCAGGCTATATATGCTAAACAGGCACAGGCTCAACGTGTTAAGGCTCAACGAGATGCAGATGAAAGAGACAGAATCAATATGGCTCTTTTGCAAACCAATGACCCAAGTGAGCAGATGCAGATTATCAATAGCTCTAATTTACCGGAGGCAACTAAGGCTACTATGATTCGGACTATCACACGTCAAGCACGGCAGTCAGCTAAAGGCTATGGTAATGATGCAGAAGCTAAACATTTTTGGTCATATGAAAATGGTTATCAATATATTAAAGATACTCAGACATATGCTGAATGGTATAAAGCTTATCAAGACCCTAATGTTGATGGGAAGTCTAAAGAATATCAGGCTTTGCAAAAGAGAGCCAATAGAGCCACAGCAAGACTTAATGCCTTGTTAGAGTTTAAAAGAAAACGTGGATATATCCCTAGTGAACAGGAGACCCCACAAGCTAATGAACCCCCTAATGATACTCCTGTGTTCTCTCAAAGAGATAAGGATATTGCTGAGATGAAGATATGGGCAAATAGTAACCCTAAAAATTCTGCTGGCATACCTTTAGATGAAGACCAAATCCGTGATGCTATTGATAAGTTTGCTATACGTAATGGTCTTGATGTGAATGATATTGAGGAGGAGGTCTTTGGTTCATAATGAGCATTATTGATGATTTAAATAAACTTGGTGATGAATCATATGGCGATTTACAAGCCAAAGGACAAGAACAGCTCCAAAAGGTACAGCACCAAGGCTATAATCCTTTTGATGATTTTGGTGAAGCGGTTACCGAATGGATTGCAGACATAAATAAATCGGGTCAGAAGCTTGCTGTGGCTGCTGGTGAAGCCTATAAAACAGGTAATTTTGATGCTATTGATGATATGTCTTTACCTGACGTTGATGCACCTTCCCCCTCTCCTGCCCAAGAAAAGGTTGCACAGGCTTTGCAGGATGCTGTGGATGATGCTCGCTATACTGCTACCAAAGACCCCCTTACTCTCATAGGTGATGTGGCAGGTGCTGCTAACCCTTGGATTCCTTTGGCTGTTCAAGTGCCTATCATGGTGCATGAGATGCAGAAAGCACAGGAGATTGAAAATGCCCCTGAGATGTCTGACCAAGCCAAAGCATCTCTGCTCCCTATGCTGGCAGGTACTGTGGCAGCTTCTGTGACGCATGGCGTGGGTGGTCTTTTATCTAAGGCTGCCCCTAAGGTCTCTAAGGTTATGACCACCCCTTTTGTTGGTAGTGGTATCGCAGCAGGTACAGTGCTTGCTATGGATGAAAATGTACGTAAGTATGCAGCGGAACATCCTGCTCGGTTTGCTGTCAGCCAATTTTTGACAGATACAGCTATTGGTGCTAAAAAGCTTGCCAAAGCAGATTGGTCTGCTAAGACAACCCCTATTACAGATGCAGAGATTGTGTCTGAAAAGACAAACCCTGCTACTGAGCCTTTGGCTGATAAGACTAAAGTTGAGGAGACAAACAAAAAGTTAGGCTCTCCTACTAATGAGAAAAACAAAAGGAAACGTAAGCATCGTAAGCAACATCGTGAGAATGTATGGGATGTTGATACTGACTATGAGGAGATGATTACACCTGCTCAGGTTACCAAGCGTGAACCTAAGACAACCGCTGAAAAAGCTTATCCGGAACAAATGCCCGAACAGCAAATGCAACAGGATGCTATTGCTAATCAGTTAGCTAAAGACCATCTCGAAGCGCACCAAACCCCTGAAATTATGCAGGGTGCTCATGGTGATAAGCTTGAATATAGTAAAGATAATCTTTATCCTACTCCTGTAAGTGCAGAAGATATATGGGAAACTGCAAAAGCTATGTTCCCTATCCGTCCGAACAGATTGGATTTGGCTAGAAGTGATAGAACACTAGGTTACTTTATGCCCCAAGGTAAAGGTATCCGCATCCGTGGGTTTCGTGCATGGTCTGTAATCTGCCATGAAATTGGACATGGTTTGTCTGATAAATTTGGTTGGGGTAAAGACACAGCAGTCCAAAAGGAACTCTATGATGGAGCTACTTCTATATGGCAGAGAGGAGAGTATGGTAATAAGCATGCCCCGGAAAACTATGCTACTTATGTAGAAGAAGGACGTGCTGCCTTCATGAATGAGTATTGTGTCAACCCTGAGATGGCTAAAAAGCACTTCCCTCTTGCCTATGCTGAGTTTGAAAAGGCTATTGCAAGTGATAGATTCTATCAGGCACAGATGAACCTTTTAGGGCAACAGGTGCGTCGATGGGGTTCGCAGTCTGATTTTAGCAAAGCTGCTGGTATGTTCCATTGGGCAGACAAAGAGCTTGGCAAAAGAATTGATAAACTCATTGGTACTTGGACTGCTACTAAAAAGCATTTTGCTTGGGAGTATGCTGACCTTGACGAAAGCATAAGAGCTTATGAGGATAACCAAGGTGTAAAGATAGCTATGGAGAATGACCCTGCTGTCTTAGCACAGTATGCAAAGCAAGCAGGTAATGATACTGTTGGTTGTCTTCTGAATGGTAATAATCTAGGCACTAGAGCTGCTGTTAAAATGATGCAGACAAAATTTAATATTGCACTTAATAATGTTGTAGCTACTGACATCTTGAAACCTTTGGATGCACAAGGTAAGCGTGGTGCTGAACTTCAAAAGTGGCTTAAAGAAACTGAGTACAGAGATTTCTATGAAGCCTTTAATACCTACCAAACAGCTAAACATGAATTAGAAGTTATGGGAACAGGACGTAAGACAACACACACCTTTGCAGAATGTAATAAAATCATTGCTAAAGCAGAGGAACTGCCTGAGATGAAAGTTGCTTCTAATCTTTGGAAACAATGGAATGAGAATGTGTTGCGCATTGCTGTCGCAGGGCAGATTCTTCCTAGAGAGGTTGCTAATAAGTTCTTAAAAGAATACCCTGAGTACATTCCTATGACACGCTCATTCGAGATTGAGGGTACAAGTGACTTCTTGGCATCCCACAAAGCTATGACTGTTGAGGGGTCTGAACGTATTATTAAAGACCCTCTTGTCCAAGCTGTTAAGAATATGCAGAGTATTGTCACTAAAGTAGAGCGCAACCGTGTTGGTCTTGCCCTTGCTGATTTAGCTAAAGGTGAAAAGGGACATTTTCTTATGATGCCTGTAAAAGATGGTAAATACAAGCACGTTTCACAAATTATTACTGTATATGAAGAGGGACACCCTAAATACTACCAATGTATGATGAAAGGTCTCTATGAAGCTATGACTTCCGAAGATGGCAATATGAGTGCTTCTAAACTTGACATTATTGAGAAAATATCTCATGGCGCAGCAACAGCTTTACGTATTGGCTCTACTAGCACACCTATGTTCGCTACTGCTAACCTCTGCAAAGATATTCTTGAAGCAACTATTATGAACGCTGATGGGCGTAGTGCTTCTCACATTCCCCTTGTTGCTCCTATGAAAATCTTTTGGCAGGGATTGCAGATGCTCAATAGTGACAATGCTTTTGGTAAACTTATCATTCGCAACAACAGAGAACGTGCTCTGCTTAGACAATACAAAAGAGAATTTAGGTCTAATGGTGTCACTATGTCCACACGATTAGGCTCTATTGCTGAAATCAATAAAGACTTTAGGAAAATTGTAGACCCTAACATTAGTGATTCTGTCCTTGATAAAATCTTATATCCTATCAAAGTATTATGGAATTGGAATCTAGCATATGGTGAAGCTATGGAACAGTTACCACGTATGGCTCTTTATCGACGTGCTAAAGGACGTGGTGCTTCTATGATTGAAGCTGCTATGGTTGCTTCTGACAGTACCCTTAATTTTGCGAAGAGTGGTACTACTGTTAAAATTCTTAACAGGCATACGCCTTTTTTAAATGCGGCTTTTCAAGGTACTTTAAAGACAGCTAGAGAGCTTTCTAAAAATCCTCTCAGTGTTGGGCTTGCTATGGCAGAACATGTACTGTTTCCCACCCTGTTATTGTGGTATTGGAATAAAGACGAAGATTGGTATAAGGATATGCCTATGGAGATGAAGAATAAAGCATGGTACATCAAGATAGGTGATACCATCTATGATTACCCTAAACCTGCCTTTATCGGGCAACTAGCTGGTTCTATACCTGAGCGACTGTTAGATGTTATGGCTGAGGGTGAAGATAAGCAGGTTATTGCTGATGTTGTCTATAAGCTTATCAAAGACCTTGCTCCTTCCGGTGCTCCTCCTATCATAGAGAAATTCTATGAATGGCAGACAAACCACTCTATGTATCGTAATCGTCCTCTTGTTGACCAGCGTCTTGAAAAGCTCAGTCCTAAGAACCAATATAACCAGTACACCTCTATGGTAGCACGTGGTATTGGACAGGTGACTAATCTGTCACCTATTAAGATAGACAATACAATCTATGGTCTCACAGGCTCTATGGGTTATACTTTTATGAATGCTGTGGATATGGTGGCTAGGGATAATATTACCCCCAGCAAGAAATGGACTGAATATACTCGCTTTACTTATACTGAGGGTACAGGTACTTCCCGCAGCAAGGATGTATTCTTTGGTGGTCTTGATAAGCTGGAGACACAATATGCAGATGCCTCTTTTGAGGGTAGGAAGCCTAAGGTGGACAAAGAACTTAAAGGTATGCGTAAAGCTAGGGCAGATGCTATGAAAGTTTCTAAGGCTATCAGGGAGCTGTATGCAGACAAAACTATGGATGCAGACACTAAGCGTGCTAAACTTGATGAGCTGAATAAGAAACAAAATAGTATTTTCAGAACTGCCAATAAGAAATACTTAAATTACAAATATATACAAGTCCCCAAATAATATGGTATAATACTTATTAGGAGTGATGCTTATGCAAAGATTTAAGATAAAAAATGTGGAGAAGTATTTAACTATCATTGTTTGGACGATGCTAATCTCAGCTATATTTTGCATAATATTTGACATAGAGGGTTCAAAAGCTTTTGTAGATGTTGTGACAGGAGGTTTTGTCTATCTTTTCTTTGGTAGTTTTGCATTTTGCATAGTAGTTATGATAGTCTCTTTTCTTTTTAATGCTATTTGCGAGATACGTAAAAAGAAAAACAATAAACTTATTGCTACTATATCTCTTATCCTTTTTCTTATATTCTTTGCTATTACATTTATTTTTGATAGTGGCATAGATATTCCCTATGCTCGCTTCTATGCTAGATAACATTCTCCCTGAGGTGATTCCAATGTACAGCTACTAACTTCATACCTATCCATTGTTGCTTTGCACGGACAATGAAAGGAGTTCTGTCCCATGGAATTAAGTGCTGATATTCAACGTGAAATACAGCAACAGTTTAAAAATAGCTATGCCCAACTTTTAGCGGACATAACTCGTATTTATGAGCAAGGTGCTATGCGTGATGCTCTCACCGGACTGTACAATAAACAAGCCTTTGAGCGTGACAGTACCACTAATCACTTTGGCTTCGTTGGTATCCTTTTCGCAGACATCAATGGTCTGAAATATACCAATGACCACTTTGGACACAGTGCAGGGGATAAGCTGATAAAGGACTTTGCAGCTAAGCTTAAGGAAACCTTTATCTCCCCTGTTTATAACTGTTATCATATATCAGGTGATGAGTTTATAGTAGCTGGGTTTGATATTAAAATCCATGAGTTCCTTGGAAGTGTGTTGTCTTTCCATAAATCCCTATGGGATAAAGACAACCCTCCCCTAGCTGCCTTAGGCTACTCTGCTGGTGTCTTCTCAGATATTGCAGAAATCACAGAGTACGCCGAAAAAGCAATATATGAAGACAAACAAAAATTTTATAATAAATTTCCTCAGATGAGGAGATAATAAATTGAATTGTGACCGCTGGCTCTTTTAGAGCTGGTGGTCTTTTTATTTTTACAAAGGAGATGATTAATATAGCTATTAAATTGGCTACATCTATTACTTATACAGCAGATGGTTCTCAAACGAATTTCTCTGTACCTTTTGATTACCTGCGTCCTTCCTTTGTCCATGTGTCTGTTAATGATGCAGAGGTTTCCGAGGGGTTCACTATAAGTAATCGTATGGTTATGTTTGATTCTGCACCGGCTAAAGATGCTGCTGTGCATATCTATCGCAGCACTCCCACTACTCGTTTGGTGTCTTGGGCAGATGCAAGCATCTTGAAGGCTATAGATATGACGATTGCAGAAATCCAGCAACTACATATCTTAGAGGAAGCAAGTGATTGGTCTAAGACTAATTCTATTGTTCTTGATGAAGAAAGTGGTGCATGGCAAGGACGTAACTATCGTGTGTCTAATGTGTCTGACCCGACAGAAGCACAGGATGTTGTAACCAAGAATTACTTAGAGAACACCGAGGATTCCTTTGTTCAGCGCATGAACGCTATCAAGACACAGACTGAACAATTTGCTAACACAGCAGGTAACAGCAAAGATAGTGCCTATAAGAGTGCACAGTCCGCTAGTGTATCTGCTGCAAGTGCTGCGGAAAGCGCAAGGTTAGCCGAAGGTTACAAAACAGCAGCAGAAACTGCTAAGAGTGATGCGTCCCTTTATGCTGCCAACGCTAAGACCTCTGCTGATAATGCAGGTGCTAGTAAAGAAGCAGCTCAATCTGCTGCTACTACTGCTAGTAACTTTGCTGCTGGTGCGCAAAATAGTGCAAGGGAAGCAAAGACCTACAGGGATAACGCTAAAACCTACATGGATAATGCTAAGAACTATAGTGAGAATGTCAATGTGTTTACGCCTAGTGTGTCTACTAGTGGTGTCTTATCATGGACTAATAAGGCAGGACTTGCGAACCCTCCCTCTGTGAACATTAAGGGTGATAAAGGCGACCAAGGTTTGCAGGGCATACAGGGCGTACAAGGTGTCAAAGGTGATACAGGTGCAAAGGGTGACCGGGGCGCAACAGGTGCTGCGGCTACTGTTAGAATCGGTACAGTGACTACAGGTGCGCCGGGTAGTGAGGCTATTGTTACTAATGTTGGTACTGCTAATGACGCTGTGTTGAACTTTATGTTGCCCAGAGGTAAAGATGGCAAAGATGGTGGCATTACTGTTGATGCAGCACTTAGCGATACCTCTATCAACCCTGTGCAGAATAAAGTTGTAAAAGCTGCTATTGATTCCGTTGCTGCTAGTGTGCCTACTAAAGTATCTGACCTGCCAAACGATGCAGGTTATTTGACACAGCATCAATCGCTTGCTGATTACGCTAAAACGTCGGTGGCTAACACTTGGACAGCAGCGCAGACGTTAAACTTTTTGTCGGTATATTACGAAAAGTATCCTATATACATCGTAACAGGTACGAATGATACGCCGATTATATCTGCAATGATGTATAAGGCAACTAATAATTTCACACTTGATTTAGGTGCTTTGGCAATGAAGGTTGATAAGTCACAAATCTCTGTATTTAGTGCGTACTTTACAGCGGATGCAGACTATGCATTGACTATCACTAACTGTGGAACTGTTAAGTATATAGGGTCTGCATCTGATGTAGCTATTACAAGCTCCGGTTTGCTTTTAAACATTATGATGGTAAAAGATGCCAGCAATAATCTGACCAGCATCGTGCAAGCTAATAAGTTATCGTAGAGGTGGTAATATGGGCTTAAACAGAATGATGATGAAAAATGGTGAGGTAAAGGTTGAAGATGGTAGCAAGTATTGGACTTGGAATGACGCAAATAATAAAACAATTTCTTTTACTGTTCCACCGGGGATTAAGAGAATCAAAGTAACATCGTCTATTGATGGGGGTGAGGGTGACCCCGATTTATCCAACTATGCTAACATAAAGAATACATCAACCAATAAAGTTTGGGGTGAGGGTTGGTTTTATACTACCTCTGAGGGTGAAGTCGACGATGCCGCAGATATTGATTCCATTGTAGGTGTAACACCCAATAAAACTTATAGATTGCTGTTTAATTGCTATTATACAAGTGGTGTGACTTTTTCATGGGGCAAAGCAATAAATGACATGAAACCTACAGTTGAAGATTATTAAGCAAAGGAGGAACAAAATGCAGACAAAATATAAATACAAAGACAAAACATATACTCACACCTATCCTCTTTCCGAAGCCTTAGGTAAAGAAGGTATCTTTATCCCCCTGTCAATCTCTGAGGAAACCCTTAAAGACTTAGGTGTTGAAGTGACACACGAGGAAGAACCGATTGAGTATCTCAAAGAACGCAAAATCGAAACTTTAAAGATGCAACGTGATAAAGCAGAAGTAGAGCCTATCACCTACCAAGGATACTCTTTTGACTATGATGAGAAGGCTCGTGAGCGTATCAATGCTGCTATCATTGCTCTTGAAGTTGCAGGTGCTTCTGCCTCCCTCACATGGACTACGGCAGACAATCAAGATGTAAAAGTAACTGCATCTGACCTGCGTGGTATCATTGCACAGGTAGCATTGAGAAGTGATAAGCTCCACAGTGCGTATAGAAGAGCTAAAGAAAAAGTGGCAACTGCTTCAGCTAAAGAAGAAGTAGAAGCTATTACATTAGTTTAGTTAAATAAAAAGACAGGGTTGTTGTCTTCCCCTTCAGGGGTTTTGGGTGGGCAGAAAGGATTTTATCATGGAAAAGAATCGCAAAAAGGCTCGTGCTTGGCTTAAGTCCTCTACTCTCACTGCGTATAAGACAATCACAACAGAAGCTAAGCTCACACCAAAACAACAAGACATACTCGACAAAACTATCCTTAAGGACTACTCGCAACAAAAGCTTGCTATGGAGTACCATGAGGATGTGTCTTGTATCAAACGTGTCTTAAGACAAATATATGACAAAGTATATCTTGTTCTTTTCAAGTAACTTTATAGTCATTTAGTTACAACTTTCAATCCCTAAATTCATGTTATCATAATAGCAGGAGGTGACTAGTCACTATGCAATATAACATGAACCAAAACAAACTTATGCAAATGATGATGATGCAAGCCTTGAAGCAGGTTTCCCCTGAACTGTTGGCAATGGTTGAGGAAGAAGCTCGTAAGCGTGGCATGTCGGATGAAGACATCAACGCAGGTAAAGCATACATCAACCAAGTTCAAAAAGGAGTTGAAAAGTAATGGAAATGGCTAATGCTGGCGTAGGTCTCGGTGATGCCCTGATGCTCGCCAAACAAGGTTCTAATGGTAATGAGATGTGGAATAACCCCTTTGTATACCTTATCCTCTTAGCTGCCTTTGGTGGTGGCTTTGGTGGTTTTGGTGGCTGGGGTGGTAATGGTTCTGCTTTCCAAGGTGCTGTAACTCGTGCAGAGCTGTCTGAAGGCTTAGACAACCAAGACATCAAAGCTAGTCTGCGTGGTATCCAAAGTGGTATGTGCGACGGCTTCTACACTGTTGGCATGAATGAAAAAGAAACCGGATACAAAGTAGCTAGTGTTGGTGAAAGTATCAATCGTAACATTGATGCCCTGCGCTTTGAGGGTGCTGCAAACACCTGTAAGGTTACCACCGCTATCCATGAGGAAGGTGAGAAAACTCGTGCTCTGATTACCTGCAACACTATGCAAGCTCTGCGTGATAAGCTGGCAGATAAGGATAGAGAACTGCTCTATCTGAAACTTAAGTTACCTGCTACTACCACTGCTACTGCGTAATGTTACCGAGGGTTGGCTAGAAGCTGACCCTCTTTTATTTTATTATGGAGGATATTATGGACAATGAAATTGTAAAGACAACCCCTCCTATTGGTGTCTCCACCCTATCCCTCATGGGTATCCCCCTATCTGATTGGGTGTATATCGTCACCATTATGTATGTCTTGATTCAGATTTGGGTCTTGCTGTATAAGACCTTTTTTAAAAAGGAGGAATGTAATAAGTGAAATTATCTGCTCATTTTGATTCTAGTGAATTTGCCTGTAAATGTGGCTGTGGTGGTCTCCACAATGGTGCTGACATCAACCCACGGCTTGTACAGGTATTAGAGCGTATGCGTGCTATCATTGGTAAACCTTTAGTGCTGTCCTGTGGTTATCGCTGTCCTGCCCACAATGCTGAGGTAGGTGGTGTGTCTAACAGTCAACATATCTATGGCACTGCTGCGGATGTGCAATGCCCTGATGGTGCCATGGTACAGACTTTGTATGATGCTGCGGTAACTGCTGGTGCTGATGGTATTGGTATTTATAGCTGGGGTGTCCATGTGGATGTCCGTGGTTATAAGGCACGTTGGTAAGATTTACGAGGGAGCTTAGTCTCCCTCTTTTTTATTTTGAGGAAGAAGAAGAAGGAGGAAGAATAATGTTGAATGTAGAGAAGAGAGATGGAACTCTCGTTGAATTTAACGAAGACAAAATTATCAATGCTATCTCAAAAGCTGGTTTTGTAACCAACTACACAAAAGAAAAGATTGCTAAGAAAATTAAAAAATTAGCTTCTAAAGAAACTATATCCGTAGAAAATATTCAAAATCTTGTAGAAGAAGCACTAATGAAAGAAAAGTATCCTGATGTTGCCCGGGAGTACATCCGTTACCGCTATAAACGTGAGCTTATCCGTAATACTAAAGGTGCGCTGAGTGAGGTACTTGATATTGTCAACCTTAGTAACCAAGATGTGAATGAGGAAAACTCTAATAAGAACCCTGTTATTCTGTCTACTCAACGTGACTATATGGCAGGCATGGTCTCTAAGGAACTCTCTGAAAAGCTCCTGTTCCCTCCGGATGTGATGAAAGCACATAAAGAAGGTATCATTCATGTGCATGATATGGACTATGCTATCCAAAAGATGTACAACTGTGCTCTGCTTGACATGGAAGACATGCTGCAAAATGGCACTGTAATCAATGGTACTATGATTGAAAAACCACACAGCTTTGCTACTGCTTGTAATATTGCTACTCAGATTATGGCACAGGTTGCTTCTAATCAATATGGTGGGCAAAGTGTGTCGGTAGCACATTTAGCTCCATTTGTCAATATCTCTAGGGAAAAAATTAGAGAAGAATTTATAAAGGAATTAGAGCATTTTGAAGTTTTTGATGATGGGGATGTGGGTACAACTTTGATGATTAAAAAAGTTGTAGAAGAAAGGGTAAAGAAAGAAATCACTAGAGGTGTTCAAACCATGCAATATCAAATTAACACCCTTATGACTTCCAATGGTCAGACACCTTTTGTTACATTGTTTCTGTACCTCAATGAAGCTAAGAATGAGCAGGAAAAGAAAGACCTTGCTATGATTATTGAGGAAATCATTCGTCAACGCTATCAGGGTGTCAAAAATGAAAAGGGGGCATGGATTGCTGCTGCATTTCCTAAGCTGATTTATGTCTTAGAGGAAGACAACATCCGTAAGGGTACTCCCTATTATTACCTCACAGAGATGTGTGCTAAATGTACTGCTAAGCGGATGCAACCTGATTATTTATCTGAAAAGATTATGCTGAAGAATAAGAAGACCGAAGATGGCGTGGGTCATTGCTACCCTCCTATGGGATGCAGAAGCTTCTTGACCCCCTATCTTGATGAAAATGGTAAAGCTAAATTCTATGGTCGCTTCAACCAAGGTGTTGTCTCCATCAACCTTGTTGATGTTGGCTTATCTGCGATGAAAGACAAAACCGCATTTTGGAAAATTCTTGATGAGCGTTTAGAGCTGTGCCACAAAGCCTTGCGTGTAAGACACCAAAATCTTAAAGGTACAATCTCTAATGTCTCCCCTATCCATTGGCAGTATGGTGCTATTGCTCGCCTGCAGAAGGGTGAGAAGATTGACAAGTTGTTGGAGAATGGCTACTCCACTATCTCCCTTGGCTATGCAGGTCTCTATGAGTGTTGTATGGCAATGTTCGGTAAATCCCATACTGACCCTGCTGTGAAACCTTTTGCTCTCTCTGTCATGCAACACCTTAATGATAAGTGTGCTGAATGGAAAGCTAAGGAGCACTTAGGCTATAGTGTCTATGGTACTCCTATGGAAACCGCCACATATAAATTTGCTAAATGTCTCCGTGAACGCTTTGGGGTGATTAAAGAAGTCACTGACCATGACTACATCACTAATAGCTATCATGTGAATGTACGTGAGCCTATTGACCCCTTCACCAAACTGCAATTTGAATCTGAGTTCCAACTACTTAGTCCGGGTGGTGCTATCAGTTACATTGAGTGTGCTGATATGACCAAAAACATTGATGCAGTTATGGCAGTTATTCAATTTATCTATAACAACATCATGTATGCGGAACTGAACACTAAGAGTGACTATTGTCAGGTCTGTGGGTATGATGGTGAAATTAAGATTGTCACAGATAATGGTAGATTGGAATGGGAATGTCCGAATTGTGGTAATAGAGACAAAACCAAGATGAATGTGACACGTAGAACCTGTGGATAAAGAATTGTCCACTTTAAACCCTTTAAACTGCGGGAAACTCCTTAGAGCTGTAAATACTAAGTCATGCTGGTGACAGACATGATGGCTGTTAGTAACGGAACAGGTATAGTAAAAACTTTACAGATTGGACAATCAAACGCAACGAAACCTCTCTAGTAGAGGGACGCTCAACGACTATAATAAGGGACACTATCCTCTAAGGGAGGAATTATGATACTTAAAGAAATAGAAAACTTCAAAGGTTATTTTGTGTCTGATAATGGCACAATATTCTGCAATCTAGGCAAAGGTAATAGGCGCAAAGGGAAGACTGTTCCCTTATATCCTATCACCCCACGCCCCACTAAAAATGGTTATATGAGAATCTATGCTCGAAACAGCACTACCAATAAAAGACAAGACTTATATGTACATAGATTAGTAGGGAGATATTTTATCCCTAATCCTCATAATAAAAGAGTTATTAACCACAAAAATTGTAATCGTGCAGATAACAGAGCATCAAATTTAGAATGGGTAACAACAAAAGAAAATGTTGAATACTCTATGAATTTAAAGCATCTGTTGCGTGATGAGAAGACAGGCAGACTTGTAAGTGGACTTTAAAGGATAGTGTATGGTATAGTCTATTCCGTTTTAAATAATGGGAAACCATCGGTATAAAAGATTTAGGTTCGCAATTTTGGAATCAAGGACGCACTGAGGAGATTAGAGACCGCTTTATTCATTTAGGGGGTGACTTCCGTGGCTAAAAAGGTGTATATCGCTGATATTAAGAACCCTTCACTTACTCGTGCTATTCGTCTAAAATGCATGGACTGTGCAGGTACTTCTGATAACATCCGAGATTGCCATATCTGCAAGTGTCCTCTGTGGTCTTTCCGTTTTGGTAAAGGCACTGCTGCTGCTATCCGCACCTTATCTAAGACATATGATGTATGTCTTGTGGATACCAATAAAACAGATTACATTGAAGAATTAAAAGGTAAGAAGTTAAAACGCCCTCAGTAACGCCTGAGAGCCTATTTGAACATTTTAATTTTCTTGCCTATGTGATTATACCTATGGGAGTGTTTCATTGCTCAAATGGCACTCCCAGCCCCTCTCAATCGTGTGAGAATTGATTTATGAATACAAAGGAGTGATAAATGATGCAGATAGATGAAAAACTGCTTGATAAGCTTGCTATAGGTGAAGTCAATGCCCTTTTAGAAGGACTTGATGACCCTGAGCTGAGACGCAACCCTGCTTTTCTTGCTAAGGTGCGTGAGTTCTTGAAGCAGAACAAATTACAGACTACCCCTGAAACCCAAGGGGTACAAAAGATTCAAAAGGTAGTGGAGGAGATTCCTACCTTTGATTTGGATGGGCAGGTGAGCTGATGTCTGAATGGACTGATGAACAGGTTGCCAAGGCTAAGGAGGACTTTAGGGTCTTCCTTTTTATTTTGTGGAAAATGATTGGTCTTCCTCCACCTACCCCTATCCAATATGCAATGGCACATTACTTGCAGTATCCCCCTAGTGACCGCATTATCCTTGAAGCGTTCCGTGGTGCTGCAAAGAGCTTCATTACCTGCGCCTTTGCCGGGTGGAGCTTATGGAATAACCCTCAGATTAAAGTAGAGATTGTGTCTGCTTCAAAAGAACGTGCGGATGCCAACGCTGTCTTTATTAAGCGTATCCTTAATGTCTTGCCCTTTTTAGAGCACTTAAGACCTGATACAACCAAGGGCAACAGAGACACCATGAACCTGTTTGATGTTGCCCCTGCTGTGCCTGACATCTCCCCCTCTGTAAAGTCTGTAGGTATCTATGGTCAGATTACAGGCTCTCGTGCTGACCTGCTGATTGCTGATGATATTGAGATTCCCTCAAACTCTGCAACGCAGGTACAGAGAGATAAGCTAGGTGAAGCTGTTAAGGAATTTGATTCTATCCTTAAACCTAATGGTCAGATAGTCTACTTAGGCACACCACAATGCGAGATGTCTCTTTATAATGAATTGCAAAATCGTGGCTACTCCTGCACCATTATTCCTGTTATCTACCCTGAGGATAAAAAGGCTCGTGATAATTATGGTAGCAGGTTGCATACCTTCATTGCTGATGCACTTGATAAAGACCCCACGTTAGCAGGTAAACCTACTGACCCTCTACGCTTCAATGATGAAGAAATTTTCAAACGTAGACTATCATATGGTAAAGCTGGCTTCGCCTTGCAGTTCCTGCTTGACACAAACCTCTCTGATGCTGAAAAGTATCCACTCAAAGTGGCTGACTTTATTGTGACTGACCTTGATATGGATGAAGCATCTATGAAGTGGGCATGGGCAAGTGGGTATGAACAACGCCTAAAGGATGTACCCTGTACTGCCCTTAAGGGTGACTTCTTCTATGCCCCTTTTGACAGGTCTAAAGAAACAGCTAAATATACAGGTACTGTAATGGCTATTGACCCCTCCGGACGTGGTGCGGATGAACTTGCCTATGCTGTTATCAAGATTCTCAATGGTTACCTTTTCCTCATGGAAGTTGGTGGCTATCGTGATGGTTATGGTGATGATACCCTCAATATCTTAGCTAATAAGTGTAAGTTTTGGGGTGTGAATGATGTTGTCTCTGAAGCCAACTTCGGTGATGGTATGTGGGGGCAGCTCTTTAAGCCTGTACTGAATAAGGTTCATCCTTGCACCTACACGGAAGTCAAGAACAACAAGCAGAAAGAAGCTCGTATCATTGATACTCTTGAACCTGTTATGATGCGCCATAAGCTCATTGTCAACACCTCTGTTATCTATGATGATTATAAGGTATATGAGAATGACCAAAAATATTCTTTAATCTATCAGCTCACAAGGCTCACTAGAGATAAAGGTGCGCTTGCCCATGATGATAGGCTTGATGCTGTGACCATGGGTGTTGCCTTTTGGTTAGAAAGTTTAGACAGGGATGCTCAACAGGGCATTGATGAACTTGAAGAAGAACAGCTTATGAAATGGTGGGATTCTGACTTTGGTATCTTACACAAAGAATATAATCCTGAGCTTGTTCCGGAACGCTATAGAAAAAGACAACCACAATTCGGAGGAGCTACTGTGGTTGATAACTTTTATAGCTAATGGGTCATATAAACCTGTGAAACTAATGGGTCACATACTCGATAAGAGTAGGAAAGGGACATTATATTATACCTATAGATAACTATAGATACCTTATAGTTACTATAGATACCATATGACCTTATATGATTCCATATGTAACCCTTAGATACCCTTGGTACTATAGAGACTATAGATACCTAAGGGTAATTGTTATTATTACTAATAAACCTAATTAATAGATACTTATAGATACCCTAAGGTTTCCTATACCTCCTAAGGATTCCTTAGGGTATTTTTTTTATTATTACCTTAAATAACCTTCTTAAAGGAGACTATATATCATGAAAGAAACCTTAATGAAACTAAAGACCCTCTTCCTCTATGGTCTTTTAATATCCATCCCCCTGTTTGTCTTCTTGTGGTTCGTGGATACGCTATCCTCATCGTTCAATCCCGAATATAGACCGCTACTTGGCTTCTTGCAGATTGCAAACAGTCTGCTGCAAACCATTATAGGTATGTAACGCTATGTTTACCACGAGAACCAAGAATATAATTGCTCTTTTACTGAGCTTTGCTATTGGAGCTGGTTGCTGCTACTTATATCTAAGAGGAGACAACAAAGCTTCAGAAACCCCTATGCCCAGCTCAGATTCTAAGGGTGGACTTTTGTCTACCACAGGAATCCATGCTGAGACCAAAGACAACCCCAAAGAAGAGGACTTGGTGTTGTCTAACAAATACGTCGCTGTTATTAATGGCGAGAAAGTGAGTGTGCCGATTGTTAAAAGAACTGCTGGTACTATTAATCAACCTGATAGCACTAGTGGCTCTGCTAATGATGCACCACCGGGAGTAAAGGCTACTGTAGAACAGACTGTAGACCTCACTCCTGTGTTGTCTAAACTGCGCCCCTCTTGGGAGCTGGGTGCTGGTGTGTCTTATGTAAATGAACGTGCATATGTTCCTATCTCTATCCAAAGGAACTATCAGGCTGATAAAGCACTAGAGCTTACTGTACTTGTAGATACAGATGGTAAAGCTAAGGGTGCTATGGTACAACACAAATGGCTGATAAAGTAAATCTTATAACTGCCCAAGAAGCAGCTAAGATTCTAAGACAAAATAAACCCGACAAGATTTACCTGCTAGTGAGGTCAAAATGCTTGTCGGGTTTCAAATGTGGTAAAAGGTGGCTTATAGATGAGGATAGTGTCTATAAGTACATCAATAGGTGTCTTCTGAATCAATAGTGACCAAAATAGTGACCGCTATTTAAAAAATGGCTTAACCATGCAGTTTGCAGGCTCTGATGAAACTATTTTAACACACTTCGGCGTTTTATCCAATATGGATAGCGATAAATATAGGCAAATTAGTGAACATTTTTCAGTTTCAGCTAAAAAAGATTCGGAAAATCAGCCATAATGCAAAAATGGTCACCATGAAAGATGACCATAATTTTATTGAAAAGGAATGTTATTATAACGTTTATTATTTGGCAAACTCTTGGCTTACCTTGGCAATCGCTCTTACCGTAGCGCGGATATCAGGCTGCGCCAGTATGCCGCTGACTATGGCTGCGCCGTCAGCGCCTGCCGCGCGCACCTCGCGGTAATTGTCCGCAGTCACGCCGCCGATGCCGACAACAGGCAGTCCTTTAGCCTTGCAAATCGCCGCCAGTCCGTCCGTACCCAGCTTTTTGACATCTGCCTTTGTAGCAGTGCCGAAGACAGCGCCGCAGCCAAGGTAATCCGCACCGCTTTGCAGTGCCGCTTTAGCCTCCGCCGGATTGTGCGCCGAAACGCCGATGAGATAATCCTCGCCCAGAATCTTGCGTGCCGCGGCGCAGGGAAGGTCGTCCTGCCCTAAATGTACGCCTGCTGCACCCACCGCCAAGGCGATATCCAGACGGTCGTTGATAATCAGCGGCACCTTAAAGCTGTCGCACAGTGCCTTCAGCTGCAGCGCTTCGGCGTACATCTCCGCGCTGGATGCTGTCTTGGCGCGGTACTGCACCAGCGTCACGCCGCCCTCGAGCGCCTCACGCACGCAGTCTATAAGCGCCCTGCCCTGCAGGCAGCCATCGTCCGTAACCAGATAAATACTGTAATCAGGCTGTGCTTTCATCAGGACATCTTTTCCTCCGGCTTCAGGTTCACCAGATTCCACTTCGTAGTTACATGATAAATTGCGTCAATCAGGCGCACCTTGAACATGCCGGGGCCATCCTTCTTCTCGAGGAAATTGGCTGCCAGCTCGGCACTCTGGCCCATGATGACAACGCCCAGTGCTGCCGCAACAAGCATATCCTTGGTGATAGCAGCGCAGCAGGCAACTAAGGTAGTAGTCATGCAGCCGCTGCCGGTGATATCCTGCAGCAGCGGGTGACCGTTGTTCAGCACAACAGCCTGCTTACCGTTGCTGATGTTGTCAATCGGGCCGGTGACAGCGAACACGCAACCGAATTTGGCAGCAGCATCCTTGGCGGTGCGCAGTGCTTCGCCTTCTTCGGTGCCCTGCTCCATGTTGTCCACGCCACGGCCTCCGGTTGCACCCAGCAGCAGCGCCTGACATTCGCTGTGGTTGCCGCGCACGATGTCAATATAGCCTGCGTTCAGCAGCTTCAGCGCGAAGTTCAAACGTACGGAAGAAGCCATTACACCCACAGGGTCCAGCACTACGGGGATGCCCTTGGTTTTGGCCGCCTGCGCCGCACGCTCCATAGCAATCTGCTTATTGAAGCTCAGCGTACCGAGATTCAGCACCAGTGCATCGGCACCGGTGGTAATTTGTACAACCTCCTCCGGCTCATCGGCCATCACAGGAGAAGCGCCTGCTGCCAGCGCAGCATCTGCACAGCTTTCCGCCGTAACGTAATTAGTAATTTCGTGAATGACAGGTCTTGCCTTACGCAGCTTGTCAACCAGCTCGCCAAAAGTATTTTTTAAATCCATTAGTCTAAGATACCAGCCTTATATAATGTATTTAGGTTGATAAAGGTAACCTATAACCCTTATTGACTGTA
>ENA-OROK01001174-OROK01001174.1-human-gut-metagenome-genome-assembly--contig:-NODE-1174-length-26727-cov-4.064675_pt1 | contig 26727 bp, 28 predicted proteins | sample MGYA00242127_ERZ509046 | MGnify/ENA primary metagenome ERZ509046 (study PRJEB26280, sample SAMEA2338728) | human gut metagenome | biome: human gut; feature: human-associated habitat; material: faeces... | reverse complement strand
CCAGTTTTAGTATCCAAACCAGAGGAGGAAGAGTCTCCTGCAGCCACTGTAAATACAGAAGCTACCATGACAAGTACCATAAGTACTGTTAAAATCTTAGTTTTCATAAGAGTCTCCTCTTTTAGTGCAATTCAGAGGATATGTTGGAGGCATATTTATACGATACACCTCAATGATACACAGTTTAAGAAGAAGTCCAAACTGAGTAATATGTATGATCAAAGGCAGAAAAGACTTGGCAATATTGTATTCAAAAAAGAAGATGGTTTTTATTTCAGATCTCAAGTATCTAAGATGCAAGGAATTTGAAACTACAGATATTGCTGGTCTAAATGCAGAATTAAAAAAATATAGGTTTTCAATCAACACACATCAATACAGGAGAAAAAGCTCAGAATATGCTTCACAATTCACGCCTGTTTCATGATAGACAATTCAGAACATACTAAGTTTTGTCAGAGGAGAAGTTTAAGACAACAATAGATAGTGTCAAAAAATTAAGATGAATCAAGTATAATTGAAACAAATGAGAGTTACAGTTACTTGCCAGCAGGCTTGTCCGATTCATCATTTCTATATAGTTCCAGATATCTCTCAGAATCGGATTTGTGCGATGAAAGCAGAGCGAAAACAATCACAGAAGTCGTCACTAAAATTGAGAGTATCGATGAAGATACTGTAAGCTGGTCATCGCTTAAGACACCGTTTTTATTTAACATTAAAAAAACTATAAACAGTGCTAAGGAAGCAATGAGTATTGCTGTGCATAATGCAGCACCTATTTTCGATCTGTTGGCATCCATAATATTAATTCACCTATAGGTTTTCACAGACTGAGTTCTCCATCACACAGATTGATTCTTTTTTCACAGGAGTGCAGCGCATGCTTTCAGGGTCTTCCAGAATCACATGAGGCCGCCCTTCATTCATGATTATGCTGGATTTTACACCATACACCTTTTCTATATTTTCTGCAGTAATGACTTTTTCAGGAGAACCGACATCATAAATCCTGCCATCATGCATTAGGATGACAGCATCAGAATATTTAGCTGCAATATTCAGATCATGGCTGATCATAATGACAAGAAGATCATCTTCATGTGAAAGTTTCTTCAACAGACGGGAGATGCTGAGCTGATGTTTCACATCCAGATTGGCTGTGGGTTCATCAAGCAGCAGAACATTAGGTTTCTGAACCAATCCTCTGGCAAGCATCACTTTTTGATGCTGCCCTGCAGAAAGTTCATTAAAATATCTCACGGCCAGATCTTCAATGTCAAGCTTTTTCAGAGTATCATATACAATCTGCAGGTCTTCGTCTGAAGTCTTCCAGTTGGCATGCGGATGTCTGCCCAGAAGAACAGTATCCACGACAGTCAGCGGAAATGTGTCTGATGAAGCATAGGGAACATAGCCGATCTTTTTTGCCATCTCTTTAAGCGAATACTCATTGACATCCTTGTCATCAAGCAGAACCGCTCCGCCGGTAGGCGTAAGAATCTTGTTGATGCAGTGGATCAGCGTAGACTTTCCAACACCATTTGGACCAAGAATGGAAACCATCTGCGGACCACTGATATTCAGGCAGATGTCATTCAAAACTGAAACGGAAGAATAACTGAATGTCATGCCTTTGATCATTATATTCATTTTACATCACCATGTTCCTTTTCTTAATTTAACCAAGAAGTAGAGAAATACCGGACCGCCGATCAGCGCTGTTACAACACCTACATCCAAACCCGTACTGCCTATACACCTGGCAACACATTCACTTGCTATCAGAATTAAAGATCCGGATACAGCAGAGCAGGGAATCAGATATTTTGCATTCGAACCGACCAGGACTCTCGAGATATGCGGGGCAATCAATCCAACAAAGCCTATTGTGCCAGTAAAACACACTGAGATTGAAACTGAGACAGAAATCAGAACAAGACAGATGAGCCTCAGCCTGGTCGGATTTTCACCGAGACTTTTAGAAGCGCTTTCACCGGAAGAAAGAACATTCAGCCTGTTCGAATAGATCATCATTGAAATTAATATCAAAAGATATGCAAAAATGATATATGGAATGGCATCCCAGGAAACGTTATCCAGCGTACCGACAGACCAAGCATATATTGAAGCTACATCCTCATCTGATGCCGTATACTTCAGAAGAGTGGTCATTGCAGAAAACACATACATGACTGCAATTCCAATCAGAACCATTACTGTAGGCGTCACTTTTTTGAAAACAGAAAAGAGAATAATCGCTCCAATCGGAATCAAGGAAAATATGAATGCATTGATCATCAAGCCGGTGTCATAAGCCAAGTCTGTGAAGCCGGCACCCAGGATGATAAATATAGCTACGCCAAACAACGCGCCGGAGGATATTCCTGTAGTATATGGATCAGCAACTGGGTTTCTGATCAAGATCTGCATTACAGCACCGCTTATCCCCAGCACTCCGCCAACCAGAATAGCGGCGATAGCCATCGGAACGTGGCTGTCCCAGACTATGAAGCTCTTCAAGCGCTCTGTATATGATTCAAATGTAATTCCATGCAGATTTTTTACTACAATATCCAGGGACTCTGAGAAGCTTATATAATATTTTGAAATGCAGAGGGAGTATATTGCAATGACAACTGTTACTGCAGCCAGAATCAGTATCAAAGCTATTCTCTTTCGGCTCTGGCGGCGGTAATCGGAGACCTCCATTACCACACCGCCTTTTTTTGTTTAATTATTAAAAATAAGAAGATAGGCGCTCCGATGAAAGACAGCATGACTCCCACAGGAATTGAATCAGAAGGAGAAAGATACCTGACCAGAATGTCAGCTGAGATCATGAAAAGCGCACCGAAGGCTGCAGACGCAGGAATGACGAATTTATTGTCAGATCCAATTATGCTTCTGACGATATGCGCAGAAATCAGCCCGATGAATGAGATCACTCCTGCGTAACAGACAACTGAAGCAACCATGAATGAAATGACCATCAGACAGGCAATTCTCATATTGTTTGCATTCAGCCCGAGACTCTTGGCACTGTCATCACCTAACGTCAGAACATTGAGTTTATTTGATGAATAAACAGCAAAAATAATTCCTGCAATATTGATGGCGCACATAAGCGGAAGAGACTGCATCGTGATATCGCTCAGAGATCCAACCTGCCACTTGTATACCACTGCCAGCGTCTCGGCGTCTGTCGACATCATCAGCACAGTGGTCAATGCATTAAAAATGTAAGATATCGCAATACCTGACAAGATCAATGTAGCCGGGGACTTATTATTCCGCGGAGCTATGATGATGATCATTGCCATTGGGATAAGTGCAAAAATAAACGCGTTAAAAACAACTCCAAGGTTGGCCAGCTGAGAAGTTATTGAAACTGAAATACCCAGAATAACTGCAACTGCAACTCCGAAACAGGCTCCTGATGATATTCCTGTGGTATAAGGATCAGCAAGAGGGTTGTTCATGACATTCTGCATCACAGCCCCGCCGACTGCCAGACCTGCTCCGGCGACTAAGGCAAACAAAGTCCTTGGAAGCCTGACATTCCAAACGATGAAATCACTGACATATTCTGAACTTCCCGGTGGATAAACTGTACCGATAATATGGTTGTATAATAGTTCATATACCTCAATAAAATCAATATTTCTGGCGCCGACATATATCGACAAGCCAAGCAATAAAAAAGCCAACAGGAGGCAGATTAAGACAAAGCAGACTCTTCTTTTTCTGTATCGTTTGTATTCTTTGATATGTTCTGAAGAACTGCCTGTAATCAACCTGCCACCCGTTTCATTTGGTTTTGTCTAAGACTGATTATGCTTTCCCGTATGCCATATCATAAGAGATTATGAAATGCAAGCTGGAAAGATCGATATCCAGATCAGTGAATTTATCCATAAACTCCTGATTCAAAGAATCAGCCCAGTCTTCTGAGAAAATCTCTGGATATAGCACAGCTGCAGTATAAGCTATTCTCAGAGGTATCGGTGCGTCTCCTGTGATCACATATGCATCATGATTCTCGTATGCCTTGGTATGCGATAGTATATCCAGACTGCTTTCATACTTATCAGTGTCATCTATGGTTCCGCTGTACCAGTCATTGGTTCTGATTGATACTATGTAATCGAAATCATAATTGTACAGCCAGGTATCAGAAGTGCTGAAGTATGCACCAGATGAGTAGGATGTAAGAACACTGTCGTCCAGAGCATATTCTCCTCCGGCAGCTCTGATTACGTCAACATAATCGGATGTTCCAGCAGAGATCCAAAGACCTTTAGTTGTTGCAGTACCATTGCAGGTGATGGCTGTTTTCTTCTCTACTCCATTTAACTTAGAATTGATTTCATTTTGAAGACCTATCCACCATTCTGCAATATTCTTGCATGCATCTTCAGTCTGGAACAGGAATCCAATCAGGAAAAGCTGTGAGCAGAACTCATCTACATCCACTGATGCAGGAGCTACGCGTATAACATCAACATTCATCTCTTCGTACTGCGGTTCCACACTGTCTTTGTCAACAGTGGTTGCGGTCTTATCTGAAATGATGGCTGTAACATTGTACTTTGAAATGTAGGATGATGCATTGTCAATCGGCATTTTGGTTGAGCTTCCGCCGATAGATTCCATTTTGCTGTATGTAGGGAACAGTGTTGGATCCGGAGGCGAAGAACTGCTGTACGAAATTCCGTGCACCATGTCATTTACTCCAGCCATAGTCAAGAGCCAGAGCATGTTTGCAGATCCTGTCGCGAGAGCAGATTTTACGGGCCACTGAGTCGATACAACATAATCTCCTGTTGAACAGGTGTTGTAATGATAAACAGTGCATGTATCGCCGTTGATTATCTGCTGGACAAGAGTTTTGTCATCTTCAGTTATTTTTCCGTCATGGTTGGCATCAGCCAAAGGATGATCAGAGAAATTTTCCTTGCCTGCCAAAATATCATCAATGAGGTCAAGATCATTCTGGTCAATGGTGTAATTACCATCAGCATTGCCGAATACTCTCAGCTGAGAGTTGATCTCTACCTCACTGGATTTACTTTCATGAGTTATTAAAACGATTGCGCAAGCCGCCACAAGAACAACAGCAACTACTGCAACAACCGTAATTTTCATCTTATCCATACAATCACTTGGATGTAATATCCATTCGCGAAATAAGTGAGTGAATATATATTACTTTCTTCGTGCCAGTTTTAAAAATATCCTGTGAACTGCTGCAGCTGAGATATTATTTGCAGAGCTGAGATGCAACAAAATTATAGCATTTCCTGCTGACTGTCCGGATGTCTGTTTCAGCAGCAGCTGACTGGTAAAAACATAAAAAAGATAGAATTAAGATTTGTTTGCGCCCAGTTCGCGCAGATGCTGATACTGCCATTTTCTTTCTTCTTCAACTGCATCATTGGCGTTATCCTTCAAAGAATGATACAAGGATTTAACAGCATAAGTGGAAGCGTGTACGGCATGCTCTGCAACATGTGCAGTAGCTGCAGAATGACCTGCAGATCTGGCAGCCAATTCAGCAGACATATTTTCTAAGTCTCTTGCAGAAGCATGTGCATCAAAAGCAATCGAACGCGCTTCCGGCATTGGTATTTCACCGTCAGCCCATTTTCTTGCAGCTTCGATAGCCAGTCTTGGTCTTTTGTCTTCCGGACAGACACTCTCAAAATTTTTCAGTACGCGTTCAGCACAATCAGCTGCCCAGACGGCAAGAATTTTCTGATCCTGTTTGCATGCCAGCTTTTCAATGGAATTGAATAACTTTTCTGAGTCCGCAAACTTTGCTTTCATAAAGGCCTGTTAATGCATTTTATCTTAATAACTATTCCATCTGCAATGACTCGGTTTCGATATTTTCAAGAGTTTCATCAGTTCTTCCGACATTGATGTCCGGTACCGCAACAGAACCGTACGACTGATATCGTTTCAGGCAGTCTCTGGAACCTTTATAGCCGTCTCCGAATGCGTCTCCGAGAGAAGCGTATCCAAGTCTGTCAGCACCTCTGACGGCGGCTACTCCCGGACAAGTTGCTCTGTGAACTACCCCTGAAGAAACATCAGCAATGAATGGATAGGATGTAGGGAACAGTTTATCAAAACTGATATCGCTCCGGATAGTCAGAATGCCTGAAGAGACAGAAGTTCCTTTGACCAGAAATTCAGGCTGAAAGGGAAGGTCTGCAGAAAGTTTCCTCTCAAATATTGCTGTAATGTCAACCGGATCCATATTCAGAATCTTTTCTTCCAGACGGCTTCTGGCAACCTTCAAGATAAGATTTGGAAAGCTCCCGGGAGCATCGATGGAGAACGCGATCTTTGAGACTTTAGCGAAGAGTTTGTCATTCTCGGCATAAATTTTGACGATTGCATTGTTTACAACAGCCTTGGCGTCTGTATCCAGATCATAGATTGTCATGTCTTTGGAAGAAAATGGCTTAGGCATGCTGGCCACGGCGTGTATTTTCAGGTCCATATCGGCATCGTATATCTCCACATTATCAGTTATGCGCATTTTGGGCATTGCCGGTCGGATCTCGGCATGATAATCAACTTTAGCTCTGCTGCCTCCCCAGAACGGCCTTCTGATTCCGCTTACCTGTTTCAGCCAGGAAATAAAATCATTAGAATCAGATTCGATTTTTCCCTCTTCAACAATGGGAGAAACAAGATTTGGCCATATGTCTTTGAGCATATCGTTCAATGCGACTTCGGAAATAGATGCGGAAAGATCATTTTCTCCTGTGAAACTCTCCAAGTCTGTTTTAATGCCGAGCGAGCATTCATTAAGACACAGTGCTGCTGCAAGGCTGCCGTTGAATGAGGCCAGATAAGGAGCTGAGATGTTGAATTTAGGGCTCCCGGCCAGCATTGAGGCAGGCACCAGAACAGACAGGGACATATCGGCATCGAGGGAATCAAGATGCAGCAGCTTCTGCAGCGGAAGGGCATTTATAATAACATTCAGGATGGCAATGGCAATCGGTCCAGAACTTCTGCCCCAGAATTTAGCATCTTCTATGCTTATGTTTCTGACTTTAATCCCAGGACCTACAAGAATATCAAAATAAGCTACTGTATCAGCAGTGAGAATTCCTGAAGTTATGTGCAAAGCCAGCCTGAGACCGGCCTTGCCTTTTCTAAGCTCAACATATGGAGGTTCAGACAGTGAGATTGTATAGGGCACATTAAAACTTCTGAATCTGGCAGTGCCCTTGAATGAAGTAAAATATGATGAGTGAAACGCAGAAGACGCCATAGAGTTAAGCGTCTTCTCGTTTGCTTCCAGAACTAAATCGTACCCATGAGTGTCATAACTCATGTGATGAAATAGTAGAGCTTGTAGCCTTTAAGACCTTCCTATCTCAAGCATCCTGCGGAGAGGTTCCCTGGCTCTTGCGGCAATCTCCTCATCTACAACTATTTCTGGAGCCATGTTTTCAAGAGCGCTGATTATGTTGTCCAGAGTGATCAGTTTCATTGTCGGGCAGACTGCTCCCTTTACAGGATAGAATGTTTTGTCCGGCACTTCCTTGGTAAGGCGGTGTATCATATCCGTTTCTGTACCAACTATGAATTCAGTCTTGTCAGAAGATCTGGCGGCAGAAATCATTCCTTCAGTGGAGCAGACAAAGTCAGCAATGTCTATAACTTCCGGAGGGCATTCTGGATGTGCCAATATAACTGCATCTGGATGCTCTTTTTTGAGCGCCTCTATCTTTTCTTTCGTGATGGAGTCGTGTGTGGGACAGTAACCAGGCCACATTATGATGCCTTTGTCCGTCTCTCTTTGAGAGCATGAAGCCAGGTTTTCATCGGGAATGAAAATAACGATATCTGACTCCAGACTGTCAATGACTTTAACCGCGTTGGAAGATGTGCAGCATACATCTGCTTCAGCTTTGCATTCGGCAGAAGTGTTCACATAGGCAACTACATCAGCCTTTGGAAAATCCTTTTTCAGCATTTTGATTCCATCGACTGTGCACATCGCAGCCATCGGGCATTTTGCCATTGGTTCCGGGTGAAGAACCACTTTGTCTGGATTTAGAATTTTGGCACTCTCTGCCATAAAATCTACGCCGCAGAAAACAATCACATCCGCATCGGTTTTCGATGCCTGAAGCGCAAGGCCTAAGGAGTCGCCTACATAGTCAGCGATGTCTTGTATTTCCGGTACCTGATAGTTATGGGCTAGGATTACGGCATTCCTCTCCCGTTTTAATTCCTCAATTCTTTCCTGAGGCCGCATAGCTACGTGATATTTTAATGCATATAAAAGGTTAGTATGCAGACGGCAAATTTAGTATATGCGGAGGGTATGCTCAGATGGTCAAATGTCTCCTTCTAGAGAAGAAAAAGTGGCAGAATACTTTAACTGCAGCATCAGAGAGCGTGCCGTATTCGAAGCCGGCATCAAACTGGCAGCCGTATATCATCAGTTTATAGGAACCCCTATCAGCGCCTCTAATGCTGAAAGCCTTGAACGAGCTATTGAAGAAGGTGTTAAAGTCCAGCCTTTTGTGGAAGATGTGAAGGTATCAGTAGACCGCAGCAGGCTGAGAGAAAAGAAAAACGAATATGACTATCAGTCTCTTACAGGAGAAATGCTTGACGTCCTTGTAAAAATAAAGATTAAAAACATCAGGGTGACTTCGAGAATGAGATACATCAAAGATGTGAGATACCCTCTGATGTATGTAGAGGAGATTTCAGAAGATTGAGTATTCTCAGTCTCTGCATAGATCTAGATACACAACTGAATTCTTCTCAAGTTTATTCAGAGCCGGAGTACAGCGCTGTTTCTGCTGCCGGCCTAACACACATATCTAGTACCTGCTCAGACAGATTTTCAATAGATAGGACTCTGCTAAAAAAAGAATTAAGAGAGACTGGGTCTCTCAGATTTTAACTTAAATTTTGAAATAAGTTCTAACTTTAGGTGTAGCTAAGTAGCAGATAACGATTACATCTATCACTGCAGGAACTATGTTTGCGTTAATGCCTTCAGATTCGATCATCATATATGCTGCCATTATGATATCTAAGATAGAGAATATAAGACCGAGGTACCAGAACACTTTTATTCCATTCCACAGTCCATAGATAACGATCAGCATAAGTATTGAAACAATCACAGAACCAACTATGTCTGGATTTGCACCAGTATCGATGATCTGCCAAATTCCACCTGCTAATCCTACTATGCCTATAATCGCGAACAATACGCAGATAATAGTTATCATCAATGGTCTTTTTGCCATGACGGGGTATTCTGATATAGTAGTATATTAACAAGACCACGAAATAACAATAAATAGATTTTTGATATATATACTGGCATATTACGAAAATTAATTTCATTAATATTTAATAGAACGAAAAATATGTCAGTGCTTCTGAGAAACAATTTAAGATGTAAATCAGTTAATTATTTACTCCACTTAAGAACTAAGTGAACTTCGAAAGGACTGTAAAAATGAGAATTGAATTTAAAAAAGTAACAGAAAAAAATATCGAGGACATCTTGAAGCTCAAGGTAAAGGACAATCAAAAGACATTTATTGAAAGTGTCCCGGAATGTTTAAAAGAAGCTGCAGAAAAATCATGCTGGAGACCTGTAGGAATTTACGATGAAGATATTCTGATTGGCTTTGCCATGTACTGTTTCTGGAAGGAAGACCAGCATGTCTGGATGGATAGGTTTTTGATCGCCTCCGAATTTCAAGGAAAGGGATACGGCTCTGCAGTATTCCCGCAGCTGCTGAAGAAGATTGAAAGCGAGTATCAATGCAGCGAGATCTATCTGAGTGTATTCAAAGACAATACAGCTGCCATTAATCTTTACGAAAAAAATGGATTTCGCTTCAACGGTGAAAAAGATATCAAAGGCGAAGATGTGATGGTTTTGAATCTCAGACGGTCTGTCGTACTATAATTTATTTTAATTGGACATATGAAGAGTTTATCATCTATGTGGAATACATATAGTCATTACGAGAATGTATTATATTGCAGAAAATTGAGGGCATAAGCTGCTCTCGAATGCAAAAACATAATAAGAAAGATGAGCATATCGCTGGAGCCTGAAGTAGGACACCTCTTCCAGAGCGTTTTGGTGAAAATATGGAGACAATCGCGAAAATCGGTATCACTGGACTGCCCGGTGCAGGGAAAACATACGCTGTACGTAAAGTAGTGGAAATGTTGGAAGCCGAAGATCTGGTTGTCGGAGGAATGATGACCGAACCCATAATCGAAGACGGTAAAAAAACGGGTTTTGCGATCGTGGACTGGATGAATAAACAGCAGGGCATCTTTGCTCATGCAGATATCAATTCAAAGTACATGATAGGCAAATTCGGCATTGACCTGAAAGCCCTTGAAGACGTCGGCGTAAAGGCATTGATGAAAGCTTCAGAAGAAGCAGATGTGATTGTGATTGATGAGGTTGGAAGAGTAGAGGTGGAGTCTCCAGCATTCATCGACACAGTAAAGTACTGCTTAGACTTGGAAAAGCCGATTCTGCTGACTTTGCATAAGAAATCCAGAAACCCCCTGCTTCAAGACATCAGAAGAAGAGATGACGTGAGAATCCTTGAAGTCACGCCGATCAACAGAAACCTTCTGCCGTATAAAATAATGAAATTAATGAAAGGAGAACTTCTTTGAATTTTCCAGAAGACTCTGTCGTAAGCCGGGAAGGTGCGACAGAGATTGTAATTCCTTCTGTGCATTCCGTTCATGGTCCCGGGAAACGCATAGGGAGAGTATTTTTCAATGGCCAGATGGCATTCAACAGAGATGTTTCTGTGATGTTTATGGCAGCAAGCACTGAAAGCAGAAGCATGCTTGACGCTATGGCAGGAACCGGAGTAAGGTCAGCAAGGATAGCTCATGAAGCCAGGCCGGATCTGGAAATTGCAGCCAATGACAAGGATCCTGAAAGCTGCGTATACATCGATGCGAATTCTGAATTGAATAACGCCAACATAGAATCAATAGCAGACGATCTGAGAAGAACCTTGGCAAAAAGAGTCTTTGACTATGTCGACTTAGATCCTTTTGGAAGCCCTGTACATTTTATACCCTCAGTCATCCAGGGATTAAAGAGGCACGGCATTGCCGGCATAACTGCTACAGACACGGCGCCTCTGGCTGGAACTTATCCTAAAAAATGCATCAGGAGATATGGGGCCGTCTCGGCAAGATCGCCTTTTGGACATGAAACCGGCCTGAGAATATTGATAGGACACATTGTAAAAGAAGCCGCTAAAGAGGACAGGGGTTTAGAATGTGTGCTTTCTTTCTATGCAGACCATTATCTCAGAACATTTGTAAGGATGACAGAGGGAGGGTCTGAAGCGGATAAGGCGCTTGCCCAGCTTGGGTACATAGACTATGATCCTCTGACGGCAAGAAGGACTGTCTCAGAAGAAAGAAGCTCTAAGAAGTCAATAGGCCCTCTGTGGACAGGACCGATTCATGACAAAGAGTTCTTAGGCAGAATGGAAGCAGACGAAAATCTGGAAACCAGAAACCGCTGCAGCAAGTATCTGGATCTCTGGAGGAACGAATTAGATATGCCGTATTTTTATGAAAATGATGAGCTGGCTTCACTGCTGAAAAGGTCACCTCACAGAATGGATGATCTTCTTGAAGCATTGAATGACGCCGGAAAATGCTCAAAGACTCATTTTTCTCCTACCGGATTCAAAACGGATCTGGAACTTGAAGAACTCACAGATATATACAGCAGATTATAAGCTATATCTGCAGTGGTCTGTTAAAATTATTAAATATAATTATTTTAAACAAAATGCATCCTGTTTTAGAGGCGTGCGGCTTAAAGGTTCCATGGCATCACATACGCCTAGAAAATATAACATGAAAATAGGAGTTACGAAAGAAGTTTTGGATACCGTGGATATGAGAATCAAGAAAATCGGATTCAAAAACAGAACAGACCTGCTGTATTTTTTATTAATGAACTATCTGAAAGAAGCAGCACATGAGGATTTGGTAAATAGAGAAATCGCTCTGCTAAGCCGCAAAGAAAAACAGCAGAATGAATTAAAATAAAGGCAGCCAGAGAGATGTTGCCCAGGTCTGTACACAGAAGATATGGCAGTTGCATACCATCAGAGATATAACTGCCGGAGCAGAGCCTGTAATCAAGATAGGTTCTGCTCCAAATAATTCATTCTGCTGCCCGTTGTTCAATGGCAGGATGCAGCAGAATTCAAAGAATAAAGTTCAAATTTTTATTAAACTAGTGCCGGCACTGAACATATGTTCAAAAATGAAAAGTGCACAGTCGCTGCACCGAGAATTCATGAAGAACGCGGTTTATCATCATTCTGATAAATTCTTTTGAAAATTCCAGAATGCTTTGATCATCAAACTATTGATAATCTCCTGCGTTTATGATCGCCCCCTTTCATTCGAATCTGATGAAGATTGGCTCTGAGTAGGTATATAAAAGCAGTTTAAGATCCAAATCTACGCAATATATTAAAATAGCGAGTAATAATGTCAAGAGCGATTTCATGCCAACTCTCGCGGTTATAGGCTCGCAATGGGGAGACGAAGGAAAAGGAAAGATTACAGATTACCTTGCCGAAGGTGCAAACATTGTTGTCCGTTATCAAGGCGGTGCAAACGCTGGACATACAATAAAGATAGATGATGAAGTATTCGCACTTCATCTTCTGCCGTCAGGCATACTCAGGAAAGATGTAACAGCTGTTATCGGAAACGGAATGGTCCTTGACCTAGATCGTCTGGAAGAAGAGTTTGAGTCACTTAAAGAGAAGGGAATAACAGGATATGACCTCAGAATCTCTGACAGAGTCAACATCGTCCTTCCATATCACCGCACTCTTGACGGTGCAGAGGAGAGATCCAGAGGTGCCAAGGGTGTAGGAACCACAGGCCGCGGAATAGGCCCGTGTTATGCTGACAAGATTTCTAGGGAAGGCATCAGAATGGGAGACCTTCTGGATGAAGAGTTCCTCAGAAGCAGAATTGATATGATACTGCCTATAAAGGAGAAGTTTGCAGCTACTCTCGGCGAAGATCTAGACATTAAAAAAGAAGCTTTGATCTCCAAACTTTTAGCATACGGCAAAAAGTATGAAGACAGCATCTGTGATGTTTCAGTTTTGATTAACGATGCGATTAAAGAAGGAAAGAAGGTAATGTTTGAAGGTGCCCAGGGAACTATGCTTGACGTAGACTACGGTACCTACCCATTCGTTACATCTTCCAACTGTACATCTGCCGGAATCTGCACTGGAGTGGGTGTTCCACCGTCTGCAGTTCAGGAAGTTGTCGGAGTCGTGAAAGCGTACACCACAAGAGTTGGATCCGGTCCGTTTGTGACAGAGCTGCATGATGAAACTGGAGAAATGCTGCTCAAGAACGGCGGAGAGTTCGGTACAACCACCGGCAGAGCAAGAAGATGCGGCTGGCTGGATCTGGTTGTCGTGAGACATGCGGTGCGCCTGAACGGCCTTACATCAATTGCACTCACTAAGCTCGATGTCCTTAACGGAATTAAAGAGATTAAAGTCTGTACGGCATATGAAATCGATGGAGAAGAGGTAAAGAACTTCCCCGGAAATCCGCGGAAGCTTGAGAATGCCAAGCCGATATATGACACCCTCGAGGGCTGGGAAGGCTGGACAGAGGAAACTTCAAAGGTCTGCAAACGCGGCTACGATGCCCTTCCAGAAAAGATGAAAGAATACATTTCATACATAGAGAAAGACACCGGCGTTCCTGTCGGAATCATCTCAGTCGGAAAAGGCAGAAACGAAACAATAGACAGAAGAGAAAACAAGTGGTAACCACCACTTACTTCCATATTTTTTTCTGCTTCCCTGACAGAAGTCGGGAAAGCTTAATACAATTCAGCATATGATGTAACATGGTCAATATGCCGGAACTTAACGTTACATTCAATTCTTCAACAGCATCGGTTGATGTATGGGACGGCTTCAGCACTGCGGAAGTTAAGCCCAAAGGAGATATTTACTCAGTATCAAAGGCTTCAGAACTCGCCTGGATTGCTGAACAGGTTAATTCCGGCAACAATTTCTCAGGCAGAACCGTCAGACTCATGTCCAATATAGATCTGGGAGATAAGATCTGGAAACCCATAGGAAGTGAAAACAACAGATTTGACGGCCTGTTTGACGGGCAGACCAATTCGGTGATGAACGTCCGCACTCAGAATTCTATATATGCAGGTCTGTTTGGAGCGGTAGACGACAACGGCAGGATTGTAAAGCTGGGAATGAAAGGGACGTTTAAGATTGTTTCAGACTCAGAAGTTTACGCAGGAGCGATAACTGGAGTAAACCACGGCACAATCGAGGACTGCTTCAATGCCTGCAGTATTTTTACAGACATCAAATCAGAAGAAAACTCATCCGTGGGCGGTATTGCAGGAGTTAATTTCAAAATGATCTCCAACTGTTTCAACGATGCTGATATGATATCATCATCCCAAGCTGTTCAGATGGGAGGACTTGCAGGCGTGAACAACGGCATTATTGAAGAGTGCTATAACGAAGGAAAAGTATCTTCTCAGATACAGGAAGGAAATCTGCCTGCGGGTGTAAGCATCTATTCCGGGGGAATATCTGGAATCAGTCATGGATTCATAGGAAAATGTTACAACGAGGGCATTGTTGAATCTTCGCTCACTTCAGCAGAGACCGATTATGCAGAGCTGTTCGCAGGAGGGATCTGCGGCTGGAGCGACGGTCATCTGAATGACTGTTACAATCTGAAAGGAGTTAAAGCAGTCATCAACATTGAATCCGAAAAAGAAATGCTGACTGCTAACGCTTATGCAGGTGGTATAAGCGGCTGGAATTCCGGAATAATTGAAAAATGCTACAATGAGAATGAAGTGCGCTCTGTATCAAGATTAAGCAAGAGCGGGGCTGAAGAGTCATATTCAGGCGGCATAGTCGGAATCAATTTAGGAAACGTTCATCAAAGCCGCAATATGGGAAAGGCTTATGCAGAGTCTTCAACAGACACGAATGCACATGTTCACAGCATTACCGGAAAGAATGACGGCAGCATAACAGATTCATTCTGATCTGCAGGTGTTTACGTGGCAAATGAAGAAAAGAAAGATTTCAATGCCATGCTGCGTAAGAATACGGATATGCCAAAAACGCAGATTGTTACGGATGAAAGCATTATCAAAAGATACGGCGGAGAACGAATGTTCTTCGCTCCACCGCTGGCTTACGATGAACTCATGAAAAAGGTACCTCATGGAAAGGTTGTAACTGCAGAAAAAATCAGAGAATATCTCGCAGAAAAGAATTGTGCAGATTTTACAGATCCCATGACGGCTGGACTATTCATATCGATTGCAGCATGGGCAAGTCATCAGAGAGAAGAAAATATAACTCCATATTGGAGAACATTAAAGACTGACGGCGAACTTAATGCAAAATATCCCGGCGGCATTGAAGCCCAGAAAAAGATGCTTGAAGAAGAAGGGCATGTTATCATTCAGAAAGGCAGAAAAAACATCAGATTCTTTGTAAAGGACTGTGAAAATGTCTTATTTGATCTGCATTAGTCAAACCTTGTAAAATTGTTTTTATAAAAAAAGCAGACTGGGGAGGTCTGCATTTAAAATTCGCATCCCAGAGGTACTGGACATATGTATTTTGAGGAATTCTGCGGGATGATCATAGGAACTCCGCGGTGATCGATGATCTCCACATCGATGTCATACACTTTTCTTATCAGATCTTCTGTGATAATTTCAGGGCCGCCGTAAGCTAGTATTCTGCCTTCATTGATGAACATGAATTTATCAGAATAATGAGCAGCCAGATTGATGTCGTGCATAGTCATCAGGGTGCATATTCCTCTGGATCTGACAACCTTTTCAATCATCTGCATAGTCTTATGCTGGTTTGCGATATCAAGATTATTTGTCGGTTCATCCAGAATTAAAACTTTAGGCTCCTGCACGATGGCTCTGGCGATGTGCACTTTCTGAAACTCTCCGCCGCTGATATTTGTAATGTACTTCAGGGACAACGGGGCGAGGCCCATGCCGTTAATCACTTCACTCACTTTTTTAAGATCCTCTCTGGTGGCATTCAATTCAAAATAAGGTTTTCTTCCCAGTAAAACAGAATCATATACAGTCATCAGGGATTTTGGCACAAACTGCGGCACGTATCCAATGTTCTTTGACATTTCTTTTCCAGATAGTTTCAAAACATCGGTGCCGTTGATAAGCACCTTACCTGTCTGAGGCTTGTGGACATTGCACAGACATTTGAGAAGTGTCGTTTTTCCTACCCCGTTAGGACCTAGGATTGAGACAATATTGTTCTCTTTGGCATCAAAAGATACGTCAGACAGTACTTTTTCGCTGCCGTATGAGAAATTAAGATCTTCAACATGAAGCATTTTTCTTATACCCCCTGATTAAAACATACAGGAACAAAGGACCTCCTATTGCAGAAGTGATTATGCCTACCGGGATTACTTTGTCAAATGCATAATGGCTGATTATGTGGGAAATCATCATGATGATGGAACCAATCAGCATGGAACCTATGAGGAGATATCTGTTATCGTTGCCTATCACCCTCTTCACTATATGCGGAGCTGCAAGTCCGATGAAACCAATTACTCCCATGTAAGAGACTGTAACAGCGGTGATGACTGCAGAGACTGTAAGGCCCATAAGCCTGGTTCTTGAAATATTCAGGCCCAGTCCTCTTGCAACCTCTTCTCCTGCCTCCATTGCATTATAATCCCAGCGCTTCCAAAGAAAGTATATTATTCCAATTAAACTTACAAAAAATATTATTTTTAGACCATCCCAGTTAACTTTGTCAAGGCTTCCAAACTGCCAGAATACAATTGAGGAAAGCGCTACATCATCTGCGATATACTGTGTAAATGCCAGAGCGGCAGAGAATATGGCACTGATGGCCATTCCTGCCAGCACAAGACTTTCCGGAGAAGCACTGGTGAACTTAGAAAGCACTATGATCAGACCCGTGGCTGCCATAGAAAACACGAATGCACAGATTGTTACGATGGCAGGGTTGTTTATGACAGGATAAGCAGGAGAAGAACCTGCTATTATTATTCCGCCGTTTAGTACCAATATGCCGATCGCTGCACCGAAAGCTGAAGCATTAGACAGACCAAGTGTGAAGGGAGAAGCCAGAGGATTTCTGAGAATACTCTGCATTACAGCTCCTGAAATCCCCAGAGCACAGCCTGCCAGAATAGCAGCGGCAATTCTGGGGAGACGAAGATCCCAGACGACATCATCTTTCCAGGCACCACCTTTATTGAAAATGCTGCTGAAGATTTCAGAATAAGAAAGACTGGTGTCTCCGAGTCCTAACGTAACAACAATCAGAACAATCAGCAGCACCAGCATCGATACTAAGAATAAAATTTTTCGATAAGTGTATTTCAGGTAGCCTTCCGTGACGGCATCGACCTCAGTCTCTCTGCTGAGATCCAGCACCTTTTCTTTTTTTAAAGAAGAAAAAATTGAAAGGTGTTTGTCATCAGCCAAGATACCACCTTACGCTACACTGAATGTGTATCCGCCGGCGTTCTTCACAATTTCTACCTGGCTGAACAGAGGCAGCTCTACTCCGTTCTTTGATGATTTTTCATTAAAGAACTGTGACATGTCGCTGATGACTGAGGATCCGTCTGAACCATAGAAGAATTCAAAGATCTCATTCATCTTGTTCATCACATCTTTCTGACTCATAGAATCATAAAGAAGGTAGCTTATGTAGAACGAGCCCACCAATGAAACATCCCAGTTGCAGCCGTCCCACACGATCGGCAGGACAGTATACATTGAAATGTCATTGGATGGGTCGGCATCGTTGTTCACGCCGTAGATGTAGTCCATAACCAGCTGGCTGGAGTTATTGCCAATGATTTTATCGGAGGAGGAGGGATCGATTAACATCATGGTCATGTTCAGTTTGGCAACGGTTTCCACATCCAGTTCTACTTTTGTATCTTTACTTTGATTGTACACATTGCTTACGCCGTTAACTTCCAGAGGTGCGTAGAATGGGAATGTAACATTCAGAGGGTTTGAACCGCTGATTGTAAGACCGGAGGTTATTATTTTTTCGTCCGTAGTTCCAATCATTGATTTCAACTCCTGAAGATACTTGTTGAATCCGCTGATGAGTTCTTTAGCTCTGTCAGTTTCTTTCAGAACTATTCCCAGCTGGGTGATCTGCTGTGTAAAATCATCATTAAGCTTATAAGTCGCAGGATCCCAGTAAGCAGCACTGGTGCTCATGGATTTGAGTACAAAAACAGGCACGGCCTTTGCCAGAATATTTACCATATCTGCATAGTTGGCATACACGTTTCCTCCGACAATTACCAGACTCGGCTGGAGATTTGCCACTCTTTCAACATCTTCAGAGGTGATGGCGTTGTCAGAATGTACTTTTGTCAGCTTATCATAGTCGTATGCGTATGAGTATGCTCTGCCGTTTTTGTTGTCAGTGACATCTCCGTCATCGACTTCGATAACTTTTTCATTTAAATTAAAATATGAAACAAATCTAAGCGGATCCACGCTTCCAAAGGTTACAATCCCACGGTCCAGATTGTCCGGTATCTCTACACTTCTGCCGGCCATATCCTTAACAGTATCTGACGATTCATTTCCTTTGACATCGTCAGAGTTCCAGGTGAATACAATTGCAGCTCCCGCCACAACTATGATTGCAACCAAACATACAGCTACAAGTTTAGTTTTCATCTGATGTGTATAATTAACCTCCTAGTATATGAGTATTACTTTTTTAAATAAAGTAACATTAAGTTTATCTGGAGAAGATGTATTCTGTAAAACATGGATGAAAAACTGTGGGGAGAATGTATCAAATTTCACGGCCACGCCTGTCCCGGGCTTGCTTTCGGCTACAAAGCTTCCGCAACCGCTGCAGAGATTCTCGGAATTCCGCTGGAGAAAGCCGGAGACGAGGAAATCGTATGCATTTCAGAAAACGATGCCTGCGGCGTAGACTGCATTCAGTACCTGCTTTCCTGCACCATCGGAAAAGGCAACCTGCTGCTCAGGATTACAGGAAAACCAGCGTACACATTCTTCAGAAGAGACAGTGGAAAAGGAATAAGGCTTATTGTCAAGAACTTTGACAAAGAATCATACAGCAGAGAAGAACTTATTCAGCATATTCTAGACAGTCCTGCAGAAGATATCTTTGAGATGAGCGAGCCCAGATCAGAAATGCCTGAGAAAGCAAGAATGTTTCAGAGTGTAGTATGCGAATGCTGCGGAGAAGCCGCGAGGGAAGACAAGATCAGGCTGCAGGATGGAAAGAAAGTCTGCCTGGACTGCTTTGAAAGCTACGAACGATTCTTCCTGTGATATTAGCACACTTATGAAATCCAGACAGTCATTTTTCTAAGGTTTGTGCATTAAACGCATAAACTGATTGAAAAATGTTATGATCTGGCATTCAAAGCAGATGATGACATTCGAGAATTTATTTACATTTCATAAATAATATTGTATATACAAAAATTTTGATAAGTATCGTAATTACAATTAAATTATAATATTGAACAGACTAACTTTTTTTCAAGTCTATCGGGACACTTGATCAAATAAATATAAATAGTTAAGCTAGATTAAGTAAGTTGACTTAACTACTTGCGAGATGGATAAATGAGTTTAGAAGATTCAATGGATCGGTTCTGGTATGAAATCACTGTGAACCAGCTGCGCAATCAACAGGGTAAATGCATGAAAGACATATCGTTCAACACCAGCATGTATCTTGACCTGGTTAAATTCAGGGGCACAGCTACAGTCAGTTCCATTGCTGAAGATCTCGACATCTCCAAAGCTGCGGTAACTATGAAAGTTAACGAGCTGGTTAAGCAGGGCCTGGTAAAGAAAATACAGAGCGAAGAGGATAAGCGCATCAATCATCTTGAAGTTACAGGAATTGCATCCGAAGACTACGAGATTTACTACAGGCCCTTGAGATATGCAATAGAGACGATCGAAAAGAAATATACACAAGAAAAAATAGATGTGTTCTGTGAAGTTCTGGAAACACTCAATGACTGCTTCCAGAACTGCAACAAGACGCATTCAGAGGAGTTATGACCAACCCGCTTTCAAAAGATTTTAATTACAAATCATTGTTGATGTTTGCCCTGCCTACAGCAATAATGATGGTTGTCGTTTCACTGTACACCATAGTAGACGGCATATTCATAGCAAGATATGTGGGCTCAAATGCTCTCGCTTCAATTAACATAGTCAGTCCGTTCTACTCAGCAATCCTGGCCATAGGAGTAATGCTGGGTACGGGAGGAAGCGCCATAATCGCCAAGAGAATGGGAGAAGGAGTTATCGAAAAAGCAAGAAAGAACTTCTCCATGATAGTTCTGACAGGCTTCATTGCAGGCGTAGTCATATCCGTAGTCGGACTAGTCTTCCTTGATCCCCTGATATATCTGCTGGGTTCAAGCGACTTGCTGTTTGGATACTGTAAAGACTATCTGCAGATCCTGCTGGTCTTCATGCCTGCATTTATCTTGCAGGTGATGTTTCAGACCCTCTTCGTAACCGCCGGCAAACCTAAGTTAGGTCTAACCCTAATAGTAGGAGCAGGAGTTCTGAATATCATTCTGGACTATGTCTTCATTGTCGTCATGGAACTGGGAGTAGCAGGTGCAGCCCTCGGAACTTCAGTCGGATTCATGCTGCCTGCAGTAGTGGGCGTAGGATATTTCCTGACTAAAAGGAATAATCTGCACTTCACTAAACCTGATGCCGACTGGCGTGCACTGAGCAAAACATGCACCAACGGCTCATCAGAAATGGTGACCAACCTGGCAAACGGAATAATGGTGTTCCTCTTCAACTATCAGATGATGAAGTACGTGGGAGAAGACGGCGTGGCTGCTATCACTACAGTCCTGTACGCGCAATTCATCTTCACGGCAATATACTTCGGATTCTCTACAGGAGTGGCGCCCATTCTGAGTTACAACTATGGCAGCGGCAACACTGAACGCTTGAGAAAGGTATTCAAGATGAGCATTACGACAATTGTCATACTGTCGGTAAGCGCATTCGTTCTGGCAATGATACTTGCTCCTACGATTACGAACATCTTCCTTCAGGAAGGAACCTATGCTCACGATTTGGCGATAAGCGGATTTTACATATTCGCTGTAGAGTTCCTGTTCTGCGGAGTGAATGTTTACGCTAGTGCATTCTTCACTGCCCTTTCAAACGGAAAGGTATCAGCATTCATATCGCTGATGAGAACATTCGTGTTCATCGCCATTGCAGTCCTTGTGCTTCCAATATACATGGGACTGGACGGCGTCTGGATAGCAGTGCCCCTGGCAGAGTTCCTGACAATCTGGATATCGATATATCTGATAAAGAGCAGCGGATATACAAGAGCGCCAAAAACACAAACTGTTTCCAGCTGATTTAAACCGCAGCCCCGGAGCGGGGCTGCTCATATTCACATCCGTGTTTTTCTAAATAGAATTTCATTCTTCCATGCTGAAGTGCATTTGTTAAAAAAAATAAACTGCAGTCAAAAAAAGATCTGGATTCGTCAAAAGTTTAATGTTGCCAGCAGGCATCATTCGAATGGTAATGGAGAATGGAAGAATTTACACTTAAAGCAGATGACGGCTTGGATTTATCAATAGCCCTCTTTGAAATAGAAAATCCTGCGGCAATCGTTCAGATAATTCATGGAATGAAGGAGCACAAGGAGAGATATTACGATTTTATACATTTTTTAAATGAAACCGGTTTCAGCGTGGTTATCTCAGACAACAGGGGCCATGGAAAATCACTGAATGATAAATTTCCCCTGGGACACATGGAAGGATGCGATCAGATCATCAAAGATCAATATCTGATTACAAAATACATGAAAGAAAGATATCCTGGAAAGAAACTGTATTTGATAGGACACTCTTTCGGATCTCTGCTGGCAAGATGTTATTTACAGCAGCATGATGATGAAATAGACAAACTTGTCCTGAGCGGCACTGTAGGATATATAAAGTTCATAAATTCTGGAAAGAGGCTGGGAAAGATCATTTCATTCTTCAAAGGAAGCGACGGCCACAGCAAAATCCTGCAGAATACAGTCGATGGAGACGATGATACCTGGATCTGCTCAGACCCGGAAGTCATGGAAGCCTACAGAAATGATAGGTTATGCAGCGGCTACAAGTATACCAACAGCGCCAATGTGACAGTTATTGAAGGAGTGGCGCAGCTTCATGATTATAACAAGTATCAATGCAGAAATCCAGATTTGAAAATTCTCAGCATATCCGGAGAAGAGGATCCGGTCACCAAAGGAGAAGAGGGTCTGGAAGATTCAATGGAATCGCTGAGAAAGATAGGCTACAAAAATATCACAAAAATTGTGTATCCAAAGATGAAACATGAAGTTCTGAATGAAATAGGAAAAGAAAAGGTATACGAGGATGTTAAGAACTTTCTTTTATAATGTTGACTATTGCAGCATGAGGAATGACTATGGAACTGATTGAAGCAATTGAGAAGAGACACTCTGTGAGAAGTTACACAGACAAAAAGATCGAAGGAGAAGTACTGTCAGAACTTCATGCTGAAGTTGCATCCTGCAATAAAGAGAGCGGTCTGCATATCCAGCTTGTTACTGATGACCCGGAAGCATTCAGCGGTTTCAAAGCTCATTACGGGAAATTCAGCAATGTGAAGAACTACATAGGCCTGATCGGAAAGAAAGAAGAGGGCTTGGATGAAAAGATAGGGTACTATGGAGAAAGGATTGTTCTAAAGGCGCAACAACTGGGACTGAATACATGCTGGGTAGCTTTGACATACAGCAAGAGAAAAAGCAAATGTGTTATCGAAAAAGGAGAAAAACAAGTCTGCGTGATAGCTCTCGGATACGGTGCAACTGAGGGAGTTCCTCATAAAAGCAAGCCTTTCGATTCATTGTGTAAAATTGAGAATGACGAAACACCAGAGTGGTTCAAAAACGGCATGGATGCCGCCATGCTTGCTCCTACGGCAATCAATCAGCAGAAATTCCGCTTCACTCTTTCGGGAAACTCTGTAAATGCCGAGTCGATGGGAGGCCCTTACTCAAAGGTCGACTTGGGAATAGTGAAGTATCACTTTGAAGCAGGCGCAGGCACTGACAACTTTAAATGGGGCAGTCTTGACATTTAATGTCACTCTTCCATAAGGAAGTCAATGAGATATTGACTCCTTATTCCACCATAATCTTATCGAGTGAAATTTTTTCTTAATTATTAGTTAGAGAATTCAATGTCTGATAGAGTTTCTTTGAATCAGATTAAGAAGTTTGCAGCGTACTACAGAAAGATATCATGAATTCTGAAAAATTGCAATATGATAAAAAATATGGACTGTTCAAAGAACAGCCCGGTCGTAGCCCTTTTCACCAAACGGCTTGGTAGCATCAATGGCAACTTTAGAAGTCGTGCCGTGAGCGCTGGGATCCAGAGAGGAACCGGCGGCATTGTTCACTACCAGAAGAGATCTTGAGGCCTGGAATCTTGTAGCTTCTGCCCATTCCACTTCTCTGTCGTTAAAGATGTCTATATCTGCATCAACAACAGTCACTTTTTTCATAGATGGATGGCCTGAAAAAGCAGCCATGGCGGCATTCATTCCATCGCCTTCTTTGTTCTTGGTGATTGAAACCACGCCGTGAAGCCAGCAGCAGCCCCCTTCAGTGAGGCGTACTGCATGAACATTCGGCACCACCTGATTCACAGTGCGGTAGATTATCGGTTCTCTAGGCAGACCCATGAGCATATAGTGCTCATAACCTCCCGGAAGAAGAAGATGAAAGATTGGATCATTTCTCATGTACAGTTTATCCACTTTAAATATCGGAGCAGGCCTGATTGAATCGTATGTACCGGTAATGTCCATGAAAGGTCCTTCTTCAACCATTTCAGAGGTAATACGGCCTTCAAAGACTATTTCCGCTTCGGCGGGAACCTTCAGACCGCCGTCAAGTTCAGCAAGAGCAAGCGGTTTGCCGGTGGCCTTTTTCTCCAATGCAGAAGCAATGTTCATCTCATCAGCCATGTAATCAGTAGATGTGGCGGCGGCAAGGAGAACAGACGGGGATAACCCCATCGAAAATGCTACAGGCAGATCTTCTCCCTTTGCCTGAGCTTTCTTCCACATCGTATAAAGATGGCGGGGAACTAAGCGTAACGCAAATGAGCTCTTGTCATAAAGCATCATTCTGTGAAATGATACGTTCTTTTTTCCTTCGTATTCAGCAGCAGCTACTGCAGAGGTTATGTACCGTCCTGCATCATTGGGAAAATATTTCGGAATCGGAAGCTTCGTCAGATCGAATTCCGTCAATACCTGATCCCTGAAAGGGACATCAGAAGCTAATGTAGTCTCCTGAGGAGAAGCCATGGCATCCAGAATGTAGCGCACCAGGTTCTCTTTTGTTGTACCAAGTGCTTCGGCGATTCTCCCTCTGTCGCTCCAGACATTTCCTGCAGCCCTCATTCCAGACAGATTTGTGAAGGATACTGGAAGCTCCTGATCCTGAGACAGGATTCTAGAGACTTCATATTCTAAAGGTACATCCTCATTAATCACGCGCATGCCGCTCATCTGCGCCAAGAGATCTCTAAATGCCATAGTGGTCTAGATGCAATGTATGATAATAACGATTGCGGAGCTTTCATACATAAAAGATAAGAATATGGCCGTTCTACCGAGACTTCAATGTCCGCAGATTTAAGAGAAATCGTGAGAAAATATGCATTGCAGAACGCGGCACTGCATAAAGGCAGCGCGAACCCGAAAGCAGTTGTAGGAAAAGTAATGGGAGAAGTTCCTGAACTCCGCTCCCGTTCAAAAGAAGTTTCAGCTGCAGCGGAAGAAATCTGCGCTGAACTCTGCGGAATGGATCTTGATGACATTATAACAGAGACGGAGAGCATCAACCCAGATCTGCTGAAGAAGACCAAGAGCGAAAAGAAAGACGTGATGATAGATCTGCCTAATACAGAAAACGGCGTAGTCATGCGTATGGCTCCCGGTCCTTCAGGCCCCCTGCACATCGGACATACGAGAGTCGCCATCATCAACGATTACTATGTCAAGAAATACAAGGGTAAATACATCAACCGCCTGGAAGATACCAACCCGGAAAAAATTGATCCAGATGCTTACAAGATGATCCCGGAGGACCTGGAATGGCTGGGCGTGCATGTGGATGAGACTGTGATTCAAAGCGACCGCTTTGAAATCTATTATGACATTGCCAGAAAACTTATCGATATGGGCCAGGCGTATGTATGCACCTGCAACGGTGACGACTGGAGAAAACTGAAAGAGCAGAAGAAAGCCTGCCCCTGCCGTTCCCAATCTCCTGAGGAAGCTCATGAACTGTTCGACAAAATGCTTGCGCACGGTTTCGGCGAGGGAGAAGCAGTTTTAGTAGTCAAGACAGATCTGGACCATCCTAATCCTGCTGTCAGAGACTTTGTGGGTCTGAGAATTAACGACACGGCAGTTCACCCGCGTACAGGCACAAGATATGTGGTGTACCCGATGATGAATTTGTCCGTGGCTGTGGATGACCACCTTTTAGGTCTGACGCATGTCATCAGAGGAAAAGATCATCTCAATAATACAATCAGACAAGAATACATCTTCAAATACTTCGGCTGGAAGAAACCCTGGTATCACCACTATGGTTTTGTAAAAATTCCTGATTCGATTTTGAAGACTTCCACTGTCGGTGCTGGAATTAAAAACGGAGAATATACCGGCTGGGATGATGTCAGGCTCGGCACAGTAAGAGCAATTGCAAAAAGAGGCATTCAGTCAGATGCCATACGCAATTACTGGCTCGATGTGGGTATGAAAGATGTTGACATAGAATTTTCCTGGGATAACTTATATGCATTCAACAGGCAGATTTTAGATCCCGTTACTGACCGTTACTTCTTTGTTGACAATCCGGAAGTTATTGAGATCAAGGGCGTTGATTCTCTGAAAGAGTGTGCACCCTTGCACCCCGATCATCCAGAAAGGGGCGTGAGAGATTCTGTGATCACCGCACCAATAAAAGTCTGCATGACCCCTGAAGATGTGAAAGGATTTCAGGAAAGGGGCACTGTCAGGCTTAAGGACCTGTGTAATCTCAAATGGGAAAACGGAGAAGCGGTATACACAGGTACGGATCACAGTGTACTAAAAGAAGGAGTGAAGATATCCCACTGGGCCCCTGTTGACGGCAAGGACTGTGAGATCCTCATGCCTGACGGAACGGTCAAAAAGGGAATCTGTGAAGATATACGCAAAGAAGATCTGGGCAAAGTGGTGCAGTTCGAAAGATTCGGCTTTGCCAGGATCGGCAAAATGGGTGACAAGATCGAAGCTTACTTTACACAGTAAGCTCTCAAAAAACCCATAATTATTTTTTTATCAGTTACTATTTTAAATTAAATCATATTTTGTAGATGTATCATAAGCATATCATGCAGAGGAGTGACGGTCACTGCTGCATCTCGTCAAATGATCTTTCGCAGCTGATCGATTGGTGAGCAAAAATAACCGAT
>ENA-OROK01001157-OROK01001157.1-human-gut-metagenome-genome-assembly--contig:-NODE-1157-length-26907-cov-3.397847_pt1 | contig 26907 bp, 29 predicted proteins | sample MGYA00242127_ERZ509046 | MGnify/ENA primary metagenome ERZ509046 (study PRJEB26280, sample SAMEA2338728) | human gut metagenome | biome: human gut; feature: human-associated habitat; material: faeces... | reverse complement strand
AGCGAGCCCTACGAGGAGATCGGCAAGTACGCCATGGCCGGCCTCCCGACGGAGGACTTCAAGCTCAACCGCGAGCCCGGCTGCATTCTCGTAGCCGGACGCAACTTCGGCTGCGGCTCCTCCCGCGAGCACGCCCCCATCGCCATTCTCGGTGCCGGCATGCCCGTGGTCATCGGCCACAGCTTCGCCCGCATCTTCTACCGCAACGCCTTCAACCAGGGACTTCTGCTCTTCGAAATCGGCGACGGCGTCGACAAAATCAAGGACGGCGACCAGGTTGAAATCGACTCCGACAGGGGCATCATCACGGACAAAACCAATGGCAGCACGTTCACCTGCCCGCCTCTGTCCAAAACCATCTCCGCCATTGTCGAAAAGGGCGGCCTGGTCAACTACGTTAAATCCCGCCTGCTCGCCCAGGCAAAGTAACTACCGGGAGGGCCCGGCCCTCCCTGAGGACATTTCCCATGAACAAGAAAATCTGCCTCCTTCCCGGCGATGGCATAGGCCCGGAAATCCTGGCCGAAGGCCGCAAGGTTCTGGAAGCCGTCGGCGCCAAGACCGGCTGCACATTCACCTTTGACAGCGCCCATATCGGCGGCGCAGCAATCGACGCTACAGGCTGCCCCCTTCCCGAAGAGACCATCACCAAATGCAAGTCCTCTGACGCGGTATATCTTTCCGCCGTGGGCGGCCCCAAGTGGGACACCCAGCCGCCGGAAAACCGCCCCGAACGCGGACTTCTCGGCATCCGCAAAGCCCTCGGCCTCTTCGCCAATCTGCGCCCCGCCCTGCTCCTTCCCGAGCTCGCGGGTGCCTGTCTGCTTCGCCCCGAGGCTGCCCGCAACGGCCTTGATTTCATCGTTGTCCGCGAGCTCACCGGCGACATCTACTTCGGTGAACCCCGCGGCCTTGAGGTGAGAAACGGCCTGCGCACCGGCTATAACACCATGATTTACAACGAAGAGGAGATCCGCCGCATCGCCAGGATCGGCTTCGAGACCGCCATGAAACGCCGCCGCAAGGTCTGCTCCGTGGACAAGAGCAACGTTCTCGAAACCTCCCGTCTGTGGCGGGCCGTGGTTGCCGAAGTGCACAGGGACTACCCCGAAGTCGAGCTCAGCAATCTCTACGTCGACAACGCCGCCATGCAGCTTGTCCGCGATCCTTCTCAGTTCGACGTCATTCTGACCGGCAACATCTTCGGCGACATCCTTTCCGACGAAGCCTCCGCCATCACGGGCTCCCTCGGCATGCTGCCCTCCGCCTCCGTTGGCGCCGGCGGCCCGGGTCTCTTCGAGCCCGTGCACGGCAGCGCCCCTGACATTGCGGGCCAGGACAAGGCGAATCCTCTCGCTACTATTCTTTCCGGCGCCATGATGCTGCGCCTCGGCCTGAACATGCCCGAGGAAGCAGCCCTCGTGGAAAAGGCCGTCAGACTTACCCTGCAGCAGGGCTACCGTACTCCTGACATTATGGAGGAAGGCAAGACTCTCGTAGGCTGCAGAAAGATGGGTGACCTTGTTGCCGCCAACATCGGCAGGTAACACCGTTCCGCACGGTATGAAAAAGGCGCTGTTCCATTCCGGGACAGCGCCTTTTTCATTGTCATCTGTTTTCTGATTTATTTTTTTCTGTCGAGAACGACCCTGGCCTCGGGGTGCGCGCTCAGCATGGCCTCATGCATGGCTGCGGCATCCGCGAAAGAGTCATACGGCCCAATCTTGTCCCCATCGGAGGGATTTTCCAGCTGCACGTAAAACGCTTCATCCCTGGAAAGAGGCACGCCATTGGCGTCACTTACGACCTCGATGCCAACATCGGAAACCCCCTTCGTCTCAAGGCCGATACTGTTGGCTGCGGCGTAGGAGAGGTCAATAATGCGGCCGTGCACAAAGGGGCCGCGATCGGTCACGCAGACCATCACGCTCTTGCCGTTATACTGATCGGAGACACGGACAACTGTCCCGATTGGAAGCGTACGGTGTGCGGCCGTAAATGTATACATGTCATAGGGAAGTCCGGACGCAGTCGGCCTGGAATCAAAATCCCGGCCGTACCAGGACGCCTTGCCCCGCACGATATCCGAGTTCTTCCTGACACGATCAAGCCAGACGTCATGCTCGCTCCTGGCGCCTTTTTCTCCGGCCGCCGAGGGAGCAGCGTCTCCTTCCTCAAAATCCTGAGCCACAAGTGTCGCAGCTTCCTGCTGGCTGATATGCGTATACGGCTGCGGATGGCTCTCTTCTGCAAAATTCCACCCCAGTGTTTCGGTGTCACCGGCGGTGGCGTTTCCCCGGAATGCCAGCGTAAAGACAAGCGCGCACGCGAAGGCAAACAGAGGAAAACCAAATTTTGAAGTCGTCATGAAGACTCCTTTGCTGCGGTTACAAGGTCGGCCGCGGCATAAAAGCTCCGGCCAAGCCGCCCATGCGGCACAGCCCCGTGGCATCCGAACTGGCAGACTACGACTCTCCAGAACCCGGCAGGGCTGCCTCAGAAGAAACCAAAACGTAACAGACGATTTTATAGTCTCCGTGTTTTATCCTGTCAAATCGGCACTCTGTCCCATCTGAAGGCACTGTTCCGGCAGGCCCCAGAATGCGGTTTTGCACCCGTTCTTGCCTCTGATAGAGGCAAAGTATATTCTTATATGACTGAAGGAGTCCTCTATGAGCATCAGAATACTCACTGTTATAGGCGTTTTGTCCCTGACAGCCCTCGTCTCCTGCGGTCCCAAGGATATCGGACAGGGAAGCAGCGGTGACGACGCGTACGCCGAAGCCGGAGCCCCGGATCCCAGGGAGGAAATGCGCTATCCCTTCAATGCAGCCAGCCGCCCGCAGGAACGCGTCCTGTACAATATCAACCGGCCCTCCGTCATGGAACACATTCAGAATTATAACCACAGCCTGCTTGTCCCGCGCGGCGAAGTGGAGAATTCCCGCCTGACCACTCCCCAGCAGCGCTCCCCCTTCAGGCAGTAGCCGTCATGGATCCCATCACACATGCCGCGTCCGGGGCTCTCCTCATGCTCGCCCTGCCAAAGCGTCCGGCCACGGCCTGGGCCGTTCCCCTGGCCTGCCTCGCCGCAGCTGCCCCGGACGTCGATACCTTTTTCTGCCGCTCACCGGAACTTTTTCTGGCCCTGCACAGGGGTATCACGCATGCCCTGCCTGCGCTGCCCCTTTTTTCCCTGATCCTGGCTCTCGCCTTCCGTCCTCTCTGGCGCAGGGGAACGGAAAACGCCTTCTCCTTCGTAGGGGCATGGATTTTCTGCGCGGCCTGCGTACTCCTCCATATCTGGCTCGACTGCATCACAACCTTCGGCACAATGATACTTCAGCCGTTTTCTGATCTCAGGGTCAGGCTTAACGGCGTCTTTATCGTCGACCTTATCCTCACTGTGCCTCTGCTGGTTCTCGCTGTCTGCGCCCTGCGCCGCAGGGATATCCGGCGCCGCCTGGCTGCCGCAGGCCTCATCTGGATTTTTCTTTACCCGGCAGGCGCCATTGCTGCGAACCGCTTGCATACAGCCACCCTGCGTTCCGAACTCGCCTCTGCAGGCATATCTGTCAGGGAAATAACCGTTTTCCCGGATGTCTTCTCCCCATTTTTCTGGAGAGCTGTCTCCCTGCACGAAAAAGACGGACGCTTCACCGTACACGAACAGAGCCTTGATTACAGGGCAAGGCCCCGCGCTCCCGAAAAGGTCTACCCGGCCCTTGCCCCGTCCGACGCCTCCCGCCTCGCGTCGCAGTCCGGCCTCTGCAGGCAGTTCCTGAATTTTCTCATCATGCCCGTGGCTGTTCCGCTCCTACCGGATAATCTTAAGGGTTCTGTGCTTGAGGGCCGGGAAAATGCGGAAGGTTTCACGTCTCTTCTCATCTATGATCTGCGCTTCGGTTCCGGACTTGCGTTTGCGCGTGCCATTATGGCAAAACGACCGAATGCCAACATTCCGTTCCGCCTCATGATCATCCTGGACAGAAACGGCAGACTGATTCAGGAACGGCTCGTCTTCTCTGACAGCCGCACGGACACGGGCTGGCTCAGCGCCGGATCGCAGAAAAGCTAACGGCTGGCTGATTTTCCCGAACAACTGCCGGAGTCTGACTCCGGAAGGACACTTCAATACATGACTGCAAATTTTGATCCCGTCGCCATTTCCCTGGGCAGCCTTGAGATCCGCTGGTACGGACTTATGTATGTCATCGGTTTCCTGCTCGGCTGGTACTTCGGGCGGAAAAGAGCGCCGCGCTACGGCTGGGCCGGCCGCGACGTCGATGATCTCGTGACCATCTGCATGCTCGGATGCATCCTTGGCGGCCGTCTCGGATACATCCTTTTCTACGACCTGCCCGTCTATCTGAACGATCCCATGGAAATGCTCCGTTTCTGGGACGGCGGCATGTCTTTCCACGGCGCAGCCATAGGCCTGGCCCTGGCTTTCTGCTACTTCGCAAAAACCCGGAAATGCCATTTCATTGATATCGCCGACTTCATCACGCCCCTGGTTCCTCAGGGACTGCTTTTCGGCCGCATCGGCAACTTCATTAACGGCGAACTGTGGGGCAAGACCACGGAGCTACCCTGGGGAGTCATCTTCCCTGATGCCGGCCCCCTTCCGCGCCATCCCTCACAGCTTTATGAATCCTTCCTGGAAGGCCTCGTCCTGTGGATCATCATGTGGCTCTTCACACGGAAAGAACGTCCGCGCGGACAGGCCGCCGGATTATTCGCCATGGGATACGCCGTCTTCCGCTTTCTCGTGGAGTTCGTGCGCCTTCCCGATCCCCAGCTCGGATACCTCGCTTTTGGCTGGGTAACCATGGGACAGATTCTCTGCCTTCCGCTCTTCGCCTTCGGTGTCTGGCTCTTTTTCGCGGATCACTCACTCCCGCCCTCGGAGCCCCGCACACCCAAGGCTTCCAGAGCCTGAGAAAAAAACGGAAACAGGCCGGCTTCACCGCCGGCTTTTTTCATGCCGGGCTTTTTCTGCACACGTTTTTCTTGATATTACCGGCGTTTCCTGCTAGCAGGTGTCCTAAAACTTTACGCCCGCTGTGACGGGACGGAAACTACAATTTTTCAGGAGAGTATATGTCCAAGGAAGAATCTATCGAAGTCGATGGCGTTGTCGAGGAAGCCCTCCCCAATGCCATGTTCGTGGTTGAACTCGCCAACCAGCACAAGGTGCTCGCTCATATTTCCGGCAAGATGCGCAAGTTCTACATCCGCATCCTCCCCGGAGATCACGTGAAGGTCGAACTCTCTCCCTACGACCTCACCCGCGGACGCATCACCTACCGCATGAAGTAGGCCCTTCGAGAGATTTTTCCTGCTCCGCCTGACGGAGCAGGCTGACAAGACGCAGCAGACGCGGAACGAACGGCACAGGCCGCGCGTACCGCGTCTTTTTTTATGCCCCAAGCCAGATAAATCCCGGCACGCCAAGGAACGCCGCGGCCATAAGGCAGAGCATGGTCATGAACCCTCCTATGACATCGTCAATCATGACCCCCCATCCGGCGGGAAGCCAGAACTGCGACTGATAAATGGGAAAGGGCTTCCTGATATCGAAGAAACGGAAGAGGGCAAAGGCCGCGATAAAAAGCGTCCAGCTGAAGGCGAAGGGCAGAACGGCTATCCAGATACCTTCCAGCTCGTCCACGACGATTTCTCCGGGATCCTTCTTCCCCAGCAGAATTTCTCCGCGGGATGCAGCCAGAGATCCTGTAACAAAAAGCAGAAGGAGGAAAAGGATTCTGCCGGCCAGCCCAAAGGGCAGAAAAAGAAAGGGCGCGAACACAAGCGCCAGGGCCGTGCCGCAGGTTCCCGGAGCCTTGGGGGAAAGACCTGCTATGCCAAGTCTGCAGAACCCCAGAATGAATTTATCTTTAGCGTTCATGAAAATGCCTGCCTTGCTAGCTGGACTTTATTGGGATACAAACTCCCGTGTGCCGCAGTGGTGGAACGGTAGACACAGAAGACTTAAAATCTTCCGGCCTTTGGCTGTGCCGGTTCAAATCCGGCCTGCGGTACCATAACAGAAAGGAAAGCCCCGCTGGCGCTCGCGCCGCCGGGGCTTCTTCTTTTGCCTCATCAGTCGTCGTGCTTTTTCGACTTGTGTTTTTTTCCGCCATCCTTGCCTTTCCTGCGGGAAAGCTGCTCCCTCAGTTCGGCTATGCGCCCGCTCTGGAAAAGCAGGAGCCGTTCCCTGCGCTCCAGATCCTTTCTGAGCCTGGCGTTTTCTCCGGCGAGATCAGCCCCACCGTCTTCACTGTTCAGATCCTGCCCCGGAAAGACAAGGCGGGCGCCGGCACGATCGAGCGCCGTGAAAAGCGCGGTATGTCCTTTCCCCCGCGCTCCGGAAAGCCACGAGGAAAAGGCGCCGTTGCTCACACCAAGTTTCTGTGCGGCCCTGAGCTGTGAACCTTCTTCTTCCTGGATCTTTAAAAGAAGCTGTCTGAAGTCGTCTGCGAAGCCCATACACTGCTCCGGGGATAAATTTTCATTTGTGAAAAGGTATAAAAGCCCCTGCACCTTGTCAATACGCCTGAAAGAAGCCGGATGCTCCCAGAGATGCCGTTGACCCTCCGGCTCCAAGTATCTATTTTTTTCTCGGCGAAACGGCTCTCCGTGCTGCACTGCACGCCGTTCCGCCTAGGAGACAGCAATGCACACATTTTTCCGTTTTCTCTCTCTTGCGGCCTTTTTATGGCTCGCAACGCCCGCACTGTCCCAGGCAGCGGGCGTCTCCTGCGCCTATTACGAGATTCCGGAACTCCCCGAAGGCTGGACGAGTTCCATGCCGCCGGAACTGAACAACGACGAGCACCACTCTCTCGGGCACTATTATAACAACAGGCTGAACGCCTCTCTCATGATTCAGATAGCCGAGACACGAAAGAAGAACGCGACCCTCGATGAAGTGACAAGTGACGTCCTGAACAGCCTCAAGACCAACGGCTGCACAATTCTTTCTGAACCTGTAAACGATGGTTCACTCAGGCGCCTCGACGTGACGCTCACCGGCAAAACCAACGGCACCATCTGGATTGGCACGGACTCCGATCTCATGGCTCTCACTGTGGCGGCCGGAAACGTCGGTGCCTGCCGTGAATTTCTGAAGAGCATCACCAACGCGAGCCCTCTGCTGCTCCCTGTTGAAAGCAAATGATTAAAGCGATGCGCATTCTTTTTTATGGCGACTCGAACGTCTGGGGATATCGCCCGGAAGGCGGGAGAATAGCCGCAGCCGACAGATTTCCCGCAGTGGCGGGCTCTCTCATCCCAGAGGCGGAAATTCTAGAAAACGGCGCGAACGGACGCAGCTCTGCCTTCGAGCATCCCGTCTTCCCCGCTGACCTCCTTGGCGGTACCACGTTTACCGGCATCTTCAGGGAAGCTCTTCCCGTGGACGCGCTCGTGATCATGCTGGGCACCAATGATGTCCTTCCCCTTCTGAGTCTCACGCCCTCAGAAACAGCGGCGAACCTGGCCCGCATCATGCGGAGTGCCAGAGAGATACGCCCCGGCATCCCGATACTCCTTGTCTCGCCACCAGCTCCGTCGGCAGAGGCCATCGACTGGGAAGTAGGCATGCACGGGGGAAACAGGAACGTCCTCGGCTCAGATCAGGCGGAAGCCCTCGCCGCAGCGGCGCGGAAGGAAGGAGCAGCCTTTCTTGACGCACGAAAAAGCGTCCCCGTCTTCGGAGCCGAAGACGGGTTTCATCTGACGGTGGGAGAGCACAAAAAACTTGGCCTCGCCGTGGGGGCCGCACTGCGGAAACTTCTGGAAATTAATGCACCGGGGGCGTGCTGATCCAGTCCTGCCAGCAGGCCACGAGGGAACGCAGGGCATTGCCCCTGTGGCTTCGCGCCATCTTGTCCTCTGCGGACATCTGTGCCGCCGTGACGCCCATGATAATATCGCAGAAGACGGGATCGTACCCGAAGCCGTTTTCCCCGATGGCCTCGTTGAGAATGCGGCCTTCCCACGTTCCCTGAACAACGAGCGTGTCCTCGGGTTCATAGTGTCCTGGTTTGACAGCGGCCATGCAGCAGACGAAACGGGCCTGCCTGCGTTCATAGGGCACATCCTTCAGCTCGTAGAGAAGCTTGCGGATATTACGCTGATCCTTTGTTTCGCCGGGCTTCGAAAACCAGTCATCGGAATAGCGGGCCGAGTAAATGCCGGGTCTGCCGCCAAGGGCATCGACCTCGAGGCCGGAGTCGTCAGCCACGCTGATGAGACCGGTATAGTCGGCCACGGTGCCGGCCTTGACGAGGGCATTCTCGGCGAAGGTCGAGCCGTTTTCCGGGATCTCCCCGATACCGGGGAATCTGTCGAGTCCGAGCACTTCCACACCCATTTCGGCGAGAGGCTCGGCCAGCTCGCGGATTTTTCCCTTGTTCCGGGTCGCCAGAACTACCTGCAATTTTTTCCCCGACATATTCATCCTCCTCACAAGCATTGCCGGACACCCGGCGTCGTCACCGTATCAGCAAAAGCGCACGCGCGCAAAGACACCGGCCGCCTGGCCTCTCCGCTTCTTCCACTTTGAGGGTTAGGGTGCTATAGGCACGGGGAAAACAGCACGCGCCCAGTGCGCATTCCGTGCGGAGGAGTTTTATGGATATACTCAAGTGTTTTGACGTCACACCCGAGACCTGCATCCCCATGCCTTACATCATCGCCGAGGCTGGCGTGAACCACGAAGGCAGTATGGATCTTGCCAAACGCCTTATCCGGGAAGCCAAGGAAGGCGGCGCGGACGCCATCAAATTCCAGTCCTACAAGGCCGGCACGCTGGCTTCCAAGGATTCCCCCGCTTACTGGGACACCACGAAGGAACCGACGAAGAGCCAGTATGAGCTTTTCAAGAAGCACGATTCCTTCTGGAAGAATGAATTCGAGGAACTCGCCCGTTACTGCGACGAGGTGGGCATCACGTTCCTTTCCACACCCTTCGACGTGGAGAGTGCCAGATTCCTTGATCCCCTCATGCCTGTGTTCAAGATTTCCTCCTCTGACATCACCAACAAGCCGTTCATCCAGTTCCTCTGCGATTTCGGAAAGCCGATCATCATGTCCACTGGCGCTTCCGACCTGCACGAGGTCTGCGAGGCCGTTGAGTGGATCGAAGCCAAAGGCAACAAACTGGCCCTCCTGCACTGCGTCCTCAACTATCCCACCCTGGACGAAAACGCGGGCCTGGGCATGATTCCTGCCCTGAAGCGTCACTTCCCCAATCATGTCATCGGCTACTCGGATCACACCCTGCCCAAGGACATGCACATTCTGACAACGGCCACGCTGCTCGGCGCCCGCATTCTTGAAAAACACTTCACCTTCGACAAGACTCTGCCCGGCAACGATCACTATCACGCCATGGATAAGGACGATCTGGCCTTCTTCCGCAAGAAGATGGCTGACGTTATCGCAAGCGTGGGCGAATTCGCGGTCCGTTCCTATCCTTCCGAGGATCCGGCCAGAGCCAATGCACGCCGCTCCCTCGTCGCTGCCCGTGACATCAAGGCCGGCGCACCCATCACAAAGGAAGATCTCACCTGGAAGCGTCCCGCCCACGGGATCTCTCCGCGCAATTACGACGAAGTGCTGACCATGAAAGCCCGCCACTTCATCCCCGAGGACACTGTGCTTTCCTGGGCAGACCTCGACAAATAACTGACCCGGAATGAGGCCCGATCCGCAGGGACGGCGTTTGCCGCCGTCCCTGATATCTGGCACATGTAACAGACTGCCCCACCTTCCGGCAGTCCTTTCTGCCCCCTCTGAGAGAAAATGCCATGGCCTGTCAGAAAAAGCCTGCCCCCGGCTCCATACTGGTTCTCGGTCCCATGCCCCTCAAGGCCGCGCCCCAGACACACATAGCGGCCGGTCCCTGGTGCTTTGCAGAACGCGAGGACTTCTTCCCAGACTGGGAGGAAAACTATCTCTTTGCGCCGGATCCCCTGCTTGACAGAAACGAAGAAGATCAGCTCATCCGCGAGGCGGAGACCCTGGCCGCAGACGCCATCCCCGGACTCGCCAGAGAACTCCAGCCGGATACTCCGCTTCCTGACGCCTACTGGGAAACGCTTCTCGCCCCCTTTACCATAACGGTTGCCAAGCTCATCGCGCAGTTCTGGTCTCTCATCCGGCATACGGTGGACGCCTGGAAGGATATCCCCCTCACTGTCGAGCTCCTTCCCCGGAATTGTTCGTTCACGTTCGGCACTGATGCTGACGTGGTCCTGCACGGTTCTCTCAATCCGGTCTGCTGCCAGTGGATACTCTCCCAGCTCCTGCGCCCTGTCCTTCCGGGGGCCTGGAACGTCAGAGAACTGGAAAACGTCAGCGAAGAGTATGTGCAGCCTCCCGCATCAGACTTCAGAAAAAGCGTGCATGACACACTGCGCGCCCTCATGCTCCACATGCCCTTCCCAAAGATGAAGGGCATGACGCTGAAACAGGCGCTTTCCTATTCATCGTCTCTCCTGCACCCGAGCCGCTATGGAGATCGCAGCCGCAGCCTGAAGGAAACGTTTTCCTCCGCCGCTGGCTGTACGGCACCGGATCTGCCCCTGGACTGCGGCTTCATTTTTTCGGCAATGCTTCCGCAGTCCGTGAAAGAGCTCAGGCACCCGCACTCCGCACCCCGAAGGATGTTCAAACCGCGCGTGCGCGCGGCCAGTATCATTGCCTATGAGGATGCCGCCTACAGACAGAAGCTCGCGATCTGGCGCGCCCGGGGCGGCCGGCTTCTCTACGTCCAGCACGGCGGCAACTACGGCCAGATGAAACGCATCTGCGCCATGGAATTCGTGGAATACACGCAGCACGCGTTTGCCACCTGGGGCTGGACGGAATACGAAGGAAGCATGGGCCGGAAGGCCGGAAAGGGCAACTTCATTCCTCTGCCCTATCCCCAGCTCAGCCATCTGAGAGATGCCTGGCACGGACAGGAGAGTCAGACTCTCATAGCTGTCGGAACGGAAATGCCCACCGTCGCCTATCAGCTGGATTCGCATCCAACGCCCAGTCAGTTCGTTCAGTACCGTGATGACAAGCAGTGGTTTTTCGAGGCTCTTGGCCCCGCGATTCGGGAAAAGACACTGTACCGCCCGTATTTCCCCGTACCTGGCACCCTTCAGGACGCGCAGTGGCTCCTGCCCCGCTTTCCCCACGTGCATCTGTGCTCGGGTCCTCTTGAGCCACAGATTCTTTCCTGCCGTCTTCTTGTCCTCGACCATCACGGTACCACGCTGCTGGAGGCCATGGCCGCCAATATCCCGACCATCTGCTACTGGAATCCGGAATTCTGGCCGGTTACCGATGAATTCGCAGATATCCTTTCCAGAATGAAACCCCTCGGAATGTGGAATTCCAGTGCCGAAGAGGCGGCCATCAAAGTACGGGCCGTCTGGGACGATCCCTCCGGCTGGTGGTCTTCCCGCGAGGTTCAGAACGTACGGGATGAATTTCTTCGCCATTTTGCCCTGCTTCCGCGCAACACGGCGGCAGGCGACCGCGCCTGGAAAGACGCCCTTTCACAGCTGTAGAACGAGCCCAGCGCTCATGAACTCTGCTTCAAGGATGCATTATGTTTTTCACCCAATCCCTTCTCAGGAAAAAACTGACTCCGGCCGCCATGGCCATAACTCTCGCTCTCGGTTTGGGGCTTCCCCTCTCCGCCTCCGCTGAAGACAGCCCGCAGCAGCCTGCCGATCAGGCACAGTCCGCGGCGCCCGCAGCTCCCGCCGCCTCCGAAGACGGTAAAGTTCTTCAGGATGTCCAGGAAGCTCTCAATAAGAACGACTTCGAAAAAGCCGTCCAGCTTCTCACGCCCCTCGCCGAGAAGAAAAACGGCGAGGCCTGCTACGTGCTGGGACGCCTGACGGCCGAAGGCAAAGGCACCAAGGCCAGCCGCACGCGCGCGGCCAAACTTTATGAGACTTCCGCCCAACAGGGAGACATGCGCGGACAGAACGCCTACGGCCAGGCCCTGGCCATGGGTGACGGCATACGCCGCAACTTCGGCGAAGCTGCCAAATGGTTCGGCAAGGCCGCCGATCAGGGGCTCGCCACAGCCCAGTACAACCTTGGCTACCTGTATGATCAGGGCCGTGGCGTGGCAAAGAGCGAAGACAAGGCCATCGAGCTGTATTCCAGGGCAGCCAATCAGGGACTCGCTACGGCCCAGTACAGCCTCGGCTGGATCTATATGAATTCGACCGGACAGAATCAGGATGACACCAAGGCCGTGCACTGGTTTGAAAAGGCCGCAGAGCAGGATTTTGCCAAGGCTCAGAACAATCTCGCGTACATGTATTCCCAGGGCCGCGGCTACGCCCTGGACTACGCGAAAGCCATGCAGTGGTACCAGAAAGCCGCTGATCAGGGCTACGCCGAAGCACAGTACAATCTTGGCTTCATGTACGAACAGGGCAAGGGCACGGAAAAGAACTACGAAAAGGCCGTGGAATGGTACAGAAAGGCTGCAGACCAGAATGAAAGCGCGGCCCAGTACAGCCTCGGCCTCATGTACGAGCAGGGCACAGGCGTCCAGCGCGATGTAGACGAGGCAAAGAAGTGGTACACGCTGGCGGCCAATAACGGCGATCCTGACGCAAAGCAGGCCCTCAGGCAGCTGGGCAGAACCGGCATCAAGGCTCCGGCGGCTCCCGCAGCCAGGGCACAGGCCGCAGGTCAGGCAAAGCCTCAGGCCCAGGCTCCGAGAAAGGCACAGAAAGCTCCGGCCCAGGCAAAACAGCAGAAAAAACCTGCCGCAGCCAGACCCCAGCAGAAGCAGGCGAAACAGCCCTCCGCAGCGAAACAGCCCACGGCTGCGAAGTAGCTCCCCATCGGTTCTGAAATACGAAACGCTCTGCCCGGTTGCCGGACAGAGCGTTTTCTGATCTCAGACCCGTCAGCGGCTCACTGGGATCAGCGGAACATGAAATAAACAGCGCCCATCAGACAGAGTCCCGCCCACAGGTAATCGAGCTTGACGGGAACGCCCATGTAAAAAATCGAAAACGGAACGAAAACGCTCAGAGAAATCACTTCCTGCAGCACTTTGAGCTGGGGAAGCGTGAATACGGTGTACCCGATGCGGTTGGCCGGCACCTGGATCATGTATTCAAAGAACGCAATTCCCCAGCTGATGATGGCAGCCATATACCAGGGGAAGCCGGCAAGGTTCTTCAGATGGGCGTACCAGGCCGTTGTCATAAAAACGTTGGAACAGCAGAGCATGCCGATAAAAGTCAGTTCAGCAGCGAGAGACGACATACTGAACTCCTCAGCAGCCCAGCGCGCGGCGCACGAGGGCGTAGGCGCCTTCAGAAGGCATATCTTCTCCCGTCCACAGTCTGAAGGCCGCCCTGGCCTGTTCCACGAACATGGCCAGCCCGCTCTGGCAATCCCATCCGTGCGCCCTGGCGTCCTTCAGAAACTTTGTGTCCTCCGGAGTGTAGACGATGTCGTAGGCAAGCCCGCTGCGGCCCCCGAAGCCTTCTTCCGGAAACGCGCTCATGCCCTGCCAGCGGCCTTTCATGCCAAGGCATGTGGCATTGACCACCAGACTGCAGCCGCATCCGGCGCGATCTTCATACGGAACAGCCTGAATGCCGAATTCCGCAGCCAGGGCAGAGGCCTTGTCCGGCGTCCTGTTGGTAATACGGATGTCCGGCACGCCCATTTCCTGCAGCGCGACGATGGCGGCCCGGGAAACGCCCCCTGCACCGAGAATAAGCGCTGAATCAATTTTTCTGCCCCTGAGAGGTGCCATAAAGCCAATGACGTCAGTATTTTCCCCAAGCAGCCTGCCATTCTTCCAGTAAAAGGTATTCATGGCTCCGATGCGTTTCGCGCGTTCGCTCACGCCATCCACATAGCGCATGGAATCAACCTTGAAAGGTATGGTGATGTTGCCGCCTGACACCGGCAGGGTTCTGACCGCGTCATAAAAGCGTGCGAGATTTTCTGGCTTCTGCTCAAAGGCCATATAAATGCCGGGATAGCCGATCTCGTCAAAGGCCCAGCTGTGCAGTTCGGGGCTCAGGCTGTGTCCCAGCGGACAGCCGACAATGGCAAAAAGTTTTTCCTTGTGCATAACACTCCTCCTGAAGAGGCGTTGCCGCCTCCGGCGGCTCTGCTCTGCCGCATGCGCAAGAAAACACCGAAGCGTTCTTTTTCGCAAGCAGGAGCTATGGAGAACCTTGCCAGAAACCGCATTTTGCTGATACGCCACCACGGGTTACCGGCCGGAACACATGGCCGGTCCTGTTCTCCTTTTTTCTCCACGGAGCCTGCCGGCCCGTTTTTCTGCCGGAATCAGGCAAAATCCAGAGAGCTTCCATGCAGCAGACATCCCCCCAGGAACCCGCGCGTGAGGGTTTCGCCGCCAACTTCAGGCTTGGTTTCCAGCGCGCTTTTCCCATCATGCTTGGCTACGCACCCGTAGCCTTCGCCTTCGGTATTCTGGCCGTACAGAACAATATCCCGCCGGCTCTGGCCATAGCCATGTCAGTCTTCATGTTCGCCGGATCAGGGCAGTTTATCACCATCTCCATGTGGATATCCGGCGCCGGCATCCTGTCGACGGCCACGGCCGTTCTCGTGACAAACCTGCGTTATATCCTCATGTCCGTGGCCCTGGTCCCCTACGTGGGAAAACTGCACGGACTTTCAAGGCTCATCTATGGATGGCAGGTGACGGATGAACTCTTCGCCGTGCATGTGACGGCCTTCCAGAAAGGGTGGCCGCTTAACCTCTGCGCCCTTTTTTCCGCCACCACACTCGCCCAGGCGTCATGGGTCGCCGGAACCATAGCCGGCGTATTTTGTGGAACACTTGTCACGGACGTGAAGCCTCTCGGCCTCGATTACGCCCTGTCTGCCATGTTCCTGGCCCTGCTTGTACCCCAGTGCACGGACAAACTGCACACACTCACAGCCGTACTCGCCACGTTTCTTTCCGTAGCCATGCGCTATGCCGGCTACGGATCCTGGAACGTCGTTATCGCAACCATAGCCGCGGCCACCTGCGCCACAATCATCTACCGGCGCGGGAAAAGGAAGGATGGGGAGATTTCCGCATGATCGCCTATATTGAATCGCATACGCCCCTGCTTCTCTGCCTGCTGGCCTGCACCGCCGTTACCGTTCTGCCCCGCATCATTCCCTTCTACGTGCTCCGTTCGACTCTTCCCGGATGGCTCAGGGACTGGCTGAACTTCGTTCCGGCAGCCGTCATGGCCGCGCTCGTCTTTCCAGACGTCTTTTTCTACCAGGGAAATTTCAGTCCAAATCCTCTGGAAAACCTCTTTCTCATGGCCGCCGTCTGCACGCTTCTCTTTTCCGTAATCACGAAAAACTTCTTTGGCACCATCATTTTCGCCATGGCCTTCGTGGCAGGCATGAGGTATCTCGGATGGATGGTATAGAGAGCGGCAGGGGAAAAGCAGGGAACACGCAGAGAAAAAGCGCATCCCTGCTCATCCGCCTGAAAAAATCCGACACCGGACGCTTTCACGCTCTGCTGGAAAGCCATGGGCATACTGCCTTCTTTAGCGTGCTTTCGGTGGACCCGCCCCTTCTTAGGCTGTTCTTCTCCCCGGATCAGGAACGGGAGGTGCGAGGCCTCCTGAAGATTCTGACAAAGGATGTCCCGCTGACTGTGGAGGAGTGGCCCTTCTGAACCGCAGGCACGCTAATCATCATATGGTATTCTCTCGATGAGTCTGTGCCGCGGCGTATTCTCGATGTAGTAGAAGTGATCCTGGGGGACGAAGATGTACGGGATGTCCTCTGTCCGCTGCCTTTTGAACATGGAAATGAGAATGCGGTTGATAGCCTGATGGCCGACAATGGCGAGCGGAGCTCCCCCGGCGAGAAAGAGCGCGCGCCTGAGTCCGCGCTGCACACGCTGCATGAGCATGGCGTAACTTTCACCGTTGGGATAGCAGTAATTGAACTTGTCGGCATTGCGGGCCCTGGTTATCTCGGGCATTTTTCTGCGGATTTCCGTATAACTCATGCCCTCGCAGTCGCCGGAGGAAATTTCATCGAATTCAGAAAACTGCATGACCTGACAGCCTGGCCGATCCCGGCTCAGATAAGAGGCCGTCTCCAGAGAACGGCGGCGCGTTGACGTAAAGATATATTTGATGACCCGGCCTTCCATGGCCCTGGCCATGGCCGCAGCCTGGAGCCGTCCCGCTTCCACGAGCATGGGATCGCCTCCGATACGGCCTTCCTCGTTGTACTCGGTTTTGCCGTGGCGGATGAGGTACAGATTCTTCACCCAGGTACAGACGACAACCTCCCGAATAGCCGGGTAATAAGGTGAACTCTCCAGTGCGCTCTCACCCACAATGCGGTTGGCCATGGTATCCACGAGAAGCCAGTATTTCTCGTCTTCGCCCACGTGCGAGTAGATCGACTCATAATAATGAATACGGGCGATGAAGCTGTCCCTGGCGGCCTGCGTGGTGTAGCCCCTGTACTCGGGGAGTTCCGTTTTGCGCATGATGCAGGCCTCGCGCAGCACGGGATCCTCGTTGACGCAGTCAATGAAAAGCACAGGATAATCAGTCAGTGTGGCCTGAATGAGGCGTCTGCGCCTGCGGCTTGCGTTGGTGGCATCCAGGATGGCCACCATGCCATCCCCGGCAAGAAACTGCCTGGCAGCCTCCATGTTGGCCAGGGCTATTTTCTGGCGCATCTCGCGCCCCTCCTCGTTTTGCGGGGAGTAGAAGCTCGCTTCCGTGGAACGCGGGCCCGCCAGTTTGCGGCGCAGTTCGCCGTTGTTGAAAATCTCCGCGCTGATGCCCTCACCGAGAAGGGCTTCCCTGATGCGCCCGGCGAGCGTTGATTTACCGCTGGCCGGAAGACCGACCATCGCGACGTAGAGCTTTTGCATGCTGTCCTCCCGAAAATGAGGGGTCTGAAACAGGAATGGCGCCCCGGAAGGCGCCATTCTGTTGCTCTTTTTCTTATTTCACCGTCAGTTTCAGGAAGTGCTTCTTCCCGAACTTGATGACATACGTTCCGGGTGCCAGAGGCGTCTTGTCGTCCGTTACCCGGTTCCCATCCACGTAGAAACCGCCTTCGGCGATTTTGCGGCGTGCTTCGCTTCGGCTCTTGGCCAGGCCGAATTTGGCCAGGATGACGGCGGGCAGGCTGTCCTCGCCGCTGGTGCACTCACCTTCAGGAGCGTCATCCGGAACGGCACCGCCGGCGAACACGGCATTGAATCCCTGACGGGCTTCGGCGCCAGCCTTTTCGCCATGGAAGCGGGCCACGATTTCCTCGGCAAGATCTTCCTTGGCCGTTTTGGGATGCAGGGAGCCGTTTTCCACAGCGGCCTTCATAGCGTTGATGTCGTCCATGCTCCGTGAGGAGAGCAACTCATAATAATTCCACATGAGTTCATCGGAAATGCTCATGAGCTTGCCAAACATGGAGCTCGGTTCCTCAGTGATGCCCACGTAGTTGCCAAGGGATTTGCTCATCTTGTGCACGCCGTCCAGCCCTACAAGCAGGGGCATGGTCAGGATGCACTGGGGTTCCTGTCCGTAATGCTGCTGCAGGTTACGGCCCACCAGGAGGTTGAACTTCTGGTCTGTGCCGCCCATTTCCACGTCACAGTGAAGCGCCACGGAGTCATAGCCCTGACAGAGGGGATACAGAAATTCATGAATGGCGATGGGCCTGTTTTCAGCAAAACGCTTGGCGAAATCGTCGCGCTCAAGGATTCGGGCAACCGTGTAGCTGGAAGCCAGGCGGATGAAGTCCGCAGCGGTGAATTTGCCCAGCCAGTGGGAGTTGAATTCCACGATGGTCTTCTCAGGATCCAGGATCTTGAAAATCTGATCCTTATAGGTCTGGGCATTGGCCTGGACCTGTTCCTCCGTGAGCGGAGGCCTCGTGACGGAACGGCCGGAAGGATCGCCGATGCGGCCGGTGAAATCGCCAATGAGGAACACGATGGTATGTCCCAGTTCCTGAAAATGACGCATTTTCTGCATAATCACGGTATGGCCGAGGTGCAGATCCGGGGCCGTGGGGTCGAAGCCGACCTTCACTTTGAGAGGAGTTCCGCGGGAAAGTTTTTTTCTGAGCTCGCCCTCGTCAATAATCTCCGCAGCGCCTCTCTTGATGAGGGCCATCTGCTTGTCTACATCTATCATCGATTTCAAATCCTTCTATGGATGAATCAGGCACAGTGCCAAAATATATCTGGTCGTATTTTTATACGCAGGTGGGCTTGATGATGTCAAACGCCAGAACGGCGGCCTCCGCTTCTTCCCGCTGTTTCCGCGGCTTCATTCCCATGCCTGGCGCACAAAAAAGCCCCCGGGGAACCACTCCCCGGGGGCCTGCTGTCAGCACCGGCCGACAGCTGCATGGAGTTCGGGAAAAACTAGCTCTCGGACTTCGTCTTGGACTTGGTCATGGCCAGGCCGATACCTTCAAAGAGTTCGAAGATACTGAAGCCGTACCAGAGGGTGTAGAGCAGGTAGAAGACCAGCATCAGGGTCAGGAGCACAACGTGGTCCTTAACCTTGGCGCCATTGAGGCTGTAGAAGTTGTTGCCGGGCTCGATGGCGCGGCGCATAATCTGGTCAACAGCCTTGGCTTCAGCGACCTTGTCCTGCTTCTGCAGTGCCTTGATGGCCGGGGAGAGGGAATACCACCACGCGCGGGCGGCCTTAAGGGCAATGGCTTCCTCTGCGTTGCCGCCGGCCTGCACCTGGGCATCAGCGGGATTGAGGCCGTACATGGCTACAACGGCCTTGGCGTCATTGTTGTAGAGCTTTTCGCTCATATCCGTGGCACTGCCGAGGATGGCGCCGAGATCGCCGGAGACGTACAGGCGGTCACCCTTGATTTCCGCCTTGGCGCCGGCTTTGGTCAGCACGTTGACGGCCATATCCTTCAGTTCAGGCTTCTTGGTGAACGCCACGTTGATGTCGATATTCCGGCCTTCCATTTTCTTCACTTCCGCGCGACACATGGGAATGAAGTTGGAAGATCCCTTGGAAAGTTCGTTGAAGACGTTATCAGCGAACTGGAGGCCCGTCAGCGGACGATTGTACTCATCGTGAAGGACGGGGAAAAGAAGGAAGACGAACAGCAGGGCAAAGGTGCCCAGCATGAGGACGCCGCGGATAAAGTTTTTCTTCTGACGAACGAGCATCTTAGGCCTCCCCTCTCAGCTTTCCAAGGTTGAGAACGAACTTGCTGAACACCCAGATTCCGAAGAAGGCGACGACGGCCCAGAAGACCACGTTGCCAACCTCCTCGATGATGTTCACCAGCGAGTGTGACCAGTCGAGCACTTCCATTTCCACGAGCTTCTTGGGAAGGACGCTGGCGCGGTTGATGAAGCCGGCGATGATGGACATGGCGTAGAAACCGCGGATATGCACGCCCTTGACGACCTTGGTGGTCAGAGCGCCGACCTGAATGCCGATGAGGGAGCCGAGCAGCATGCCGACAGCCAGGGTGTAGAAGACGTAGCCGTAGATGGCGTACTGACCGACAGCGGCGAAGCCGGCGGTGAAGATGATCTGGAGAATATCAGTGCCGACGGTGGTCATGGAAGAGACACCGAAGACGTACACGAACATGGGGAAGGTAACGAAACCGCCGCCGACACCCATGATGGCGGCGATCGTTTTTTGGGATTAAGTACTTGTTGTACAAAGATAATAAATTTATCGTATCTTTGCATGCAATTCAAACAACAGGAGCATGGATATTCTGACAAATACAATATCACTACTCTTCCGCCCCAGGCAAAAAGAGATCGCAAGGTTTGCCCAGGATGCAGATGCCATCCAGCACAAACAGCTGAAGTCCCTTTTATCTACCGCCCGAAATACCGAATGGGGTTTAAAACACGACTACAAAAGTATTCAGGAATATGCAGACTTTTGTGAGCGGATTCCTTTACAGACCTATGATGACATAAAACCATACGTCACCCGTATGATAAACGGAGAAAGAAATATCCTTTGGCCTTCGGTCGTGCGATGGTACGCAAAAAGCAGCGGCACCACAAACGACAAAAGCAAGTTCCTTCCCGTCACACCCGAAATTCTGAAAGGGTGTCATTACAAAGGTGGTTTCGACACCGTTTCCATCTATCTACAGAATAATCCCGACAGCCATTTTTTCGCCAGCAAAGGGTTGATACTGGGCGGAAGCCACAGTCCTTCCCCTTTGAACCGGAATGCACATTGCGGGGACCTTTCTGCCGTCCTGTTGCAGAACCTGAATCCTCTTGTCAACCTGATTCGCGTCCCCGACAAAAAGATCATCCTTATGGATGAATGGGAAAGCAAGATCAAGGCAATTGTCGAAAGCACTTGGAAAACCGACGTGAACAGCCTATCCGGTGTTCCCTCATGGATGCTGGTACTAATCAAGGCCGTATTACAAAAGACAGGAAGCGAATACCTGACGGATGTCTGGCCCAACATGGAGGTATTCTTCCACGGCGGGATCAGTTTCGAGCCGTACCGGGACCAATACAAAGCATTGATTCCTTCGGACCGGATGCATTACATGGAAACCTACAATGCATCGGAAGGTTTTTTCGGCCTCCAAGACAATCCGGAGGAACACAGCCTTTTGCTGATGATCGACTATAGTGTCTTTTATGAATTTATCCCGATTAACGAAGTGGGGGAAGAACATCCGACCGTCCTTCCGTTAGAAGCTGTAGAGGTAGGGAAAAACTACGCGATGGTGATCACGACCTCCGGCGGATTATGGCGTTACCAGATCGGCGACACAGTCCGTTTCACCTCCCTTTATCCGCACAAGTTCGTAATATCGGGACGCACCAAGAACTTTATCAATGCCTTCGGAGAAGAACTGATGGTAGACAATGCCGACAAAGCGATCAGCAGGGTTTGCCGCCAGACAGGAGCCAAAGTGAAAGAGTATACCGCCGCTCCCCTTTTCATGCTGGACAAGGCAAAGGGCCGCCATCAATGGATGATCGAATTCGAGAAAATGCCGCCTTCACTCGATGATTTCGCCTCCTTGCTAGACAAGACCTTGCAACAGCTTAATTCCGACTACGAGGCAAAACGTTATAAAGAAATTTCCCTCCAACCGCTGGAAATCCGAGTTGCCCGTGAAGGGACCTTCTACGAATGGCTCCGCAGGAAAGGAAAATTAGGCGGTCAACACAAAATACCTCGCCTCAGCAACGACCGGACATTTATCGAGGAGTTGGGGAAAATTTGTGATTCATGATTTATATGTCGATAATAATTCATAAATCATAAATCTTCAAAATTTCCATGACAGATAAAGGCCGCCCCCATCAGGACTAAACGTTGGAGCAACGACCAAGCGATCATTTCCTTTCATATTGATTTTACGAGCGATCGCATTACGGATAGGGAAATAGGTCAAATAGGCAAGCTCGACAGAGAGAATACCGAAACCGGCTCCTGCAATCACATCAGCCACCCAATGACGGTTGTTGTACAGGCGCGAACAAGCGACGAAGGTCGCCAACACATAGCCAGAGTAGGCTAATACCGGGCAGCTGTCCTTAAACTCCTTCCAAGCAACATGTGCCCCTAAGAAAGCATTGGCGGTATGCCCGGAAGGAAACGAATGAGGACCACCGTCAGGACGTATTTCACCCACAGTATACTTGACCGTTCGTGTCATGGCAGCATTGAAGCCTTCGGCTATGACTACTAGGCAAAGCTGATCCACCCAATTATGCTTCTCCTTCCCCATCAGGTCGCAGACAAAAACCCAACCCAACATGCCCCATTCCATGTAATCGTCGATCCGTATCTTCTTGACGGAATCCTTACGAGAAAAGAGATGGAAATCGTTCATCCCGTCTATAGCAGTGCCTATCGCCCCGACTGTTATCAGGGAAGCGGGAAGGATCAGGCTTTTCGGTTTGAATTTATATTCGACGACAGACATCCGGGATGTGCTATCCCGTACCCCTGCATCGGACAGGGAAAGGTTTAGGGGCAATTCATGTAAGGGCGGTTCACCAACCGCCCCTATCGCTGTAAATATTGTAAACTGGAATAATACCAGCAGAATACAAATAAAAGATTTCACTAAGTACCTTATTGATTTTCGCCCCCAAAGGAACAAAAATCTTCTTACATTACAACTATCGATTTGCTATTTCTTAACGGCAAAATAGTTCCCGTATGTGGGAACTATTTACAAGGTTATTAAATTTTTTTAGTAGCTTATTGATCGTATTGCCTGCAAAAGTGCTTCCATATCATCAGGGAAGATATCGCCGATGTTTCCGATACGGAATGTATCAGCATCGGAGATTTTACCAGGATAGATGACGAAACCTTTTGCCTTCAACTGATCGTAGAAAGAATGGAAATCGAAATCGGCAGTAGGATACAGAAAAGAGGTGATGATCGGGCCTTGCGAAGCATCCGGCAGCAGAGTTTTGGAACCTAACGCACGCATACCGTCGACCAGCGTACGGTGGTTTTGCTTATAGCGTTCCGAACGGGCAACGATACCGCCTTCTTCATTCAGTTCTTTCATGGCCTGATAAAAAGCATGCACCACATGTGTAGGCGATGTGAAACGCCATTTGCCACCGCCTTTTTCCATCGTTTCCCACTGCGCATAGATGTCGAGCGAGAGAGAACGGGCATTTCCTTTCGTTGCGATCAGCTTATCTTTCTTCGCAATGATAAAACCGAAACCGGGAACACCTTGGATACATTTGTTGGCACTGCTGACTAAAAAGTCGATATCCAGCTTCTTCATATCAATTGGCACACCGCCAAAGCTACTCATAGCATCAACGATAAAGGTGATGCTACGACCTTTCAAGACTTCGGCCACTTCTTCGATCGGGTTCAGCAGACCGGTTGTCGTTTCACTATGTACCATCGACAGGTGCGTAATATCCGGATTGGCTTCGAGGGCTTTACGAGCCACTTCACCAGTCACCAATTCCGTCTCGTGCAAAGAGACCAGTACATGGTCAATATGATAGTATTCCGCAATCTGTGCCATACGTTTGCCGTAAGCACCGTTCGCCAGGATCAGAAGTTTGTCGGTCGGCTTCACGGCTGCACCGATGGTGGCCTCCACACAGTATGTTCCGCTGCCTTGCAACAAGACATCCGTATATTCGTCTTCATCCAGTCCGGCGATAGCCAACAAGCCCTTACGGATGGGGGTTACAATTCCTTCGTTATAATCTTTATCCCAAGTACACCAGTCCTGAAGCATCGCTTCGCGAACTGTTTCAGATGTGCTCAGGGGACCTGGGGTAAGCAACAGGTAATTTCTTTTTGTATTCATGATATCCTTATTATAAATCAATATTTACCATTAATCTTCTCAATGCAGGAGGGGAGCTCCGTAATGTTGTCCAAGACAAAATGGGCACCGGCATTCAGCATCCGTTCACGCACTTCGCGCTTGAGTTCGATCAGTTCGTCAGACGAACGGTGGTTGTATTCCTCTTCTGTCAATCCCATCTCGTTGCTACCGGTCACGATGCCGACGCTCCATACTTTGGCATTCACTCCTTCCTTGATGTCGGCGATCGTGTCTCCTACCTTCACCACATTATCAACGGAAGGAATAGCCAAGTCGATCATATTCTTATAGATCATATACGGGGCAGGACGCCCGGCGGGAACATCATCCGGAGTAACCAGGTTATCCACCACATAGCCTTTAGCTGCCGCATCGGGACGAACCACTTCCATCATCGCCTGTGTATAGCCTGTTGTAGAACCGATTCTAATTCCTTCTTCGCGCAACAGCTTCATCGTATCCAGCACACCGGGGATCGGATCCGTAAAGTTGCGGAGAGACGAGAACAAATGCTTTTCGAAGCTCCGATACATTTCGTTTACATCGTCCATGTTCCAGTCGCGGTTATAGCGAACCTGAAATTTGGCTTTTACTTCCGGCATATTCAGGATCGCCTTGATATGATCTATTTTCAACAATCCCATCGGCTCACGCGCCTGCCGGTAGGTTATATCAATTCCTTTTTCTTCAGAGAAAACTTTCAGGAAAGCATTCAAAGGGGCAAAACAGCCGAAATCAACAGCCGTTCCGGCCCAGTCCATAATCACACACGAAATCTTTTTCATAACTGATTTATTTCTTTTATTATACTGATTCTTTTATCAAGCCATCGTGATCGCATTCCGCGAAGCCGTATCCAATTCGAGCACTTCGTTGCTCTTGACAACCAACCCGTTTCCCTTACGGAAACGCTGATGCAAATATACAAAAGAACAAATGAAGGTGATACAGCAGAAGATACCGACATACCCGGCAAACTGGTTATAAAATACCGCCCAATCGATATGCGGGTTGCAAAATTCCTTCAGCACAAGCACAAGCACCGTCCCGGTATATCCCAAAAAATCCGTCGTTACGATAAAGAACCCTACATTCCCGTGAATCTTAAAGCAAGCAATGAAGCGGTCGAAGAAAATCGTCTGGAAAGTAAGATACGCGATGTATAAGCAAAGACTTTGGACGAACAGCCAGACAACAGGAGGAAGCTGGAACCGTTCCTGCCCGAAAGAGACAACAGACATCACGATCATCCCCATAATAATCAACCCGAAAAGAATAGAAAGAGCTTTCAGATTATCCTTCACAAAAACCATCAATCCGAAAACCACAAGGATAATAAGTGTCACCACACTGTCGATCTTCGCAAAAAGCCAAGGCGAATATTCGGAAACATCGATGATATTCACTAAAAAGTCTTCTTTTATATCGCGTAACACCACGATGGCTATATTGGCAACGAACAACATCATGAGGAAAGGCATAAAATTCTTGAACAACTCCCAACGCTGTTTCCCATTCAATGTCGCACGCTCCGATTTCATCGCAATATCTTCTTCGGTCGGTTGAGGTAGACGGTTCAGGGCATATCCGAGCAATGCTAACAGAGGTAATGCGACAGCACCAATCAATGCAGGCATCCAAAACTCATTCACATGCAGGTTATTCATAACATACAACCCTGCCGACTTGGCCGTCCCGGAACTGATCACCATACTGACACCTAACAGGCTGGCAAGGATATCCGTCATCCGACGTCCTTCGATAAAACTGAAGATCACCCCCCACATGCAACCCAACGACAGGCCGTTCAGGAACATAGCTGCAATATTGTAAGGAGCGGAAAGCAGACCGAAGAAAACCAACGAAAGCTCTGCCATCACAACAGACATCAGGATAAACCTCAAACGCTCTTCCCGTCTCAGTTCGGAGATCAGCTTGATCCCCATAAACTTAGAAATCACATATCCTACTATCTGGGAGATCGTAACAACCACCTTATAATCCATATCGAAGAACTCGACATCCTCGAAAGCCGCCGCCGTATAAGGCTTGCGCAGTGCATATACCAATGAATAAGATAAAAGAGCCGCACCGCCGGCCCAGAGGATAAAAAGAAAATCGGATAACCGTTTCCGAGATGGATTTTTAGTTTGTTGTTCGTTGTTCATAACATGCTGTCATTTTGTTTACGGCTGCAAAAGTAGACGTGGCATGTTACAGGAATATTACTGAAAACATGAATGTTCATTATTTATATATATTATAAATCAACCGATTATAAAGCAATATTTATGTAACATTCATGTAACGGAAATGCAACACGCTTGTATTTATTTTGCAATATAAAACAGTAAATAAGAACAACATGGATGACTTCCGTGAACTCTACCGGCAGATAGAATATCTGCGCAATAACGGGATCAAGATGAAGGAGATTGCCGACTGTGCCGGAATGGCTCCCAGCATCCTGTCTTCTCTGTACACAACAGTGCTCCCGACTTATTTCGAGGAACTGAAAAACTGCTCGCACGAGGAAGCATTGGACCATGCGATCGTATTGGTCAACAACATATCCAAACGACGCCTGCTGTCCGTCCTGCCGGAATTGTTGGAACGTTTGGGCAAAATGGAACCGAACATGCAATCCGACCGGAAAGCCAACCCTTTCCTCGAACATTTGCAAGAAGAAATACAGCTTTCCACCACACGGGTGGACAACATATGCGGACTTTACACGAGTTACAGCCTTTCTTCTTCCTCGGACTGCCTGAAGATGGAACCTTTTATCATCAGTCTATCCGAAAACAAGGAGTACATCCGCATCGGACGGTTAAATGCTTACGGGGAAGCACAATGGGGCATGGGAGTCACAGGTGATCCACAGAACTTTTATTGCATGTTCAGCGAAAACCCCTCGCCTCAATTCACGCTGGTAACAATCTATCTGCAAATCCCATTTTTCCGGAATCCCCGGCAACTGCGCGGTTTATATATCGGACTTGACTACAACCGGAACCCGGTTGCACGCCGCATCCTACTTATCAAGAAGTCTGACTGCACGGATACGGAAGAATTTTTATCCATGGAAAGCGGCTTGATCCAAAAGGAGGATTTCACCTCCGAACAACAGGCTTATTACGATTATACCTGTCAGACCGGCGACTACATCAAGATGTGCACGGTTCCTTCGCTTCAGATGGATGAAAGTGATCTTGTCAAAGAAAAGAAAATGCTATCGTTATAATTACTTTTGGCTTGTCCCAAAAGTAACCAAAAAGTCAAGGCCGAACCTGCTTCGCTACTCCGGGCAGGCGACAGCGTAGTCTTTGCCCGGAGTAGCCCAGACGGTTAAGCCTTGAACTTTTGGTTACTTTTCTTTCAAGAGAAAAGTAACAGATAAAACTTTATTGCATGAAATAAATAAAAAGAGGGTGTCGAAAAAATGCCATCCTTGATTATCAGTCTTTTATGGTGATAGGTGATAGGTTGAACCCCGTTTCTGTAAAAGTTTAGGAAAAATGAATTAAA
>ENA-OROK01001135-OROK01001135.1-human-gut-metagenome-genome-assembly--contig:-NODE-1135-length-27277-cov-17.509735_pt1 | contig 27277 bp, 18 predicted proteins | sample MGYA00242127_ERZ509046 | MGnify/ENA primary metagenome ERZ509046 (study PRJEB26280, sample SAMEA2338728) | human gut metagenome | biome: human gut; feature: human-associated habitat; material: faeces... | reverse complement strand
CATTGTAGCTCACTTTGCTCGCAAAGTGAGGGCCACGAACACGTAGCGAACATGGTCAACACTCTGGGGTATGACTTTGTTGGATTTTTAGCCGTGTTTGGCTGCCACAATATTCGTTCCCCCTCACTTTGCGAGCAAAGTGAGCTACAGTGCTTCGCCTCAGACCTTTGCCAAATGTTCGCGCGGTGCACCTTGCAGCGATGCCGTACTCGCTATGCTATTTGGCTCAAAACCGTGCAGAGATTTATCCGTGTCCGTGGATGTGGAGGAGTGGAGAGGTGGACCACATGGAGACAAAAAAGAGGCAACAGACGCTTCCTTGACGGAAGGCGCTGTTGCCTCTTTGGTTGTTATCTCAAAACAGGTTGGCAGATGCGTTGCAGCATCCCGTGCCAGCCAGTTTCGTGAGAAAGCGGTTTACAAATGATAGCCCCAGTCGTCGAGCGCAAATTTCCAGTTCGTTTCCACGAGGTCGCGCGTGCGCTGGGCATAGTCGTATTTGTTTTTCTTGTATCCCTTTTTCGCTCCGACATATTGCTCGATGGCCGTGCGGGCCTCTTCCCATCCCGGGAGCGAGAGCGTGTCGTAGATTTTCTTCGTCATGCCGAGCGCATCGGCTTCGAAGTCTTCAAAGCGCACCTCGATGAGGTTGCCTTCGGGGATGCACGCCTTGTCGGCCTCATATTTGTGGTAGAGACGCTCGTAGACGGTGAGGATGTTCTTCTCGATTTGCTCGTCGGAAAACTCCTCCAGCTTCAGCGGCTGGATGGTGTTGGTGAAGAACGAGCGCGTGCTCTCAAACACGGTGTAGGGGTTGCGCATGAGATAGATGAACTTCGCGTTGGGGAACATCTTGACCAGTTCGCGCACGCGGCCCGTGTGGGGCGGGTTCTTCGAGAGGAACTGTGTGCCGCCCGTGTTCCAGAGCGAAATCTTGATGAGCTTCGTAAACGTCTCCTCCCACACCTTCAGTTCCTCAGGCGTGATGTCGTTGAAGAGCATGTATTTGTCGCAATATTCCAACTGGTATTTTGGGAAAAACCAGAAGTTGTAATACGTGTACGGGCACATGTTGGCCAGCGCGAACTCCTCTTCCTGCGGGAGATCAACGGCCAGTTCCATATTGTCGGTTGGGCGCTTGTCGGGCATGAGCCACGACATGTTTTTCTTGAAAAACGGCTGTCCGAACATCATGAGGTGTGGAAACACCGTCTGATAGGTGGTGTTGTAGCCGAAGTGCTTGTCGCACGAGAGCACGTTGTGAACGAACGTCGTTCCCGAGCGCCAGTGTCCGAGGATGAACACGGGGGCGTGCTCCAGCGGTTTGTCGGCCAAACGCTTTTGGTAGCGGCGTTCTTGGATGGGCGCCAACGTTGAGAGCAGTCGGCACACGGCCTTCGTCAGGCGGTATTTGCCGCGCCATGCGGCGTCAACTTCGCGTCCGTCGGTGAGCGCCTTGAAAGTTTTCCAGTCGGCGCCGACGAGCGTATTGATGGGGAGTTTGTTAAATTCTAATAAGCCCATTTATTCGGTGGTGTTTGGAGTTCGAAGTTCGGTAGGTAATGGTTCATTAATAGCAATGATTTCCATTACAGAAGTGGCAGGCATGGTCAGGCGCAGGCCAAGGCGATGAGCAACACCGTGAAGAAAACAATCCAGGTGCCGATGCCCACCCATAGGGCTGCCTTTGAGAGCTTGCGTGCTTTGTCGTCGAGGCGCTGCATGACGGCGTAGTTGCCTTTCTTCCAGAAGTTGTAGGCACACACGTTGAGCACGATGGCCGTGATGCCGAGTGCCGCACCGCCGAGGAGCGCCACGTATGGGATGGGGATGGTCATGAGCACGAGGCCCGTGATGGCCGCCGTCAGGTGGCAGGGAGGAGCCGGCACGCCGTCGTTGCAGTCGGTTGCGGCAGGGGGCTCTTCGGCTGCCGGATGAATCTGCGTGGCAGGGGCTTCAAAGAAGCTTTTCAGCTCGTCGCAGTCGCCGGCGCGTTTCCAGTCGGCCATGCCTTCCCGCCAAACGAAACTCTGGTCGGTCACGCCGTGTGAAGCAAATTCATGCACGTCGATGGGGCCTTCCTGCTGGTTGGCGGTGTTGATGAAATAATATTTCATGGCAGTGTGTGTTGGAGATGTTAGAAATATCCCTCGCGCTTCTTCTGTTCCATGGAAGCATCCTGGTCGAAGTCAATCACACGCGTGGTGCGTTCGCTCTTCGTGGTCGTCATCATTTCCTCCACGATTTTCTCAATCGTGTCGGCCTCGCTTTCCACGGCGCCCGTCAGCGGCCAGCATCCAAGCGTGCGGAAGCGGATTTTGCGCATCTGTATCTGGTCGCGATATTTTTCCGGCAGGCGGTCGTCATCGGGCATGATGAGCTGTCCATCGATTTCCACACAGGGGCGTTCCTTGGCAAAATAGAGCGGCACGATGGGGATGTTCTCAAGTCGGATATACTGCCAGATGTCGAGTTCCGTCCAGTTGGAGAGTGGGAACACGCGGATGCTTTCGCCCTTGTGGACACGTGCATTATAGATGTCCCAAAGCTCCGGGCGCTGGTTTTTCGGGTCCCACTGGTGGAATTGGTCGCGGAAGGAGAAGATGCGCTCCTTGGCGCGGCTCTTTTCCTCGTCGCGTCGGGCACCGCCGAAGGCCGCGTCGAAATGGTGCTTGTCAAGTCCGTGGAGCAGCGCCTGCGTCTTCATCAGGTCGGTGTGTACCTTCGAGCCGTGCGTAAACGGTCCCACGCCCGCCTTGAAAGCTTCCTCGTTGCTTTCAACGATGAGCTTCCATCCGTGTTCCTTGGCATACCAGTCGCGGAATTGTAGCATCTCCTTGAATTTCCATTTCGAGTCGATGTGCATCAAGGGGAAGGGCGGTTTTCCCGGTGCGAAAGCCTTTTCAGCCAGACGCACCATGACGCTGCTGTCTTTACCGATGCTATAGAGCATCACGGGGTTTTCAAATTCCGCAGCCACTTCGCGGATGATGTAGATGGACTCAGCCTCAAGTTCCTTGAGATGGCTCAAGCTATAGTTTTCAGACATAAGTAGATATACTTGGTTGGATAAGTGGTCGGAAACAGGTGACGCATGCGCCGCCCATTTTCGTTTTTATTGCTTTTAGGCCTTCTGCCGACAGTTGCGTGCCAGCTGGAAGCCCGATATGCAAAGGTACGAAAAAGTTCGGTAAACGCAGGCTTTTGTGGAGGCGAAGCATAGGGGCGCGTTGAAAATAGTGGTCGCTGGTGGTGGTTGCATGCTTGCGTAAGTCCAGTCGCCTTTTTCTCTCAGAGGTCCGACCAACGGTTTGGCAGCATTTCCACGGACGGACGTTTGGCAGGAAATGTCACGTCCGTTTGAACATTCAGACGCTCCCGTCAGCCCGTCAGGCGTATTTCCGTGGAAAGTTGGTAACGGCCGTGTTTTTCGGCGCATTTCTCTTGGTGGAACGGCTGGAATTTAATAAATTTACGAAGTGACAGAACACTGAGACAGAAGCTTCGTCAGGCAACTTCTCGGCGATGGAAAACCTCATATATCCCAACCCTATAACTTATATAACCTAAAACCCTCCTTATGAAAAAACCTTTCTTCATTTTCTGCCTCATGTTTTGGGCTTTTGCCGCCGCATCATATTCGCAACGTAAAGCTGTAAAAGCTGCGATAGCTGGTTATGAGGCTGTGAAAGCAGCATCGAACTTTAAGCCACCAGTCGTGCCAACCATTCCTCCGAAACCAGTGATTGTTCCTTCGAGACCAGATCTTGTTCCGAAAATCGAAACCCCGTCAGTTCCTGTTCCTGTAACGGTGTATGACACCATAATAAGGAAGGACTTCCATCTTCGCATAGACTCCGTTACGGGCGGTGTGGTGTTAGACACAGTGGAATATTCTTATGTCATCCCTTCTGTAAAATGGGTAGATCCAAAATCGCTGATAAAGGAAGCCGGCGCAGAGGCAGGAGATGACACCTCGGCCGTTGCTGTCGACACCTCCAGCGTCTCGTACGCCATCCCGCCCGCCATCTCGTCCGTCAATCCTCCCAAGGAAAGGAAAACCGTTTCCCTGCTCGAAAACGACATGCCGCCTTGGGGCTGGCTTTTAGTTGCCGTCATCGTTATCCTTGGCGTGTACACTTACGGATGTTGTAGAAGCACCGAAGAAGAGAAGGAGGCGCAGCGCAGGCAGGAGGCGGCGCGGAAGTCCGAAGAAAAACGGGAGGACAAAAAGTCGAGCGTAGCACCAGAGACGCAGCCCCGCCGACAGCCGTCGCCGAAAGCCCCGTCTGCCGCAAAAAACGAAAAGCCCTCCGGCATATTGTATGTCGATTCGAAGGGCGTTGCACGCGAAAAGATAGAGGAGGAGTAAGGAAGGGGTCTGCCCCCTTCACACTAAACAAACAGCAAAGCAATTTTCGTTAGCGAATGGCGTATGAAGGCGAAGAGGAGGCCCATGCCGAGGCTGTTGAGAAGCGTGGCATACCAGGCGTATGCACCACGGACGGGCGGCAGGATGAGGCGCGGAAGAATAAGCAGGACGCCGACGGCAAGGCCTGTGGCCCACCAGGGTAGCAGGCCGGGGGAGATGCAGAACACCACCATGCCGGTGGCAAACACTTGGAAATAAACGGCCGCTTTATAGCGCCAAGGACACCTCTTGTAGATGAACGGCAGAATATCCAATAGGGCGACGAAGGCCGAGATGAGAAAGAAGGGCAGAAGATTGTTTGACATAAAGACAGGTTGGAGAAATGTTTTGAAAATACTTCGCAGGGCTCTTCGGAGAGAGCTTTGGCGATGGCGGTGTTTATACGACAAACGTGCGCTGGCGCTGCAAAGGTAATATTTATACTTGAATAACGTTAGGGGAAATGGCTTTCTTTGGAAAGGCATGGTGCGAATGTTGAAAGCATTGGATGAGGCTTTTTCTCCCAAAATAGGAACTTATTGCAAAACGTGCTACGGAACTTGTTGCAGAATTTGTGTGTTCAAGAGAAAAACACGGATAAAAATTCGTGGGTCTGAAGCTTTTGCGTTAAATTTGCATGAGATACCCATTCGTCGCTGGAAGCCCAAGGGCAAGCGGGAGGGTGTTGACTTTATGGAAATGGGCGTTTACTTAGCGCCTGTCTTTGACAGCTCGTAATCTCACAAATTACATTAATCGTCAAAGGACGGTGGCAACCAGTAAATGCTCACGGTAAGGTAATATTATGCCCTGCCGTGGTTTGTCGTATATGTACTTCTCGTATGTGTACGGCTGCTCGCGCATGGGATTAATATATGCCATGCGTGGGCTTTCAGCGTTGTCCGTCTCGACGATTAGGGCAATGCGAGAGCCTCGAGCTGTGGGATGGGCAAAGGCGAATCCCACGCTTTATTTTTATAGAGGTGTAACATACATGTAGAAACACTGTCGGAGATTGGGGTTCTATCCGCATTTTAAAAGATAGAACCGAAATGTATAAGATAACATGGGATAAGGAAACGGGAGGTGTGCAGTTGCACTCCCGCATCGTGGAAGGCACATTGGGTGTCTCCCCTCGTCCTGTGTTTTTTGAGGAGCTGGATTTGTTGGGGCTGGATAAGTCGGGATGGACTTATCCTCGTGTGGAAGCACCCATTATGTGGGCGGTCAATAAGCAGTATTGGTATCGTGGAGTAAGGCTTTTCGATGCCAAGGGGGCGAATATCTATACCAGACCGACATTGGAAATGCAGCCTGGCATAGAGCCGATGGCGTTGGAACCTGTCGACGTGAAGAAGATGCTTCAGCGCACGTCCGACTTGATGTTTGTGTTGGAGAACGAGGCCATTGAATTTATTCGTGACACCTACTTGACATACGCCAAAGCCAATAAGACGTATGCCAAAGCTGACGCCAACAAGCTTGACTTCGAGACGATGGCAGAGCGTGTGGAGAAGAAGAGCAAACAACGCATGGCCGTTGTGAAGCAGAACTGCGACTCGTTTGACATCATTCCGCTTGCCACCGCAGAGAAAGAAGGCAAGCGCGTGTTGCTTTCCACGAAAATTGACCGCTTTATCGCCAGTTTTTCTGGCGGCAAGGATTCGCAGGTGGTGCTCGACCTTTGCACTCGTGCCATTCCCCCAACAGATTTTGAGGTCATTTATAGCGACACTGGCTATGAACTGCCTCCTTCTCTGTCTCTGTATAAAGATGTAGAAGCATACTACACACACAGAAATTCCCCTCACTCCGTTTCCTTACGGCCCGCAATCACGAGTCGGTACTCAACTATTGGGATAAGATTGGCACGCCAAGTGACAATCACCGTTGGTGCTGCTCGGTGATGAAGACGGCACCGCTGTATCGTATGCTGAAAGTGGAAGGCAATAAGCAAGCACATGTCTTGACGTTTGATGGGGTGAGGGCTGAAGAGTCTGTAAGGAGAGAAAGTTATCAGCGATTAGGTAAAGGCAAACATACATTTATCTATAATGCTCATCCTATTATTGAATGGAATTCGGTAGAGATTTTTTTGTATCTATTTGAAAATGATTTACCTATTAATTCTGCTTATCGACAGGGTAAGGCCAGAGTAGGGTGCCTGATTTGTCCATTTTCAAGCTCTTGGGATGATATGTTGATACAGAAATTCTATCCAGAATATTTACGCCCTTTTGTGGAAAGGCTGAAAAGATACGCTTCGCAAGTAAATATTGCGGACTTCAGCCGTTTTCTTTCTGAAAGAAAATGGAAACTGAAACCATTAGGAGACAGGAAGGTGGTTTATCCCAAAGTGTTATTTAAATCCGAACTCTCAACTTTGGATTTTGTCGCAGAATTAACAAACGCAAAGCACTCTTTTCTTAGATGGCTTCCCGCCTTGTGTCCTTATACTATAAAGAGTACGGATACGGGCTTCGAAGGAGAACTCCATTTTAAGAAAAATGTCTTTCCGTTTGTCATAGAAGAAACAGACACAAAATCCATATTGGAGGTTAGAGGCAAATTGCCAAATGAGCTGACTTTCCTTTTAAGGCGCCTGACATATAAAACGGCACATTGTGTACATTGTGAGGTGTGTGAGGTTGATTGTCCAACTGGCGCTCTCTCCATTGTACCACAAATAATTATTGATAAAAACAAATGCATTCATTGTCACAAGTGCTTTAACACGCATGACCGTGGATGTGTAGCGGCAGATTGCATACGTATGGTAACAGATTCAGAAAGAAAGATAAACACGAAGATTCAAGCGTATAAAAAGTTTGGCCTACGTGATGAATGGGTTGAAGAATACTTCATTGATCCTGTTGGATTTTGGAAAGACAATAGTTTGGGTACAGCTCAGGTAGATTCGTTTAAAGCATGGATGAGGGATGCGGAGATTACAGATTTGAAGAATAATCTGACAGAGCAAGGAGCTCTTATGCAAACTATCTATGCAGAGAAACCTTCCCTGTTTTGGGAAGTAGCATTTATAAACCTTTCTTACAACTCCTATATTGTCAATTGGCTCTGTAATAATATAGCAACGAACCAGGTCTATAACGTCAAAGTAATAAAAGAAGAGATATCCAATCAAGGATTTTCTGGGTCTATTTCAACTGTTGAAAATGCTGCTATTGCATTGTGTGATTTTATGAAAAAGAATCCCATCGGTTCCGACTGTCTGCAGGGTATCGATTTGGGTAGGACAGGGTTATGTCGAAAAGAATACGATGATATAAGTATTGAAGCTGTTGCCTACTCTATCTATAGATTCGCTAAAGAACATGAATTGTCTATGCTAAGGGTATCTGATTTATATAGTGCAAAAGAACATGGCATCTTTAAAGAGTTTAGAACTTCAAGGCAAGCACTGCTCAGAAAATTAAGAACAATCAGTTCTGAGAATAATAGGGTGTTGGTGGCAGAGCTCGCAATGGGATTAGACCATATAACGCTTCGTGAAGATTTGACCCCTTTTACAGTGCTGAAGACAATGACAAAATAACATGAAAAGTGCGCTCCTGTCAATATATTCTGAGATGCTCCTTTCTCTTCATACAGGAAGTATTAACGGAAGGGTAGCCTTATCAAAGCCCCTCTATATTATTGCAATAATAGACTCAATAGAGTGGGAGGCATTGACCAATAATGAAATAGCGATGTCCAATGAACTTATTCGTAAAAGGTTTGGGCAGTTGTATGAACAAGTTAATGGTAACAGGAAAGGCTACGAATTATCTTTTTTCATACGGCCATTCTTTCATCTTAGTAGTGCCTCATTCTATCATCTGATATGGAAACAAGGAGCGGAAGTATTAAAGAAATCTACGACTCCCTCCGCCAAATACCTCCGTGAGCATCTTCTCTATGCGAAATTAGACGATGAGTTATGGGAATTGTTGCAGGATGCGGAAAGTAGGGAATATATTAAGCAGAGCATCATCAGGCGATACCTGACAGAATAATTATAACAAACCAATCATACGCTTATGGCTACCAAGTATGACGACATAATCAAGCTTCGCGGCGGCAAGGCCGCTTACGACATAGCGGAAGAAAAGAAGGGTGAATGGGTATCGTTTATCCCTAATGAACAATTCAATGGTGTGCTGCGCACGGTTTTAAAGAGTGTGCGAGGAAACGATATAGACAACCACAAAAGCTTTTGGATTAACGGAACGTACGGCACCGGCAAAAGCCATGCCGTGGCTGTCATCAGCCATTTGCTGGGGGATGCTGTGGAAGACATACGCGAATGGGTGGACTACGAATATAAGGACGCCAAGTTTGCCTCTCTCCGTCAAGCCATCTATTCTCTCCGTGAGACGAAGCGGCTGCTCACGGTGAAGGTGTACGGACTGGGGGCAATGACCCATCCCGGCGACCTTGCCCTCGTGTTGCAGAAAGCGGTGACGGAAACGCTACGCAAGCACAACATAGAGATTGCCGTCCCGACAGATTATGAGAACTATACAGAGCAGATTTTGCAGTATCCAGAGATTTGGAATAATCTCATTGACACGCATACAGACCTTTCGTCTGTGGTGGACAATAGTGAGCAACTGGCAGAAAGCCTGAAAGCAGGAGACATCAGCGTTTTCCATCGTGTGACTGACACGTTGCGGGCGGTCCAACTGGATATCCGCCTGAACAATGACAACATCAAGCAGTGGCTGAGTGAAGTTGAAGAACGTCTTGCAGCGCTTGGAACTTACAACGGATTGCTCATCGTTTGGGACGAGTTTACGGATGTGATGACGGCTGCTATTGGTGTGCCTGTGCTGAAACAGCTGCAGGAGGTGGCGCAGAAATTCATGAATGAAGAAAGCAACTCCTATATCTTCCTCATTTCTCATCCGTCTGCCTTCAATGGTGTCGATGTAGAGCAGCTGAAGCAGACCGACGGACGCTACCACCGCATGAAGTATAATATGGAACCAGTGTCGGCGTTCAAGATTATGTCGCGCAAGTTTGAAATCATTGACGGGGAACGGCATGGGCAGATGTGCCAGCAATTTTATGCGATGCACCCGCAGTTGCTGGACATCTTTACAGCCACAAGCAGCGACCGGCAGGCAACGCGCGAAGACCTTTTCAAACTCTTCCCCCTGCATCCAGGAACAGCCAATCTCGCCACCCATTATGCCACGGTGGTGGGCTCGTCAAGCCGAAGCGTGTTTGAGTTCTTGGGACAGAACGACTCCATACGGGAGTTTCTTGACAGCAGTGAGCACTTCCTTAACCGCGACACCATCACGGCAGACTATCTGTGGGATTACGTCTTAAAGGTGTTTCAAGATGACGTGGCCAATTATGGTGCCGTGACCGAACGCTATAATTCCTATATGCTCCAAGTGGCCAATAAAGGCGAGGCATATTATGCCGTGTTCAAGGGTATCTTGTTGCTCAATGCTTTCAACAATGTGTCGGGAGATAACAACAACGGACTGGTGACGCCATCGGAAGACAACATACACGCGCTCTTCGCAGGAACGCGTTATGACAACGAAGTGGACATGGTGTTGCAGTGGTTTAACGAGCAGGGCATCATTCAACGTGCGCCAGGCGGACTATATTCCGTGCAGTTTTCCGCCCTGCCGTCTGGCGAGATTGAAGAGAAAAAGACAGAGATGCGCAATGTGCAGTTTCGTTACACAGAGCAGATTCTCAATTTTTCGGATGCCGCCAGCACCGCTTTTGAGAAGAAGATGATGCAGAAGGTGATTCGCCCGTATGGTTTTAAGTTCTTCTCAGACCATCAGAATGAAGCCGTGCTCAGAAGCCAGATAAAGAATGCCCGCAAAGACACCAAGACGAGCGCCCTTTTCTTTGCCCTGCTCATGGCCAGAAACTATGAAGAGCTTGGCGTGCTGCGCAATTTTGCTGAGAAATGTGCCGAAGACCAAAGCGACAAAGACCTGAAGAACATTGTGTTCCTTGTCTTTGACGAGGTGTTGACAGATGCCAATTACGAGCAGTTCGTTGAGTATCAGGCCAACTATGCCTGTGCCAGCAGTCATGGCTTCCTTGACCAACAGAAAGTACACCGCGAGCATGCCGTGTCGATGGTCAAGGAGTGGATGGACCGCGTGCAGAGGGGCAATGCCATTGTGTATATAAACGGAGAGGAAAAACAGCCCATCTCCGTGAAGCATCTTTCAAGCATTGTCAACAGTGTGATAGCTCCGATGGTGTTTCCGTATGGCCCAGATGCTTGCGAGTTGTTGCGACAGAAGACACCGTCAACGTTCTGGCGTCAGCAAAACTCCAAAGAGATTGTGCGCACGTTCATCTTTGCCACTTCGAAGGAAGAACTGACAACCATAACCGCCCAGATGCGCCCTGTGCAATATCTTGTACAGGAGTGTTTGGACGAGAATATGGAATGGAAGAATGACGTTCCTGAGAATCATCCGTTCAAGATGGTGTATGACAAGGTGCAGAGCATCATCAAGCATGCAGACAAAAGTCTGCCGTTTAATTTCGACGACAAGTTCTCTGTTCTGCAGAAACCACCGTATGGGCTTTACGGCAGTTTCGCTTCTATGGCCATGATGGCCTTTGCCCTAAGGCCTTGGGCCAACAAGATATTCGACATGCAGGGCAAGCCTCGTGATAAAAACGCTCTGATTGACGACATCGTGTGGTTGTTCAAAGTGTGGGATGACAAGAAATCAAACAGCAAGCTGAATTTCAAGTTCCAGACCCCTGAGGAGGGCAAACTATGCAAAGACCTCATCTCGCTCTTCAAACTCAATAGCAAGAGCAATGACTATTCAGATGTGACCAGCCTCAAGGATGCCCGCTACGCCATTACGGCAGAATTTCTCGGAAAGAAGGGGTATCCGCTGTGGACGGTGAAATACGCCTCGGAAGCCGCTTTCGACAATCTGCCTGAAACGCTAAGTATCACAGACGAAGAATGCCGCTTGATTGACAACATCGTGACCATCTGCATGGAGCGCGATTTGCGCAACCCTGCGTTGGTTAAGGAAACAATAGACCTCATCTCTGAACTGAGATACGAAATGAGGAATATTCTCAATGTGGATGCGGTTTTCTCCGATGGCTTCAAGAACTATCTTATGCAGCTTGACTTCATCAATATAAAGGAAGATGAGATTGACGATGTGAAGCATTTCATCGAGCAGAATCTGCAATCCACCGTGGGCTACTGGACAGAGGAGGAAGTGGAGAAAAAGGCGCTGCAATGGAACTCCGCCCGGAATGCTTCGTCGGGCAACCAACCTTCAACAAATGGCAACGACTGGCAGTCAGGAGGCAGTTCCTCTTCAGTACCGCCTTTCTCAAATACGCCACAAGCCCCCAATGCAAATGTATTAGAGGAAAAGCGCAAGCAGGCAAAAAATCATATTGCAGGCATCACAACCATTGATGATGCCAAGGCTCTGCTAAATAGGCTTTGTGACGAGTGTGGAGAATTGCTTTTGGACATGATAAACAGTTAGTCTATGTATAAGGAATTTGGCTCATTGGAAGACCTTTATCACGAGATAGAGGTTGACAAGCATTGGACGGGTGCGGAGAGTGGTCTTCGTAACCGCTATCCGATACGCTTCGTGCTGTTTGAGAGTTTCGGTGACTTCGGTGACTTCGTACAAGTCTGCCAGGATCATGGCGTGTACGTGCAAAGCATAGAAAAATGGATGAAGGACGGGCAGGACGATAAGCTGATTACCTATTCACAGCTTGCCGCCTTGTTTGAGGCTTACATCAAGAGCCTGCCAGCCAATGATTTTGTTATAGCGCCATTTTCTGAGATAACCAGATTCTATGACAACACGCGTTACGCAGAGTTCGATTCCTTGCTGAAGACCATACGCCTTATACAATCGCACGAAGAAGCTCAGCGAGGACACCAGCGTATATATGTTCCTGTTATCGGTATGCAGGGCAGGATGAGCAAATTTAAGGATGACCCCAATATAAACATTTGGGAATATCACTCTGGGACAGAGTATGACAACTATCAGCTTGTTCTCACAAAAGGAACAACGTACGGCGTGAAGGGACTGGAGAAACATTACACGCTCTGTGAAGACCTGCGTCATTGGATTGCCCTTTGGAAAAATGTTGGGGGCAGGATAAAACCGCAGATCATCTGCACTTCAAGGTGCATTTTTGTCAATAGCAGGAATGCGCAGCCCGATAATGCCTTTAAGTATATAGTGTGTAACGATGTCTTTGAATTTCTGACAAAGGGCCTCGGCATCGATTTCGGGAATGTGAGCACAAGAGCGGCAGACATGCCTTATTGGGAAGAACTGGCTTCCAATATCGATGTGGAGGATTTTGATTTCGACGCTTTTACCAACCAACGGTTCAACGCTGCTAACCTTAACGAGGAAGATGCTTTTGTTCAGACATGGTTTGAATATAAGGATGCCTTCTCGCGATGGCTGCTGAAAACCTATTCTTTGTGGAAGGCGGAAACGCGTAATTATCTTGTCAGGGTATTGGAAAATGTCTGTTCGCTCAGTACCTCGGAACTGTTCTCGCAGATAGCGACTCAGATATTTGACGAACCTCTTGACAGCGAAAGTCTAAGACAACGCCTGCTGTTGCTCAAGGAGGCAAAGAGACAGGGCGTACAGATAACGAGCCTGGCAGAGCAGAAAGTGAAGGCAAAACTGGCTGCAATGGCTGCCGACCCAGAACGTGGACCTTTGTTTGCAATGAAATACATGTCGCCGCTCACATTGTCGGAACAATGTCTGATGGTGGAATGGGTGGGGCAAGGGAAGATAGAAAAGAACTGCATAAGGGCGCTCTTCCCCGAACTGTATGACTATCTGCTGCCTTTCAATGTTCAAACGGATAATGGCAACGGCTGGATAAATGAATACTTCCAAGGTTATTGCCTTTCAAAGGTTGGAAACAGACCGTCTGAAGTCCTGACGAAAAAGCTCAGCGAACTCAACACTTCTCAAGTGAGCTTTGAGACATGGTATGGCGGCTTCAAGACCGTCAAGACATTCCTGCACAACCGTCAAGACATTGATGTTTTCTATTGGATAGACGGACTTGGCGTTGACTGGATTCCTTTCATAACAAAGGTCGTTGAAAGGCATAAAGCCGATGGCGTGTTCTTGAATGAGATTTATGTTGCGGCTTCGGAATTGCCTTCTGTGACTTCTGTTAACAAGAAAAAGCTGGATGAACTGGCAGGTGGCAATTTGGAGAAAATCGGAGACGTTGACAAATTTGCGCATACACAGAAAACCTATCCTGCATATCTGATAGAGGAATTCGGCATCGTGGAAAATGCCATTTCCCAAGTCCTTTCCATGTACAATGGAAAGAAGATAGCCTTCGTTTCTGATCATGGCATCAGCTACATGGCACAGTTCGGCGTGGGATTGAATCTTGCTGGCGTGGAGACAAATCATGCTGGGCGCTGTGGACATTGGCTCAAAGGCAACGCCCCAACAGACAACCACTATGTCGTTTGCGACGACGGCCAGACGCTGTGCTCATTAAACGACAATTCCCTTTCTGCAAAAACGTCCACAGGACAGGGAGCGCACGGCGGAGCAACGCCAGAAGAGGTGCTTGTGCCCATCATAGTCGTTTCCAGCCAAAAGAACGCAAATGTCTATTCTGCGAAATTGCAGTCAAACGAGATTGTAGCAAGTAATCCCGTCGTGAGATATACAATAAAGGGGCTCAGCAGCATTGACATGCCACATGTGTCGTATAATGGTGTGGATTACAGGCTTTACAAGACCAACGGAGATGTCTATGAGAGCGAGCGACTGAACCTCGTCGGCACTTCAACAAGAATTGTCCTGTGCATAGGAGACTTTAAGCAAACAGACAATCTGAGCATCAATTTGGGTGCTCAGGAAGATGACTTATTCGGATTTTAATCATGCAAGCAACAATCACACAGAAACTTCGAGAGCAATTCGCCTCGATGGCAATATACAAAGACCCAGCATCGACCAACAGCTTGTTTGCAGGGCGGAATCTACCATCTTTCGTGAAAGACTTCATCTTGAAGCGGTTTATCGGTGAAGAAGGAGCGGTTGACCGTATCGGTCTGACGAATTTCCTTGAAAAAGTAATACCGCAAAAGCAGACCGAAGTGAAAGACCGTCTTTCTTCGGGAGAGGAACTGACTCTGCTCACTCGCTTTATTATTTACATAGACTTGGTGAAGGGGGTGCGTCGGTTTGGGATTCCTGATCTCGGCATCAAGATAAACGAGGGGCAGATTCCTGAGTATGTTTACAGAAAACATCAAGGGGAACTTGTAGACGGCGAGAAGTGGGGCATCATCAAACTCTCTGTGCTGCCAGACGAAGACGGAAAGAAAAACCACGTGGAGATGGTGGACTACAAACCCTTCAAGCCTTATCGAAGTGTTGATGTTGACTATCTGCGAAACGCCCGTGCCGCGTTCTCCACAGGAGAATGGATTGATGTGCTGCTGTCTTCGATGGAATATGAAGCAGATGGCTTTGAGACGATGACGCAGAAAATGGAGTTCTTGACACGCCTCCTTATCTTCGTTGAGCCTCGCTTGAATGTCATAGAACTTGCTCCCAAGGGCACTGGTAAGTCTTTTGTGTTTGGCAATCTCTCAAAGTATGGTTGGCTCGTGAGTGGCGGGAAGGTGACCCGCGCAAAGTTGTTTTATGACAAGGCCAAGCAGCAGAACGGCATTATCAAGAACCATGATTTCACGGCCTTTGATGAGATTCAGACCATCATCTTTCAGGAGCCTGCCGAGATACAGGCAGCGCTTAAATCTTATTTGGAGTCAGGAAAAACAACGATTGACAACAATGAGTTCAGTTCGGAATGCGGCCTCATGCTCATGGGTAATATTCCTCTCAGCGAGCAGCGCAGACCTCTCAACTACAGATATTTCGACTCTTTGCCACAGTCTTTCCGAGAATCAGCCTTGCTCGACCGCTTTCATTGTTTCATAGAAGGCTGGCATTTGCCTCGCATCAATAAGGGGATTATTTTCAAAGGCTGGACGCTTAACGTTGAATATTTCTCAGAAATATTGCATGCCCTTCGCACCCAGAATGTCTATGGCTTGCTTTTCGATGAACTGGTGGCGTGTGACAAGAATGCCGACACACGAGACTTCAATGCCGTGAAACGCATAGCCGTCGCTTATATGAAACTATTATTCCCGCATTGGACACACGTCGAAAATGTCAATCTTGATGAATTTGAAACCTACTGCTTGCAACCTGCAATTCGCCGCAGAGGCATCATAAAGGAGCAATGCCATTACATTGATGTTGAGTTCAAGACTGCCATGCCTGGATTTTGGATTAAAATGGTTAAGTAATGGTGGTAGAGCCGTAAGATAATAGCCTTCTTTGTAGAGTCAAGCGAACGGCATGAGAGCCGGAGAAATAAAAAAGCCAAAGCGTGCAGCTTAGTTGCACGCTTTGGCTTTTATCTGTTATGAGTTTGGTCGCTCCACCTTTCTAATAGAAAGAGGGATACCCTGAAGTCCCCTCTCGCGAAATAGGTTCAGAAGGGGATGGGGAATGCTTTCCCAATGTTTATTTCACGTCAATTATTTCACGTTGCCCACCTTGACGAGATATTCGGCAATCTGCACGGCGTTGAGGGCGGCGCCCTTGCGAATCTGGTCGCTGACAATCCAGAAGGTCAGGCCGTTGGGGTTGGCGAGGTCTTTGCGGATGCGGCCCACGTAGACATCGTCTTTTCCTGCGAGGAAGAGCGGCATGGGGTATTCCTTCTTTTCTGGTTCGTCCATGAGCACGAGGCCTTCGCCGTTTTTGACAGCTTCGCGGGCTTCTTCAACGCTGATAGGGCGCTCCGTTTCAATCCAGATGCTCTCTGAATGTGAACGCAGAGAAGGGACGCGGACACACATGGCCGATGTCTCAACGTCGGAGTGCATGATTTTCTTGGTCTCGTTGTACATCTTCATCTCTTCCTTTGTGTATCCGTTGTCTTGGAACACGTCGATTTGAGGGATGACATTGAAGGCCAGCTGATAGGCGAACTTCTTCACTGTGACAGGTTCTCCAGCGAGCACCTGGCGGTATTGCTCGTAGAGCTCGTCCATAGCTGCCTGTCCAGCACCGCTGGCGGCCTGGTAGGAGCTGACGTGTACGCGCTTGATGTGGCTCAACTTTTCGAAGGCTTTCAAGGCAACCACCATCATGATGGTGGTGCAGTTGGGGTTGGCAATGATGCCGCGGGGACGTGTCAAGGCATCTTCGGCGTTGCATTCAGGCACCACCAAGGGAACGTCTTCGTCCATGCGGAAGGCCGACGAGTTGTCGATCATGACAGCGCCAAACTTGGTGATGTCTTCGGCATATTCCTTCGACACGCCAGCACCAGCTGAGGTGAAGGCGATGTCAACGCCTTTGAAGTCGTCGCCGTGGCGGAGCAGCTGAACGGTGTATTCTTTGCCCTTGAAAGTGTATGTTTTTCCTGCGCTTCGCTGAGAACCGAAGAGCAGCAAGTTGTCGATGGGGAAATCGCGTTCGGCCAATACGCGAAGAAATTCTTGGCCTACGGCACCGCTGGCGCCAACAATTGCTACGTTCATATTATTTTCTAAATGAGTGGTTTGTTTGGTGCAAAATTACAAAAAACTTATTGAACGCTTGTAGTGTCGCCCGCCTTTTTCTTGCAATTTGAAAGCGTTATGGCTTATTTATCCGCAAAATGATAGGAAGGTGGCGCGGAAATGGGTTATAGAAGGACGTATGACTCGCGTTGCTTTCGGTGCTTTGAAAATTCCTGTGATAGGGTATTTTTACGGGACTTTCATTAAAATGTAAAACTCGCGTGTCTTTTCGCCCCGTTTTTCGCCCCGTTTTTTAGAGAAAAACATTACCTTTGCCATCTGTATGGACACTATTGAAAAATCTGGAAAAAAACAGGCGGATGCAACGGAAGACTATGAACGTCAGTTGATTCATCGCGGCATCAAGCCGACGGCGGTTCGCCTCTTGGTGATTCGCGCCCTTGCTAATGCCGAGTGCGCCCTTTCGCTGACGGATTTGGAAGGGCGTATCGGAACGGTTGACAAGTCGAGCATCTTCCGAACGCTCGCCCTTTTCTTGCAACACCACCTCATCCATGACGTTGAAGATGGCACGGGGCAGGTTAAATATGCCCTCTGTGCTGAACGTTGCCATTGTGGAGAGGATGTCCATGCTGGGCTGACCGACCTGCACACGCATTTCTATTGCGAGAAATGCCACCGTACCTTCTGTCTCCGTGGTCTGCCCGTTCCGCAAGTGGAGCTTCCCGAAGGCTTCCACCTCCATTCGGCCAACTATGTGCTCAAAGGTCTTTGCCCGGAGTGTATGCGGAAGACCCACCATTGTCGTTAGTGTCTATATATTATAGTGTATGGGGCATGGGTAATTCGCCATCGGGGACGGCAATATTAATTCTTAAACTTCCATGAATACAGAAAATACGGACAAGGAAATCCTGCAATTGCTCAGCCATCTGCCTCCAATCACCTTGGAGGAGATGTCGTCCATCCGGCTGATGAACCGCACCGACACCAAGTTTGTGACCAACATCGCGACGTTGGAGCATCTTTTGGGCATGGCTGAAGGACAATATTACGCGCAGGAAATATGCGGCCACCGCATTAGCCCCTATAAGACGACCTATTGGGATGCCCCCGACAGCCACGAAATGTTTCGTTCGCATCAGTGTGGCCATTCGCCGCGAACGAAGGTGAGGGTGCGCACGTATGTCGACACGCAGCAGACGTTTCTTGAAATCAAGCACAAAGACAACCACGGGAAGACGCGAAAGAAGCGTGTGCCAGTGCCATCGCTCGACGCTGTCATCAAAGACGGGGCGGGGGAGGAGTTTCTCGAGGAAGTGTCGGGCTATTCCTTTGCCGACATCAAGCCCACGCTGGGCAACCGCTTCAAGCGCATCACGTTGGTCAATTTCGACAAGACAGAGCGCCTGACGATTGATTTCGACCTCTCTTTCTATAATTACGAAACGGGACAGGAATCGGAAATGGACAACGCCGTCATCATCGAGCTTAAGCGCGACGGACGTGTGCCTTCGCCCATCCTGCCGATGCTACGAACGCTGCGCATCAAGCCCTCTGGCTTTAGCAAATATTGCATCGGAACGGTGGTGACCAACGACACGCTGCAACGCAACCGCTTTAAGCCACGCTTGCGGAAAATCGGGAAAATCATGAACCGCCAGCCCCGTCAGCGATATTGAAAGAATACAGACTATCTACTAAGTAATGGTAAAAGAATAAGTTGAGCAATTTTGACCTGTATTTTTGTTGGTTTTGGAATTTGGAAGAGGGAGCATAGCGGGCTATGTGACCGATGACAAATTTCAAAAGCGGCAAAAAGACAGGGCATAAGAAATAAATCCTTACTCCACAAAATTGGTCAAGTTATTTTTTCACCATTACTAAACCTCAACCATCAATCTCTACACCCTAATGCACTACCTCGAAAGTTTACTACGTGAGAATTTCTGCAACCTCGACGGATTGCTCGAAATGTGTATCCGCTTTTTGTTCAACCTCGCCATCGTGTGGGCCATTGTCCATTTCTTCTATTATCCCAAGGGACGCCGCCGCGATTATTATTTCACCTTCATACTGCTCTCCATCAGCATCTTCATGTTGATTTACCTGATGGACGGTTCCAACCTGCAAATCGGAGCGGCTTTGGGCTTGTTTGCCGTTTTCGGCATCATTCGTTATCGAACAGAGAGCGTGCCCATCCGTGAGATGACCTACCTCTTCTTCCTCGTTGCCCTTTCTGTGCTCAACGGCACGAAGGCCGACCTCAGCTTGGTGGAACGCCTTGCGGCCAACCTCCTGTTGCTGGCAACCGTTTGGGGCGCAGAGAACTATTTGCTCGTGAGTCGCGTTGGATGCAAATTCGTGCGCTATGACAATATAGACCTCATCGTTCCCGAGCGTTATGAAGAACTCAAGGCCGACCTTGAAAAACGTCTCGGACTGAAAATCGTGCGCGTGGAAGTGGGCGCTGTCGACTTCCTGACCGATATGACCATGCTGCGCGTTTATTACGACGACCCCAAAAAATCCATCAAATCGGTCGACCGCATTTTTAAGATACCAGCAGATAATTATTAACCCTCCTACCATCCTATGAGCATCTTCAAGACAACCCGCCTCATGGCCCTTGCAGCCCTGGCTGCCTTCCCGCTCTCGGGCGTGGCTGGCGACGACTTCGGTCTCTGGACCGAAATATCCGCCGAGAAAAAACTCACGCAGCAGTTTAGTATTGACGCAGGCATCGATTTCCGCGCCGAGCAGCAGTTGGAAAGCTTCTCGCGCTGGGCCGCTTCGCTGGGCTTCGCCTATAAGCCCGCCAAGTTCCTCAAAGCCTCTGCCGGCTATGCCTACATCTACGATCGCAATCCGCAGGAGAGCAAGAAAAACTATGGCAACAACAGCGGCAGATTCAACGGCTACAACGTTGACCACGGCTTCTGGCGTTCGAAACACCGCTTCTATGCCGACCTGACGGGAAAACTCGCCATCGGTCGCCTCACGCTGAGCCTACGTGAGCGCTATCAAATGACGCGCAGTTTGGCCACCTCCTGCAAGCGCACCCGCTTTCGCGACCTCGCGCAAGGTGGATATACGGGTAAGAAGTATCCCTGGGACGGCTATGATTTTATGACCTGCGAAGTGGTGGAGAACGACAAGAAGGCCAAAACCGCCCATTATCTCCGCTCGCGCATCGAGGCCGACTACAACATCCGCAATTGTCCGCTCACGCCTTACGTCTCTTTTGAATGGAGCAACAACCTGAGCAACGACCTCGTGCTCGACAAAACGCGCCTCACGGTCGGCGGCGACTGGAAGCTCTCGAAAAAGCACAAAATCTCTGCCGCTTACATTTACCAGGATGGGGCAGACGATGACGGCAACGACGATATCCACGTCATCAGCGTGGGCTATAAGTTCACGTTCTGAACAAGATGAACAAGAGGGGAGGAGGGTACATTATATATAATACTCTTCTCCTTCTTCCCTTCTCAAAAATATGATGCTTCGCGCATACCCGAATAAAAAAGGGGGCAAGGGAAACCTGCCCCAGTTGATAGATTACCAAACTCCAACTGATATGAAACGGTTATTAATGGGCATGTTGTTTGCTTCCGGTCTGTTCCTCACGGCCCAGGCCCAGCAATACGACTTTCTGACGCTGCGCACCGCAACGGGCAGCGAGCAGAGTTTTGCCGCCAACGGATTGAAAATCACTTTCTCCGGCGGACAGGCACACTTCACCAGCCAGGGCAAAACCACCTCGTTGGCATTGGCCGACCTTGCCAGCATGCAGTTTGCCGCCACCGCCACTTCCATCTCCTCGCTCAGCGGGGAAAGCGCCGTTGCCGTGACAATTGAAAACGGAAATGTCGTGGTGAAAAACAGCCGCAACGCTGCCGTCAGCGTCACGGGGCTCGACGGCCGCACCTACGGACTGACCAATCTGCCGCGTGGCATCTATCTGGTGCGCGTGGGAAGTCAAACATTTAAAGCGTGGTCGAAATGAGAAAGATTTTACTTACAGGCATCATTTTAGCCACCACCTGCGCGGCTTCTGCCCAGACACTAAAAATCCATACGGGAAACACCACCATCGCCGTTCCTGCCGCTGAGGCTGGCACGATGGATTTCATCGCTGGCAATGCGTTGAGCGTGATGGGGCACACCTATGACTTGAGCACCGTTGACAGCATCACGGTCGACAATTCCGTCGTTGCCCCACAAAGCGTAGGCATCACCTACGGCACCTCTGGAGCACACCTGCTCGTTTCCGCCGATGTCTATCCCCTGCTCACCATTGCGGTGGACAAGGCCGACGTCAGCATCGTGGCCGCTCCGTCGTTAGACAAGGAAGTGAGCTACACGCTGGGCGGCACTTCGTTCGACGGTTCGTTCACGCTCACGGGCAGCTACAAATCAACGCTCACCCTCAACAATCTGGTGCTGACCAACCAGCGCGCGGCAGCCATAGAGGTTCAAAATGGCAAGCGCATCAACGTCATTCTCCCCGATGGCACGTCGTCAACGCTCGTTGATGGTGTGGCGGGAATCCAGAAAGCCTGCTTCTTCGTGAAGGGACATCCCGAATTTTCAGGCGGCGGCACACTGACACTGACGGGCAACGCCAAGCACGCCTTCGCCTCCAACGAATACACGCTCTTCAAGAGCGACTTCGGCGTACTTCATGTGGCCGGCTCGAAGTCCGACGCGATGCACATCGGCCAATATTTCAAGATGAAGGGCGGCAAGTTCACCGCCGCCAACGTCATGGGCGACGGCATTGACGTGGAAGCCACCAAGAATGCCACCGATGAACACAACGGACAGGCATTTATCGAAGGCGGTAGCATCACGCTCAACGTGGCGGCCGACGACGTGAAGGGCATCAAATGCGACAGCATGATGACCATCAGTGGCGGTTCGATTGACCTCACCGTGTCGGGCCTCGGCACGAAGGGCATCAGCACGGGCACCGACCTGCTCGTGCAGACGGGCACCGTTGCGGCACCCAGCATCAAGATGGCCGTGACGGGAACGACCTATATGCCAGGCGATGCCACACTGGAATCGAAATGCCGCGGCATCAAGGTGAAGGGCAACTTCACGTTCAACGGCGGAAACATCAACATCTCCGCAACGGGCAAGAAGAGCAAGGCCATCAGCGTTGACGGCATTTACACTTATAAGAGTGGCAGCATCAACTGCAAGGTGAATGCGTCCAATACGTAAGGCCATAGACATTCATAGAAAATAAATTACGCAGGAGGCAGAGGGCGAAACCTTTGTCTCCTGCGCTTTTTTTGGGGGCGTAACCGCAGATGCCGATAGCAGAAGCGTCTTTCTCGTTTCCAGTCCCTATACTTTTTTAGCGAACGCGGGACGAGGCACGACCGAACGCAGGACGAGACACAATCGAACGCAGGACGAGACGCGATCGAACGCAGGAGGGCGTTCGCTAAAAAGTAGTAAGATTGCAGGGCGTTCAAAATCCAGAAAAAACTCTGCACGATTTTTGACCAAGTAGCAAGGCGCTTGCGGTGCAGCGACAAGAGGCGCTACGCGAACATTCGGCGAAGGTCTGAGGCGAGGCACTGTAGCTCACTTTGCTCGCAAAGTGAGGGGACGAATATTGTGGCGGCCAAACACGGCTAAAAATCCAACGAAGATATGCCCTAAAGTGCTGGCTATATTCGCTACGTGTTCGTGGCCCTCACTTTGCGAGCAAAGTGAGCTACAGTGCTGGCGCCGCAACAGACGATTGTGTGGGCCTGTGCAAAACTCCGCTGCGAGGGCGCTACCGCTAACCTTTAATATTTCAATTTTGAACACTCCACCTTTCAGAGACCGCATCTCCCTCCAGCCTCCCCATCCCCCCAATCCAATCCCCATGCCTTTTGGCGAATCTGGGACGTGCCGCGCCCGCATCTGCTCCCAGCGACGACCGCATCTGGGCCGAGCGACGACCGTCTCTGCTCCCAGATGCGGTCGTGCCTGGGACGTCGTTCGCCGCCAAGTCGTGAATCTGGATCCTCTCGCTGCCTGTTGGGGACGGCCAAACCCATCGACACCATATATAAACAATAAGCAGGCGCTCAACATCGCGTTGAGCGCCTGCTTATTATTGTCGTGGGGGAAACACGTTCCGTCGAGACGGCTTGTCCCGGCCGAACGGGAACCCTATTATTTCTTGTGAGCTTCAACCCAACGGCGGGCGTTGACGAAGGCCTCAATCCACGGCGTCACCTCGTCGGCGCGGCGGTCGGCAGGATAGTAGGCACACTGCCAAGGATAGAAGGCACGCTCCAAGTGGGGCATCATTGCCAGGTGGCGGCCATCGGCAGAGCAGATACCAGCCACGCTGTAGTCAGAACCATTCGGATTGCCAGGATAGCTGTCGTAGCTGTATTTCAGCACCACGTTGTAGTCGTCTTCAGGCAACGGCAAAGAGAACTTGCCTTCGCCGTGGGCCACCCAGATGCCGAGCTTGTCGCCAGAGAGGCTGCCGAACATCACGCTGCGGTTGGTCGGAACCGTCACGCCGACAAAGGCGCTTTCAAACTTGTGGCTGTCGTTGTGGAGCATGTGGGCACGCTCTTTGTGTTCTGGATTGATGAGGTTGAGTTCCACCATCAACTGGCAACCGTTGCACACGCCGAGCGAGAGCGTATCTTCGCGGGCGTAGAAGCGGTCGAGGGCTTCTTTGGCCTTCGGGTTGAAGAGGAAGGCGCCAGCCCATCCCTTGGCAGAGCCAAGCACGTCGGAGTTGGAGAATCCGCCGCAGAAGACAATCATGTTGACGTCGTCGAGCGTTTCGCGGCCCGAAACGAGGTCGGTCATCATCACGTCCTTCACGTCGAAGCCAGCCAGATAGAGGGCGTAAGCCATTTCGCGTTCGCCGTTCGTTCCCTTTTCGCGGATGATGGCGGCGCGGATGCCGCTGGCCTCGCGGCGGTTGGCGTTGATGCCTTGCTGGGCGAAGGTGCCGTCAAATGGTTTGTCGCCGTCGTTGGCCACCGTGTGGACGATGTTGTATTCCAGCGGCTGTTCCTTATAGTTCTCGTAACGCTGGCGTGCACAGCCGTTAAAGCTCTGCTTCGTGTCGAGCAGGTAAGACGTTTCATACCATACGTCGCGCAGATAGTCGATGCCAAACTGGTAAGTCTGTCCGTCGTGTTCCACCAAGATGTGGCGCTCTTCAGCAGGCTGGCCAATCTTCACGTAGCCGATGCCAGCTTCGTCGAGGATTTCCTTAAATTCCTTCTTGTCTTTGTTGCGCACCTGCACCACGATGGCTGGGTTCTCGGCAAAGAGAATCTTCACGAGATCGGTGTGCTTGAACTTGTCGACAGAGATTTCAAGACCGCCTTCCGTGTTGGCGAAGCACATTTCGAGCAGACAGGTGATCAAACCGCCGGCAGAGATGTCGTGTCCGGCGAGGATAAGGCCCTTGTTGATGAGGCTCTGAACGGCGTTGAAGGCATCGCGGAAATATTCGGGGTTCTTCACCGTTGGCACGTCAGAGCCTACGAAGCCGCGGCTCTGTGCGAAGGCCGAACCGCCGAGACGGAGGTCGTCGAAGGAGAAGTCGATGTGATAGAGCGTTGTGTGCTTGTCGTTGACAACGACAGGAGACACCACCTTGCGGATGTCGCTCACCTCACCGCCGGCGCTGACGATGACCGTTCCCGGAGAGATGATCTTCTCGCCGTTGGGGTATTGCTGTGAGAGCGAGAGCGAGTCCTTGCCCGTCGGCACGTTCACCTTCAGGGCGCAGCAGAAATCGCTCAGTGCCTCAACGCCCTTGTAGAGGCGTGCGTCTTCACCCTTCTGTGAGCGGCAAGGCCACATCCAGTTGGCTGAGAGCGAAACGGTGTCGAGACCGTTGGCCAAGGGCGCCCAAACGAGGTTGGTCAGCGATTCAGCCACAGAAAGCACACTGCCAGCGGCGGGGTCGGCCAGTCCGGCCTGCGGTGCGTGGCCGATGGCCGTGGCGATGCCCTTCTTGCCGCGATAGTCGAGTGCCACCACGCCGCAGTCGGAAAGCGGCAATTGGATTTCGCCCTGCGTCTGCTGGCGGGCCACCTTGCCAGTCACGGAGCGGTCGACCTTGTTGGTCAGCCAGTCTTTGCAGGCAACGGCTTCGAGCTGGAGCACGCGGTTGATATATTCGTCGAGGTGCGACGCATCGTAGGTCACATCCTTATATTTGCGTTCAACGGTTTCATCCACCATGACCGTCTTCGGAGAGTGTCCGAACATCTGGGCCACGTCGAGGTCAAATGGACGCTTGCCATCGCCTTGTTCGAAGGCGAAGTGGGCGTCGCCAGTGGTTTCGCCAACCACATACATCGGGGCGCGTTCGCGCTCTGCAATCTTGCGAACGTGTTCGAGGTGTTCCTCCTGAATGAGCAATCCCATGCGCTCCTGGCTCTCGTTGGCAATGATTTCCTTAGCCGAGAGCGTCTTGTCGCCGATGGGGAGCTTGGTCATGTCAATCAAGCCGCCACATTCCTCCACCAATTCGGAGAGGCAGTTGACGTGTCCGGCCGAACCGTGGTCGTGGATGCTGACAACGGGGTTGACGTCTTCTTCGCAGAGCGCACGCACGAGGTTGTTGGCACGCTTCTGCATTTCTGGGTTGGCACGCTGCACGGCGTTGAGCTCGATGCCGCTTGAATATCGACCCGTGTCGACTGAGCTGACAGAACCGCCGCCGAGGCCGATGCGATAGTTGTCGCCACCGACAACCACCACCTTGTTGCCCTTGACAGGTGTGCCCTTCAGGCAGTCACGCTTCGTGCCGTAGCCAACGCCGCCGGCGAGCATGATCACCTTGTCGTAGCCATATTTCTCACCGTTTTCCTGGTGTTCAAACGTCAGGACAGAACCCGTGATGAGCGGTTGGCCGAATTTGTTGCCGAAGTCGCTCGCACCATTGGAAGCCTTGATGAGAATCTGCTCCGGAGTCTGGTAGAGCCACTGGCGGACAGGCAGGATGTCTTCCCATTCGCGGCCGCCGTCAAGACGCGGATAGGCCGTCATGTAAACAGCCGTTCCGGCAATCGGCCAAGAGCCAACGCCGCCGCCCATACGGTCGCGGATTTCACCGCCGGTGCCTGTTGAGGCACCGTTGAAAGGTTCAACCGTTGTTGGGAAGTTGTGGGTCTCGGCCTTGAGAGAAATCACGCTCTCGATGTCCTTCACTTGGAAGTAGTCGGAAGTGGCGTGGTCTTTCGGGGCAAACTGTTCCACCACGGGGCCTTCGGCGAAAGCCACGTTGTCTTTGTAGGCCGAAATGATTTTATGTGGATTCTCCTTCGTGGTCTTCTTGATCATGGCGAAGAGCGAAGAAGGCATTTCTTTGCCGTCGATGATAAACGAGCCGCCGAAAATCTTGTGTCGGCAGTGTTCTGAGTTGATTTGGGCGAAGCCAAACACTTCAGAGTCGGTCAGTTGACGTCCCAACTGTTTCTCCACGCCGTGGAGGTATTCGATTTCCGCAGGTGAGAGCGCTAGACCTTCAGCTTCGTTGTAGCTTTCGAGGTCTTCGACATACTGGATGGCGGCCGGCTCGATGTTGACGGTGAAGATGTCCTGGTTGAGCCCGTTGTACATGCGTTGCAGCATGGGGTCGTGCTCAGCGTCTTCACCGCTCACGGGGAAGTACTCTTCAATACGCGCAATGCCGTGGAGATTCATGTTTTGTGTAATCTCTACGGCATTGGTGCTCCAAGGTGTAATCATTTCACGGCGCGGTCCGACATACCAGCCTTCCAAAGTGCTGGCATTTTCAAGCGTGGCATTGCCGAAAAGCCATGAGAGTTCATGGATTTCCTCGCTTGAGAGTTGGTGGTCCACTTGCGTGGCAATCACGCTTTTCTGGGGAGTTCTGAAAAACAATATCATATCTATTGTATGTTGATTTTTTCTTTGAGGATGTGCGGGCGCTTGGGGCCTGGCGGCCTTGTCCTCCCGATTCTTTTGCAAATTTACGATTTGCTGTTTATTGGGCAAAGGGAGTTGGGGGGAATTTCACTTGTTTATTTATTGTCTGCCGCAAAGCTGTGCCTAAGGAGGGCGTTTCTGACGGGGGATTAAGAGAATGTGCGGATTTTCTCGATTTTATGCCTGTCGGCTAAGGGGGCAAAATACAGAAAGAACTTTGCATGATTTTTGACCAAATAGCATGGCGGTTGCGGCGCAGCTGCCCCTGAAAGGGGCTCATATTCCAGGATAGGGGCTCGCCCCTATCT